>JGI24712J26585_10004862_pt1 | contig 10082 bp, 5 predicted proteins | sample BioPla3DNA2_FD_26585 | JGI IMG/M metagenome (IMG submission 26585)
TTTCCGGTCTGGTTCATAATCACCTCTAATTTGCGTTACAAATAGCTTGGAAGGCAGGGTTTCACTCTCCTTAAAAGGATAACGCCAATTAAGAAGGGAAGCTATCTGGTCATCCTCGAAAGTGGCTGCTATTTCCGGAACTGCACCCCATAACTGTTCAGTCTGAACTGCTCTTTTTCTCTCACGCATTACCTTTTCGCCCAGATCAAATCTACTCAGTATCTGTACCTGCCATAAACAACTGTCCTGAATTATTGGTTCCTCCCAGGAACCTGGCCAACGTTCCCTCAATGGGGCACCTTCAGGATGGCGAATTATTACCGGACCAATCCAATCCAGAAAGGATTTGGCCTGAGCAATTTGATAATCAGTTAACGGTTTTGCCCAGCGTTGTATGGTTTTATCAATACTTTTCACCGATCCCACCAAAAGGAGTTTGTTCTTAGCTCGCGTACAAGCTACATACAGGATACGCATTTCTTCGGACAAATTTTCGTAGCGTATTTTTTGCCTAATAATTAGACGGGATAGTGTATCCATAGTAGCCCTGAGGTCCAAGTTCACGAAACGAGGCCCTAATCCCAATTCTTTATGCAAAAGCAAGGGATGGGTTAAATCCCGCAGGTTAAACTGTCTTCCCATGCCAGCGACTATAACTATGGGAAACTCTAGTCCTTTGCTTTTGTGAATGCTCATCAGCCGCACCACATTATCGTTCTCGCTGAGAATTTTTGCCATATCCATGTCCCCGCTGCTGGCCCGGACTTGGTCCAGATAACGCAAAAACTGGAACAGTCCCTTAAACGAGGTATTCTGAAATTGACGAGCCCGGTCATGCAGTATGCGTAAATTAGCTTGCCGTTGAATACCCCCGGGCATAGCCCCCACATAGTAATAAAACCCGGTTTCCAATAAGACTTTCCATATGAACGTATCCATAGGTAGCATCCGGGCTTCCTTTTTCCACTCATTGAGCTGCTCCAGCATTTTTACCAGCCGGTCCTTTAATTGGTCCTGGTGATTATTGATATACTTTTCAACTGCTTCATAAAAGCTTCCCTCAGGTGTTTCAGAACGTATCGTTATCAGGTCTTCCACTGAAAAATTAAATATCGGTGAGCGCATAACTCCCATCAATGGAATATCCTGGCGCTTATTGTCCACCAAGCGCAGTAAGTCCAGAAAAATACCAACTTCAACTGTATCAAAATAGCCGCTGTTTACATCGGCATAACAAGGGATGTTTTCTGCCCGGAATACCTCCTGGAATACCCCGGCCCACTTACTTGTAGCTCGCATAAGAACCACTATATCCCGGTACTTGATGGGGCGGAATTGTTCCAGTTGAAGATCATATACCTGTTGGTTAACCAGTTGTTTTATATGTTCGGCTACCAAGCGTGCTTCAATCTCTATCTGATCAGCATCTTCCAATAGGTCTTCCTGATCATCTTCGGCTTCAGCATCACGGTCTATTATTGACACTTCGACGGCAGGTTGACTCAGAGGTCTTTCCTGGGAACCATGTACCAGTTTCACCTCGTCATCATAAACTACTTCGCCCAACTGTTCAGACATGATATGTTCAAAAAGACAGTTGACCGCATCAATAATGGGTTGGCTGCAGCGAAAATTTTTGTCCAGATTGATGCGACGGTTAATACTATCACCGAATACCTGAAAACGGTGATACTTTTCGATAAACAAGCCGGGGTCTGATAAACGGAAGCGATAAATGCTCTGTTTTACATCCCCCACCATAAACAAATTATCCGGCCTCTTGATTTGGTTCAGTATAGCCTCCTGAACCGGGTTACTGTCTTGATATTCATCAACAAAAATATATGCAAAGCGTTCCCTATAATACTGGGCTGCCTCAGGGAAACCCAGTATGGTCACAGCACAGTGCTCCAGGTCATTAAAATCCAGCAAACTTTTCTCCATTTTACGCTGGTTATATTGGTCAGCGAACTTTTCTACGATTTGATACAGGGCTAGCATAACAGGTTGCATTTGCTTTATCTCTTTAATTAGTTCTCGGGGGTGGCGCGGCAGCAGTTCACTTCTGATTTGCTTGACTATATCCCGGGCTTCTTTGCGCAATTCTTTTATTTCCTCACATAAAGTGGGATCGGCATCCTTCTCAGCAGGTTTCATACGGGGAGCCGCTAAACCGGTTAAGTAATTGTAAAAGGAATCTAAACCCTGGTCCTCTAATATCCTTATCAGCTCACCGATCTGTTCCAGGTCGATCTCTAAGGTATCCAGGTAACGCTTTGATCCTTGAGGCAGACTACTCTTAACCTTAGCCGCATCTGCCATTTCCTGTGCCGCCCTTAACTGTTGCAGGATCAACTGACTGACTTCAGTAGCCCATATGCTCTGGTTTATCTGATCAGCATCCCCGGCAAACATATCGATTTTTTCCCGTAACCAATGCAATGGCTCGGGCTGGCTTTGAATAAAATCATAAACCTGTAGAACAAGATCCTTAAAAGGGGTGTCATCACGACTGGAGGAAAAGCTCTCAACTAAATTGAGAAAGCCAGGATCACTCTGTTCGTACTGTTTTTCAATTAACTCTTCTAAGACTTCCATTTTTATTAGCCCCGCCTCGGTCTGATCTGCAATGCGATATCCGGGGTCAATATCAATTAGATGGAAATAATTACGCACCACCTCATTGCAAAAAGAATGAATAGTGCTTATCTGGGCATGGTTAAGGAGCAATAGCTGTTTTCTTAGATGAGGGTCGTTTTCCCCTTTTCCCATTAGTTCCATGAAAGCTATATTAATGCGTTCTCTCATTTCCGCCGCAGCTGCTTGAGTAAAAGTTACAACTAGCAGACGGTCGATATCGACCTTTTGGTTAATGACTGTATGCAATATGCGCTGGACCAAAACCGCTGTTTTCCCGGAGCCAGCCGACGCGGCTACCAATAGATTGCTGCCCTGAGCTTCTATAGCCTGTAGCTGCTGGGAGGTCCACTGGGTCATATTATTTCACCTCTTTTCGGATCAGTTCCATGGCCTTGGTATGACTATAACTGGGTAAATAGCGGTATTGATTCCCCTCAAACAAGGGATCAAACTGACAAATAGAGTGGTACGGGCAGTAGGAACAGGCACTATCCTTTTCGCGCCGGTACGGTTCTATGGCAGCATTCCCTTGTAAAATCTTGTTAGCCAGGTTTCTTGCTGTATCAGTCACATGCTGCAAAAGCATAGGCCATTCATCCTCGGCCACCACATTTGAGGATTCCCGCACCGTTCCATTAGTATTAATTGCTGCTGGCACAACTTCTGAGTTTCCTTTTATATCATGATCCATACTCTGTATTACCCGAACATCTTTGAGTACCAGGCCTTTCATACGAAATTGTTTGCGTAGCTCCTCTTCCACCTTTTCCGCAATCATTTCACTGGTTTGTACTAGAGGGTCGTGGATATGAAAATAAAAGACACCAGCGGGCTTTAAATTACTTCGCCCTAAAACGCTAGATTGCTGCAATGCAGCCTGAAGGTATAGGATTAACTGCATGGAAAGCCCATAATACACTTCATCCAGGCGCAAATTCTGACGTCCGGTTTTGTAGTCAATCACTTTCACATAACTGGTATCACCATCATCGAGAATATCAATGCGGTCTATTCTCCCTTCCAACCATACGGTGCTTCCATCAGGCAACTCTACAGTAATAGGGGGAAACGCCCCTCCATCACCGAAGCGAACCTCAAAAGCAGCAGGTTGAAAATCGCCTTTTTGTACGTGTTCTACCACTGCTTTCACTGTCTTCTTCCCCATGCGTTTCAATCGTTGGGCAGCATAACGATATCGATAACTGCTGGCAAATATTCCTTCGCCATAGTTAGCCACTAAATCGTCCATTATTGAGTCAACTAAGCTGTCACACAGGGTATGATCAAGATTGCTCCAGTTAAGTCCTTTACGATTAACTTCCTGCGCAAAATGATACAAACATTGATGAAGCAGTTCCCCCACATCCGGCATGGCTACCGAATACTCACGGCGTTCCTGGGGTCGAAGTCCATAACGTATCAGGTGAGCAAATGGACAGGCAGCAAATTGCTCCAGTCTTGATACGCTACTTCGAAAAGGTTGGGGATAAATGGATTTAACATGAGGATTGGATAAATTACTCACCAAATTACTATGAAATAAAGCCTGGCGGGTCCGCTCCATAATGGGCTGCCAATCAGGGCGCCACTGATACCAATACAGGGTTTGCCACCAAAAATCCTCTATCGGTGTTCCGTCTAGGTATTGACGAATCTGATATACTAAGTGCTTAAAAGTACTGGTGGGAGTACTGATCATACTCAATTGATGCTGTCGTTCCTGTAAAACATCGCTCTGCACTTCCAGCTCAGGAAAGATTCTTTTTATACGATCAATCAATACCGATGGTCTTAAAGACTTTCCTTCTCCATCAGCCAAAGCATAAGATATCCACAGGGTCTGGGAAGGCTTTGCCAATATGCTGTATATTAATAATTGCTGTTCTTCCAGTTTCTGCTTTCTTCCCCCAGGTAGTTCTATACCTTTTTCAATCAGCAAATGCCGTTCTTCTTCGAGAAGCAGTCCCTCAGGAGAGGATACTGATGGAATCAGGCCATCATTCATTCCCAATATTAACAGGGCTTTAACACCACGGCTTTTCAAATGGTCAAAAGTCCCTATTACCACCTGATCCACGGTGGTAGGTATCAACCCCAACTGATAGGAAGCAAATCCGGCCTCCAGGATACGGCGGTATTCAGACAGTGCAGCGGGCTGATCTCCCATGATATCAACGGTCTGATCAAAAATCCCCATTACGATATTCCAAATCTGAGTGTGTTCGTATACCTGTTCATAATGGCCCTGTTCTTGTAGGTCCTTAATCCAGCCCTCCAAGCGTTCAAATATATTCTGTTTTTCTAGGTAATCATAAAGACTAGCTGTGTATTCACCTATGGTGGTCGCCTGGCCTATGACCTGTTGCCATTCAATTACTGGAGCCACAAATCTTTTTCGCCACCCATTGAGTAACTCCCGATGTTGTTGTTTTCCCAGGTTAAACTCCTGCCTCCACTGCCCACCCTTAATTCCATAAGCTATTGCATGATTTTCCAGTATTTCCACTTCATCAGTCTGCAAATCAGTGAGTCCGGTTTTCAAATGGCGAAACACATCCAACGGACGATAGTTATACAAGAGAATATCTAGCAGAGAAAGGATATATTCAATCAGAGGATGAGTCATAATATTACGTTTAATATCGGTAAAGAAGGGAATACCATATTCTTGAAAAGTGCGGCTAAGCAAATGTCCGTATTTCTCCATATCAGGGCATACTACAATNATGTCTCGCCAACGTAAATTTTTCTCCTGGGCCAGACGGATTACCTCCGCTGCTGCTTGCTCAACTTCCTGGTAAATCGTGCTAGCCGTAAAAAGGCTTATACCAGATACTTTCCCAGGATACGTCTTATGGGGATAAGCATATATCTCCTGCTCCAAATGGGTTAAAACCGCTCTGCGGTTAGCCGGGTCACTATTAAGGGAAATATCTTCTTGGGGCAAATTTAGCTCATGTGCTATTTTTTTGACCGCATTGTATGCCCGGCGGGAAGGCTCGAACAGTTCCCCATCCCTGCTCTTTACATTCTGATCCAGGGTATAAGCACAGGTTACCTGTACACAAATCTGCATCATGCTATGTATTATACTCAGTTGCTGGGGTGTCAAGGTGGTGAAACCATCCAGCCACACTCGACTGTTGCGCAAGAGAGTTGAGTCATGAATTCTCTCTAAAACCAGATTGAATCGGTCATCTATATCCAAATAACGAACCCCTAAGTAATCATTAAAATGCTTGAATATAAGAGATATATCGTTAAGTTTATCTTTCAGCGTACCCGTATGGATTTTAGATGCCGACTCAAGCATTTCTGGAGTTATATGGTAGTGTTTGAACTCAGACAAAAGAGTACCTAGATGACGCACAAAACCATCCTGGCGGCTAACCTTTTGGTATACATTCAGTTGAGGAACCAAATCATCAATTATCTTGCGCAGCACCATATGGCGGCCCTGGTCGTCAATCATTATTCGGGTTTTTCCACCTGCTTCATCGAGTATACGCTCCGCTAAGCGGTCAAAGCTCAGCACTTCTACCTGCATGATACCTGGACACTGCAGGTATTGAATCAGGTCTCGTTCTGACTGGAGGGTGAATTGTTCCGGGACTATTAGTATTAGCTTGCACTCATCTCCCTCATCTAAGTGGGCTTTAATCTGCTGAAAAATTAAACGGCTTTTCCCACTGCCAGCCCTGCCCGTAATATGAACGACTTTCATATCCAAAAAACCTCCTCGATAAGCCTGCCAGGTACTTATTAATTATAACAGCATTTTATTGACCATTTTTCTTATTAACTTAAGTATATGGCCTTTGTCGTGGCATGAATTTATGTTTATAATCTAAGATATTATGATGGGAGGGTTTTGAGGTGAAAGCTGGACTGATTATATTCTTAGTGGGTTTAGTATTAGTAGCCTATACGTACATCAATTATTTATGGGCAAGTAATAAACTTAGTCAACTCAAAAAAGAGGACCTGGTCAGCTATTACCTTGACCTGGCCCAATTCCTATACCCGGTTCCTTTCTGGAGCGGGGTTATTGGCATGGTTGCTATAGTAATTGCCCTCATTGTTGTGTTGATTAACATCCCTGCGGTATTTTAATGAATTTATTTCAATCAATGAGCAGGATACGTGCTCCAATAGCCAATAAAGCTATTCCCAATAAGTCAATTAATTGAAAGTCCATTTTCTTAACACCAAAAACACCTAAACAGTCGATTAGAACTGCCGTAGAAACCTGAGCAACAATAATTGCTGTAGTTGCATTACTTACCCCAATTTGGGGTATGGAGCGCGCTACTGCGTAAATTATTACTACACTTAATACTCCTCCCAAATAAGCCCACCAAGGTACTTGATTTAACTTACCGAAGTTCCCAAACCCAACTCCCACCAGAATGACCAGAGCCACAAGTGTGCCAATCAGGTGTACTACTAAGGTTGATTCCCATAAGCCCAGTGCTTTGCCTAAAGCAGCATTAAAGGTTCCCTGTAATGCCATAGCCGCACCGGACAAGGCAGCAATGCCAAGATATAACCAATTCAATAGAAGGTCTCCTTAAAACATTTTCGGTTAGTTTAAGAAAGAGGCCCTCCTTTTATACTTCGTTTTTTATGCAGCATTTGGTTTTGCTCACTAAGTCATTAGTTTCAAGGTCTTATAGCAAACGTTTTATAAACTTCTATGGGACTGTAACTGCTAAACATAAGTAGCTATAAATATGATTAAAACACCTATAAAAAAGCCATACCAACGAGTGCGACGGTGCTGGAAGCCTGCTTGGGGCCAGAGCTGGAAGCAAACCAGATAAAGCATTATACCCGAAGCTAAGCCCAGCATTAGAGGAAGGAGGAAGGGCAGTGTGGAGGCTACCGCCTGCCCAATAATAGTTCCCAAAGGGGTAATAATACCAATGGCCATGGTCTGGCCTAAAATGCGCAGCCGTCGCATTCCTCCCATTATTAAGGGAGCAGCTATGGCCATACCCTCAGGAATGTTGTGAATGCCAATTCCTAATGCGATTACCATGCCTGTACGTGCCTTCATCTCATGACCAAGAGCTATGGCCATCCCTTCCGGTAAGTCATGCATAGCAATACCAAGCATAATCAGATAGCCCAAACCAATCAAAGTATCACCTTGAGTTATTTTTTCCAGGGCATATCTATCAAATAAATATAAAAGCAGGAAGCCCCCGGCCACGCCTTTTATAGTGGGGCCAAAACCGGCATAGGCTAAAGCAGATGGAAGCATATCAAATAGTACCACCGCTATCATGACTCCAGAAGCCAATCCCAAGAATACTGCCAGGCTGGCAGCACTCCAATGGCGTTTTATAAACAGCAAGATAGCTCCCAAAGCTGTACAGGCCCCAGCCATTATGCTCCAAAACAGCAAGTGATTCAAAATCAATTTCCTCCACCTGNTTTTATTACATTTCTATGCCATGTTNATCTNCTTCATTAGGTCTCGACCAATGTTCTGCAATGGTGACAACTATCGCTGGAAAGTGACACGAGTACTTTAATCATTTGCGATACCTTTTGCAGTCATATAAGTGGGCAGCTATTCATATTTTCAATGTAAGGAGGTGCTGCCTTTGAACAAAAAAGCATCCGTAGAATTAAAAGCCATTGGCAAGGCTCTGGGCTGGTCCCTGCTCCTCTGTCTGGTTACTGCCACAATTGTTTATTATACTGAAATCAGCGAAACGCTTTTGCCCACCCTAGGAAAATTAATTTTGATAATCACTGTTTTTGGAGCTGGTTGTTCAGTAAGCCGGCAATATGGAAGCAAAGGGCTTGTACGAGGAATGACAATAGGTCTGGCGTTTTTCATACTTATGCTCATTGGAACTTTAGGATTTTATCCAGAACTGATAAGTCTTAAATCGTTTCTCAGTATGTTGGCAATTACCATTACTGCAGGAGGACTGGGAGGAATTCTCGGTATAGGCCTGAGCGAAGGATAAAAGGTCTTGATTTGCCAGGGGGGGGACGTAAGGCCACTTTTCTAAAAAGCAAATAGAGCCGGCTGCCTCCGGCTCTAGCATTTTTTATCCTTTTAATTTTATGATAAATAAAGGAGCAGCAACCCCACCACTATCAGGCCCAGCCCCAATATGAATCGTAAACCCTGCATCGGTCTGGCCCCCTGGCATCTATCTCCCCCGTCGGGGCACAAACTTAAACAGTCCTACTCACACCTAGCTCCAAATTTTTAGCAGCAAATTACGTAAGAATAAAGGAATTCTGAAATAATACACTTTCACCCTCATGGCCTCCTTGTGTGTTTGCTAGAGTTATATATTAATATGAAAATCAAACACAAAAGGTTCCCTTAAAGGCCGAAGCCTTTAAATTGAGCGAACTCAANTCCATTGGGTAACNTGCTCAGNAATTTGACTGCGACTTATACTCAACCGGTTAGGTATAGGGCTGCAGTTTTGAAATACCTTCCCGTAGGATTGCTTAGCTATACGACTATCCAGTATTACAGCTACACCTCGGTCTTCCTCACTGCGGATAAGCCGACCTATCCCCTGCTTAAACCTAACCGCTGCATCAGGAAGCATGAAGTAGTTGAAGGAATTAAGCCGATTATTCCGGCAGTATTTCTCCGCAGCACTGGCGTAAGGATCGGAGGGAGAACGGAAAGGCAGTTTGACTACCACCACACATTTTAGTAAATCTCCTTTTAAGTCCACACCTTCCCANTAGGTNTCCAACCCCATTAGTAAAGCTTTTTCACTATTTAGTAANCCGTCCATCAAGGCACCAAAATCCCCATCCTCATTCTGAACCAATAAACTTATCCCTCTTCCTTGCAACAGAGGGCGCAGCATACCGCTGACCTCGGTCAGCACCTTCCGGGATGTAAACAAAGCCATCACCCTTCCACTCACTGCTTCCGCAATGCTTATCAAAGCATCGGTTACTTGATAAACATATTCTTGATGGGATGGATATACCATATCTTCCACCATTAATAGACATGCTTGCTCCTGGTAACTAAAGGGTGAATGTTCCAAGAGGGTGTGGATTCTGCCTTCCTCTTGATAGCGGATTAACCCGCTGCGCCGAATAATGTGGTCGAATGAATCTTCCACTGCCATAGTAGCTGAAACCATTATTAAACTGGAAAGGTGCTGGTAAATACCGTTATCCAATTCGTTTTCTATCTGAATTAATGATGAACATATTTCATTTGTTTGACGATGGTTGGTGTTAACCCACAGCAATCGATCATCGCGGTGTATTTCTTCTTCGAAGATGGTAAAAGCTTTATGGGAGAATTCCTTCAGCTGCATGATATAAGCTTGTAGGTCTCCTGCCTCTTCCTCTCCTTGCAACTGCTGGTACAGGTTCTCCAATTCTTGCAGCAGCAGGTTAAGCCCAGCTTGCCATTCCAAATAAGTATCAAACAACCC
>JGI24712J26585_10004870_pt1 | contig 10074 bp, 7 predicted proteins | sample BioPla3DNA2_FD_26585 | JGI IMG/M metagenome (IMG submission 26585)
TGCCGAGCCAGAAAAGCTGAGTTGGCGGATATTTCCCGCCGCCAGCCCCAAGTTTTGCACCAGGTTCGCAAACCATGGTTACGCTAGGTCCGGTAGCCACTGGTTTGCCGTTCAGGAACCAGGTAAATTCGGTATCCGGCGCGACGGCTTGGGCATTAATCAAATTCATTTTGACCAATTTTTCGATAAAAATATCCGCAGTACGGGTGCGGCGTACCAAGGGCAGGGTTTCCCCTTTTCGGTTCTGAAGAGCAAATGGTTGATTCGGCCATCCCGGGGCAAAATTATCGTCAGAGAGCAGCTCAAATTGTTTGGTTCCAGGTTTTCGCCAGCGCAGAATCATGCTGGCAGGGTGCTGGTCGCGATGAAAATGAAGTTTCAGCCGATGAAGTCCCGCTTCAAGCTCTGTTTTAGCAGGAGTTTCGCTCCGGTGTTCGCGATAAATGGTAATCAGTTCTTTGTCGTCAAGATAAAGAATAGCGCCGGCTTCTGTTTCAAGCTGGAAATCATATTCTCCGGTTTCCGGTACAATCAGCGAGGTCTCGAAAACGATGCCGAAGTGGCGACGTGAGTCAAAAGAGTCCGTAAGAATCTGAAATGAATTAAGGTTCCCTTCAAAAAATGGTTTCGGCTTCGATTTGGGATTGAATTTGAAAAGCGCTTTAAAACTATTAAGCGGTTCCTTTTGTGAGCGTTCCGCCAATTTGTCAACATTATTATAAATTCGCAAATAGTTCAGATGGATCATTTGCCATGCCCAGTTCAGTCGGCTGGAATGCGGACGGTATGGATTAGCATAAGATGAAATCATTTTTTGAGTTGTGAACCAGTTCTGACGCCGCGAACGGTCACGATAACGCCAGCACAGAAAATCTTCATTATCAAAAGGTTTTTTCCAATCTGCCGGCAGTCCGCTTCTGGATTTGCCCAGTAAAATATTGAGCAGCACATAATTGAACATCCAGCGGGATTGTGCCTTGAAGCGGCGATCCAGGATGTCCATTTGATTCTTCTCCCATTCCTTGGCGGTCAGGTGGTTGTGCCAGCGTGCAAATGCCATCGCGTAGAGACGGCGGTCTTCTGGAACAGCTCCTGATTCAGCATTCCACTGGTCAACCGGAGAGGTTTCCGGTAGCCCGAAATAGATAAAACGTTCGGCATGTTCTGGGGCAGGAGCGATCACTAATCCGAGTGTCTGATGCAGATAGAATGGAATTTTTACACCGTCAGCAGATCTGATGTCAATGCCTTTGGCAAGCAGAATCGGCAATGGATAAGCGCTGAAATCCAGGTATCCGATAAGTTCCGGACGAGTACTGTTTATGGCGAGTCGGAATTCTGCTTCAGTGACATGCCATGGTATGGAAAAGCCAGAAGTTGCGGCAGTCAGGATCATTATGAAAAATATTTTTTTCACGGGGTCAGCAACTCCATTTTGAACGCGATATCAATCTTGAAAGGCGGCACCGGCAGCAGCATGAACTGACCTTTGGTTTCGACATTTACCTCGCTTTGGCTGATTGTCCGGTTAGTAATCGTGTCATAAAAAGTCAAAATATATTGCCCTTTTTCGATTTCCGGATCAAGCTGAACGACATAATTCTGGAAAAAATCGAGCGGTCGTTGGTCTTCTGGATACGCGTTCATGAATTCGCGACAGAAAATCCAGCCGGCCCAGAAGTTTTTGCGGCTCATCGATAATCCTTGAACAACATAATTTAACCCGATCGGAAAGCCGGTGCTGTTGTAACCGACATTGAGATGGGCTCGGTTGGAAGCTCCGTTCAAAAGCAGATTGCGGACTGATCTGCCCGCTGTCGAAAACGGTTTGTCAATCCAGTCGGAACGCAGTCCGACTTGCAACGGGCGATATTCATAATCAGCGCGCAAGTCCATGCCGTCAATAAAATCGACGAATCCGCGATAGTGCGGATAATAGTTGTTGATATGGACAAAGTCGTGCCACCAGGTAAACGGTACTGCGGTCTGACGTAGAAAAAGCGCCAGCCATGCGGCGCAGTGCAAATCTGCCAATCGGTAAGTATGCTGATCATCGCCGGAACTTCTTCCGCCGTATTCAGTGATAATGACCGGGCGGTCAAAATATGCCGTCTCCGCGGCATGACTGATCATCAGATCGACAAAATGAATCCGACGAGCATCACGGTACGCATCGCCGACCACATAATCAAGTTCATCAATTTCCATCAGTCGGTGCCAGCGGAGCAGCCGTTGATAATCGCCGCAATAGTGAGTGGTCAAAAGATGTTTTCCCTGATTCATCGCGCGGTATTCCCGGGCGGCCTCCCGATGCCAGTCAAGCATTGTCCCATTATCGTACATTTCGATAAATTTGGGAACCAGATCGATTTCGCTCCACAATTCAACACCCATGATAGCGGTTTCAGCTCCCCATCTTGCGGCAATATAGCGGTTGCGCTGCCGGTTTATTTTGCGGGCGCGCTGGTCGGAAAACATCTCTTCCGAATTTTCAAGAAATGCACCGTTGGCGACTTTGAAAGAATTGGCGATATTAAACGGATTATCAAACCATTCCAGCGTGGTATTTTTGGTATGGTTGTCCAAGGTCAGGCTGACATAGATATTTTTTTTGCGGGCGTTACTTAACACATGGTCGAGCCGCGCCGCATTGCATAGGTTATAACGCCCCAACCCATGATAATTGGCGCGGTTGCTGTTCCATTCAATCGCAAAATTCCATGCGGCCATCCAGATTTCGACAGTATTAATGCCGGCCTTGCTCATGGCTTCAAAATACGCGTCGTAATCATAAGTTCCCTGATCAGGGAGATGCCCGAATTTAAAATCAAATTCGCTACGTAGATCAACATTGCTATGAATATTTATTCCGACCGGGAAAAAGTGTTCCCCTGATTCAAACTGCAACCAGCGTGTGTCTTCAGGATCACGCCTGACGAATCCTTGATATTTCGATTCTCCGGCAATGAGTTGCCGCCACGGAGTGAATACGGTTTCGGGTTTGTTTTTGGAGAAGTCCTGCATGACAATACGGAAACGGTATGCGCCGGGCTTTTCCGGGGTAAAACGAAATGCCCAGTAAGGCCGTCCCATCGGGATGTTGATTTCTTTGGTGAAATGCCGTTCGCGCATGTAGTCAACCGTAAAAAAAGCGGGAAAACGTTCGACGCGACCATCGGGATGATATACTTCATAATCAACCATGATTTCATCAGGATCGAACGGGTTGCAGTATTCGCGTGAAAGCTCAAATGTGCTCTGCATCATGGTGTTGCACTGAGTTTTTGCGGGCAGCTTCCAGTTTAATGTTGCCAAGGGCGGTACTTTGCGTTCGCCATCTGCTCTGACCGGACGGCAATGCAACTTATATTTTCCGCTGATCTCGAAGAAAGAGAATCCGGCACACTTGCGTGAGGCGGCAAAGTAAGAATTCCACGCAGCCTGATGTCCGACCGGTATCAAAGTCGTTTCCGCCGCCGTTACATTCAGTTCAAGCAATTGCCAATCATCAGACGGTTTGAGCAGGAATTCGCGACTGTCCTGAAACCACCAGCCGTCTTTATCTTTGACGAACAGACAACCGCGCAGTGGCTTTTCCGATTCTGACTCCAGCCGGTATTCAAAAATCAATTTGGTTTTGGCAAATTCTTCGCGATTAAAACGTATATCGGTTCGATTTTTTGAAGAATAAAGCAATGCCGTGCCTGATTCAGGCAGAGTTACCGTAATTTCGTTATGTGCATCNGTATTAATTTTTTCCGGCGCACTTCCCGCAAATTCGGTAAACCAGGAATCCGCGCTGCACAAGAGCGGGAGTAACAACGACAGGAGCAGTGCGGGAATATATTTCATTTTATTCAGAAAATGGAGTATCCATGGGTGCTGCCGATTTGCGCCTCGATGTTTGCTTCATTATCAGTCTTGACGCAATTTCGGTGGTTTGTATTGCAGTTCAGGACTGGGCAACCAAGGGGATTCCCAGACGAATTCCGCAAAGCGCGGCTCAAAAATGTTGCCCGGTTCAAAACCTAAAAATAAGAGGTCGGTTACTCCGGTGAATGCTCGCACTGCGGTCATTCCCGCGCCTTCAACCGTACCGGCAACAAATCCCCAGAACGGAGCTTGTGAATTACGGTAAATCATACACCGGAAAACTTCCATCCAGCAAGTAGCGACATTGGTTAAACCGCGTCCCATGTTATAGAAATTGTTATTGGACGATTTTTCATCGCCGGACGCTTCAACTGCGGCAGGCGGCTCTTGGAGCGGGCATCCGGTTTTCTGCTCTTGGGCGCTCAGGTTTGAGATCCCGGCAAAGGTAGCCAGCAAAGCGATTGATAAAATTACAGATATTTTTTTCATTGCATCCTCATTAAGTTTGGTGAGTTAAGTTCAAACAATCTATCACTGTGACTATGAATTTCAAACTTCTGTCGACGAAAATCGGCAATTTGCAGTTTTGTGGTTAAGGGTTATAGTTTTCAGATGAAATTTCAACATCAACACTTAACGGTGGAGTTTTTATTATGTCTGAAGAAACTAATTGCATTTTCTGCAAAATTATTCGCGGTGAAATTCCGTCCGCCAAAATTTATGAAGATGATCTGATTTATGCCTTTCTGGATATTTCTCCTATAAATTTGGGACATGTTCTGGTGATTCCCCGCCAGCATTGGGTCGGCAGTTCTGAAATTGCTGAGGACGTGGCCGGACGCATGTTCCGCGTCGGCAGCCGTATCGGTGTGGCGCTGAAACGTTCGCTCGATTATGACGGGTTCAACTTGCATCTGGCTGATGGAGCCTGTGCCGGTCAGGTGGTCATGCATGCGCATTTGCATGTGGTGCCGCGCGGAGCGGATGACGGATTTCGCTGGAACTGGCGGCAGATGCAGTATTCTTCCGATTCCGTAAGAACCGAAATCCTCAATAAAATTGTTGAAAAACTGAAGTTCTAATTCCAGTACACTGTAAAACTGAAAATTTCAGCCACGCTTCATCCGTATCTTGTGAAGCGTGGTTTTGATTTATCCTTGTCAATGGGTATATTAACAGACTCATCCATAAACTTAACAATCTAAAATTAACGGAGTATTTATGAAGATTTTCGGGAAAAGAGCCAGTGTCGATGAAACTGTATTGCATAAGGAACTTGGCGAGTTCAGAATATATCCGGAATCTGTTTTTGATAAAGACGGTGCGGTTTTGGCAATGGCGAGAAACGACCGTGAAAAATTTTTGATCGTGGCTGCCCCTGCCGGCAATAAAGTCTTTGCAGCTTTTGAAGGCGAAGTTACACCGTCCGGACTTAAAAAAGCACCTCTGAATGCTGCCAACGCCGCGGCATTACGACATTTTTTCCCGTGGACCGCGCCGGTATCGTTGCGCGAACGCAAAACCACCATCGGCTGTGGGGATCGTCTTGGGTTGGCCAGTGTCGGGCATATTGCCGCAATCCGTCATTTCAAAGCGACACCAGTGCTGGCGCAGCAATCAATGCGTGAACTGGATATGACAGGGCGAACCTACCGGCAGGTGGTTGATGATACCGTTTTTCTGGTGTTTCAAACCGGATTTCAGGATGGATACGGCGCGGACGGGGATCATCTCAAAAAAATCAGCGATATTGATGTCGCGTTGGCGGCAGATATGCCGATGATTACGCTGGATCTTTCGGAAGTAATGCTGGCTGCGGCCGGTGACTGGTCGCAAGCACAAATTGATGAAGCATTTTCGAAGCTTGATCAGGCTGAATGCAAGCGGGTTATGGATGCTTATCACGGCGTCAGCTTCGGCAGTGGCGCGGATGCCTTTGAAATGACTGACGACATTATCCGGCGCTGTACAGTGATGTATGGGAAAGCCCTGGATTTCGCGAAGGTGGTTTATGATCACTTAAAAGCGAAACGCGGCGATCACTTCGATCTGGAGATTTCGATTGACGAAACAACTTCTCCGACTTTGCCGTCGCATCATTATTTTATTGCGCGCGAACTAATTTCACGCGGTGTTCACTTCACGTCATTGGCACCACGTTTCATCGGAGAATTCCAAAAAGCGATCGACTACATCGGCGATCTGGCTGAATTCGACCGCCAGTTCAAAGTTCACGCCGATATTTCCAAAGCATACGGCGGCTATAAAATATCGGTTCATTCCGGCAGCGACAAATTTGCGGTTTATCCGACTGTCGGCACGATGACCGGAATGCGCCTGCACCTTAAAACTGCCGGTACCAGCTGGCTGGAGGCGGTTAGGGTGATTGCCCGCAAGGATCCGGGACTTTATCGGAAAATGCACAAAAAAGCGTTGGCCTCTTTTGATGATATGTTGCGGCTTTATCATATCACCGCCGACATATCCAAAATCGGCAATGTTGATCAAATGAGTGATGCCGAGCTTCCGGCTCTGATGGAAATGGCTGAGGCGCGTCAGTTGTTGCACATTACTTACGGCCCGATTCTTAAAGATCCGGAGATTCGCCCGCTGTTTTTTGCCGCTATGTTCAAATTTGAAGATGACTATACGGAAACCGTTAAGCAACATTTTGAAAAACATTTGACGTTGCTTGGCGTCCCGGAAAAATAAGACTTGAAATTAGCGCGCGCATTATGCGCGCGTGAATTTTAGAACGGATAAAAACAGATGAATTTACTGGTTATAGGTGATGTAGTCGGACGCGACGGGCGAAAAGCCGTGGTTGCCATGATTCCGGAGTTGCGCCGCGAGTTTGAATGTGACTTTGTGATAGTCAATGCGGAGAACATTGCTGCCGGTTCAGGTATGACGGCAAAGTGTCTGCATGAATTCGACGGGTATGCCGATGCTGTAACCAGCGGTGATCATGTGTGGGATCAGAAAGGTTTCGAACATGAAATTTCCAGCCTGGACAATGTTTTGCGTCCGGCCAATCTGCATCGAACTCAACCTGGTCATGGCTGGAAAGTTTTTACCAGTTCGAGCGGCGTTGATATTGCCGTCATTAATCTGATGGGAAAAGTTTTCATGCGGGACAGTGCTTATTGTCCGTTTGAAACCGCCGAGGATATTTTGAGGCAGATTCCCGATACGGTAAAAAATATTGTGGTGGATTTTCACGCCGAAGCCAGCAGCGAAAAAATCGCGATGGGCTATTTTCTGGACGGTAAGGTTACGGTGGTTTTCGGCACTCACACGCATGTCCAGACTGCTGATGCAAAAATTTTACCGAATGGCACTGCATACATAACTGATGTCGGAATGGTCGGCTGCGCATATTCCGTGATCGGGCGTACAGTCGAATCAGTGGTGGATAAGTTCCGTTCCGGGATGCCGCGGCGGTTGCCGGTGGCGGAAGGTCCGGTGCGTTTAGATGCGGCAGTGGTCAATTTTAATCCGTCGGACGGGCGCGCTGTTGCGATACAGAATATATCACGAATGTTTGAAAATAACGCAAAGGAGTCTGCACAATCATGAATACGACTGATATTCCGGAAATTAAATTTGATCGAGTTGATGTTTTGATCAACCTAGCCCTGGACGAAGACTTGGAAAACGTCGGCGATCCCACGACGAATTCAGTGATTCCCAAAGATACTGTCGCTGATGCTATCTTTATCTGCAAAGAAGATTGTGTCTGTGCCGGTTTGCCGGTGGCGGAACGTGTCTTCAAAATCCTGGATCCGGGGCTGCGCTGGGAAGCGCTGGTCGAAGAGGGGCAGTTCTGCCCTGCCGGCACTGCAATGGCCAGGGTTTCAGGAAAAGCACGCTCACTGCTGACCGGCGAGCGTACTGCGCTGAATTTTCTCCAGCGGCTTTGCGGTATCGCAACTACAGCGCGGCGCTACTCGCAGGCGGTGGGCGGAACAAAATGCCGGATACTGGATACTCGTAAAACTACCCCGGGCTGGCGCAATCTTGAGAAATATGCGGTTGTGACAGGCGGCGGAACTAATCACCGGATCGGCTTGTATGACCGCATTATGATCAAAGATAACCACTTGGAATTGGCCGGGTTGGAGGGTGGAAATGCCATCGCATTGGCGGTAAAGCGTGCCCGGCGGCAATATCCGAATTTGGAAATTGAAGTCGAAGCCGATACGCTTGAGGAAGTGAAGGCCGCCTGTGATTGCGGTGTTGAATATGTTTTGCTGGACAATATGGATGACGCGACAATTGCGGAAGCGGTGAATATCAATCAAGGTCGCTGTAAACTGGAAGCCAGCGGCGGTATAACGATTGAACGGTTACCACGGCTGGCCGCGCTCGGAGTGGATTTTATTTCGGTTGGCGCATTGACTCACTCGGTCAAGTCCAGCGATATTTCACTGGATATTTCAGTTAATCAGGAAGGATGCAAATGATTGCCCGCCTGAAAGGAATTTTGGTTGATTCCGATTTCAACCAGGTGATTATTGATGTCAACGGGGTCGGATATCTGGTTTTTATTCCGGTCAGTACATTTGACAAACTGCCGTTGCCCGGACATGAAGTTACACTTCTGATTAACACTCAAGTCAGAGAAGACGCTATAAACCTTTACGGTTTTGCCACCAGTGGCGAAAAGGTGCTGTTTGAACAGTTGATGACGGTCAACGGGGTCGGAGCAAAGTTGGCTCTGGCAATTCTCAGCTCAATGCCGACTGCGGCTTTCTGCAGTGCAATTATCAGCGGCAACATTGACGCAATGAAAAAAATCCCCGGCGTAGGTAAGAAAACCGCTGAACGTTTATTGCTCGAAATGCGCGATAAAATTGACAAACTGTCACTGGCCGCCGGAACTGTTTCCAACTCAGCCGCGGCAAACGTTCCCGATACTTTGCGCGAAACGGTCAATGACGCAATTCGCGCTCTGGAGGGACTTGGCTATAAGCGGGACCGTATCACCGGCGTTCTCAACGAATACATTGGCAGTGCCGATGAATCAGAGTGTACTTTGGAGAATCTGATTCGCAATGCTTTGCGTATCTTGAATTCCTGAATCCCGATATTGTAAAAAACATATTGCCGGTATATTTTATAAGTTTGTCTGAACAATATTAACAGATGGGATAATACTATGGAACTTAAGCAATTACGCGATAAAATCGATCAGATAGATCAGCAGATAGTTAAACTGCTTAATGAACGTTACCACTGCGCCAAAGCCATTGGCTCGGTAAAACAGCAGCAAAACCAGCCGGTTTATGTGCCGGAACGCGAAAAACGCGTGCTGGATATGGTCTGCTCATTGAATCAAGAATGTGGCGGGATTGTCAAACCTGAAACCTTGCGCGCGGTTTACCGGGAAATAATGTCCGGCGCAATCAGTTTGGAATCGCCGATAAAAGTTTCTTTTCTGGGGCCGCGCGGAACCTTCTCGCATGAAGCGGCGATTCAGCGTTTCGGCAGAAGCGTGGAATTTGTCGAAGCGTTAAGCATCGGTGCGGCATTTCTGGATGTTGAAACCGGTCGAGCCGATTACGCTTGTGTACCGGTCGAAAACAGTACCGAGGGCGCTGTGAGCTACACGCTGGACACCTTGGTACATTCAAGATCGGAAATTTGTGCTGAAATGAATGTCGCGGTTCACCATAATCTGCTGGCGCGTTGTCCGAAAGAGAAGATTACCAAAATTTACAGTCACGAACAGATTTTCGGGCAATGCCGCAATTACCTGGCCGCAAATTTTCCGAAAGCCGAACAAGTTATTGTCAGCAGCTCGGCGCGTGCCGCTAAACTGGCCGCAGAAGAACCGAATACCGGTGTCGTCGCCGGACTGGTCGCGGCAGAAGTGTTTCAGCTCCATGTTCTCGAACGCAATATCGAAGATTTTGCGCATAATACGACTCGTTTTTTTGTTATTTCACGTCAGAAAACCGAGCCAACCGGCGATGATAAGACTTCGGTCTGTTTTTCAGTTAACGACCGGGTAGGCGCACTCCATGATGTGCTCAAGCCGTTTAAAGCGGGCAATATCATGATGACCATGATTGAGAGCCGTCCGATGAAAACTAATAACTGGGAATATTGTTTCTTTGTTGATGTGCTTGGGCATCAGAATGATCCGTCGATACAAAAATGTTTTGCAGAGGTTTCAGAAAACTGCCGTATGTTTAA
>JGI24712J26585_10004872_pt1 | contig 10070 bp, 7 predicted proteins | sample BioPla3DNA2_FD_26585 | JGI IMG/M metagenome (IMG submission 26585)
ACAGTAGATTGGGATGACAGATTTGATGAGGATATTATTGAAGAGATAGGAAACCAGTGTTTTATTACTGTAGGACTTGAAAAAGATAATAAAGGCAAAACTTTTTCTAAGAAATTCTTATCTGCTTATGATGCAATTGAATACATTAAGGAAAATCTTGAAGAGGGTACAGTAATTAATGTTAAAGGCAATTTAAAATATTCATCTTATCAAGGTAATACTCAGGTTAAGAAAGAAGTAACATCAGTATTTCTATCAAAAGCAGATAATCCTTCTAAATATTCAGCAACTTTCCAACAGACAATTCTTATTGATAAAGATAGTCTAGATAAATATGATAAGGAATCTAGTTCATTTCCTATTAATGCTTATGTTGTTGATTATGTTGGTAAATACGGAGAAAACAAACAAGAAATCAGACAAAATGTAGCATTTCCTAAAACATTTCAATTTAATATATCTGAAACTGAATTAGAAAAAGGCACAAAACTTGCTAATAAATTATTCAAGGCAAAGAAAGATAATGTTAATGAATTATTAGTTGAAGGAGATATTATAGAAGGGCAAGCTAAAATTAATATTACTCTTGATGATGTGCCAGATGATATTAAAGAACTTATTGAATTAGGTGCTTACACAGAAGAAGAAGCTTTGGCTAAATGTGCTGTTGGAAATACAAGAGAGAAAAAAATGGTCATTAGAAAGCCTGTAATTAGAATAGTTGGGGAAGGCGATGATAAAACCCCGACCATTATTAGGACAGATAATAAATATAAATTTGACGATTTGATATTTTTAAGTCAATTAATCAATGAAGACGATGATGATGATAGTAAGGGTAAGGCTTCAGATAAAGATAATAGTAATGACGAAGATGATAATGAAGAATATAGCTTAGATGATTTGGATAAATTGTTAGGTGAAGACGATTAAAGTAATAGAGGGTATTCCCTCTTTTACTTTAAATTAAAAACATGGAGGTAAAAAATAGATTGAGCGGTAATAGAAAATTCGGAAAGAAAAATATAATAAAAATCGACCCATTAGCTTATAATATTGGATTGATAGGATTAAGTGGTATTGGAAAATCTACCCTTGCAAAAGAAGTATGTGAAAAACTGGTTGGTGAAGATGGGTATATATTGGCAAACTGCGGAAAAGAAGATGGTATAGATGCAATATCGGGCGTGATATATGAAGATATTCCTGATTGGGATACATTTGATGAATTTACAGAGGATATTATAGAAAATAAACTTACAGATTATAAGAATTTAAAAGTTATTATTTGGGATACTTTAGATGAATTATTTAATATTGCTGAACCAGAGGTTGTAAGATTGCATAATAGAGAATATCCTGATAAACCAGTTAAATCAATTAAAGCTGCATTTGGTGGGTTAGGTAAAATTAGCCCACGTATATTAGAAATAATATACTAGAAAACTTTGTGAACTGTGATTGCAAACAGGTGTCTATTTAACGATTTAGTAAACATAGGAAATGATGTTGAATAAATAGGCTAACAGGGGAGGCTGACCATTAAGTTGAAGTTAATCCTGTGCCAAGTTGATTAATTAGATTATTAAAAAATAATTATAAAAATGGTTATAAAAAATGGTTATAATGGAGGTGATGATACATTTTTAAACAAAATAATATAATCGGGAAAAAATTCAATAGACTTGAAATAGTCAAAGATTTAGGCACACAAAAAACAGGGGCTAGACGTGTTGAGGTTGAGTGTGAGTGTGGCAACAAGGCAATTGTTTTTTATAGTGATATTAAATCGGGTCACACCAAGTCCTGTGGTTGCTATAGCAGAGAAAAGACATCTAAAAGAATGACTAAACATGGGATGTCAAATACTAGAATATATAATATTTGGAAGGGTATGCGAAAACGGTGCAATAACCCAAACTCAAATACTTATAAGTATTACGGTGGTAGAGGTATTAGAGTTTGTAGAGAATGGGATGATTTTTTAAATTTTTATAATTGGTCAATAAGTAATGGATATCAAGAGGCTTTAAGTATTGATAGAGTTGACTATGATGGAGATTATACGCCAGACAATTGTAGGTGGGTAACTTCAGAGATACAAAATAGCAATACACGAAAAAACAAAGAATTCAAAGCAACATCTCCAGGTGGCGAAATATTTTACCATGATAGTAATGCACGGTTTGCTAAAGAGCATAATTTAAATAGGGAATATATACGTTCGTGTTTGATTGGTAAACAAAAGACATATAAGGGTTGGAGATTTGAGTATATATAGATGGTTTAAAATCTAATTAATCAAAAGGTCAAGAGACTATCGAAAGGGTAGCTATTATAAGGGTATAATAGTGAGTAACCGAGTAGAGTAGGGTGGATATTGCTACCACTCGAAGCGCAAAGCATCCGAATTAAAAGGATGAAGATATAGTCCATGTCCATTAGAAATAGTGGGTTGCATGATATGCGTGGTGAAGATAAGGCAATAGAATTAATTCTTAATAGACTGTGGGAGTTAAAAAAAGTAGGAGTTTCTATGTTTATTATCGGACACACAAAGAATCGGACAATGACTGATCAAATTAGTGGAATTGAATATGATATTTTAACAACAAATATGCCACAAAGGTATTTTAATGCATTAAAAACCAAACTTCATATACTAGGTGTAGCTTCGATAGATAGAGAGATAGCACAAATAAAAACTGGTAAAAAAGATTTTAGAGGTAAAGATGAAATTGTTGGTAAGGTAAAAGGCGAGTCTAGGATAATTACATTTAGAGATGATAATTTCAATATAGATTCAAAATCTAGATTTGCAGACATTATAAATGAAATACCATTAGATGCAGATGAATTTATCAAAGCTATTACAGACGCTATTGAAATAGAGTATAAAAAACAACCCAATGCAAAATCTATAGAAGAAACAAGAAATGAGCAAGAAATTGAAAAAAATAAAATAGTTGAGCAAGAAGCTATAAAAAAGAGAGAAGAAATCATAAAAACAAAAGAAGAACAAAAAGTCAAAGAACTAATTACTGAATTTAAATCTTTAATGACTATTATCAGAGATGATTCTGATAAGGTTAAAAAGGTTACGGTGAAATTAAAAGAATTAAAGATAGTGCCAAAAGAAATAGAAAACTGTGAAGTAGAAAAAATTGAAGAGTTGGTAGAGTTTTTAAGAGTTCTTGTGTAATTCTTAAATATAAATTTAAATAATAATGTGAAAAAGGGGGTTATATAATTAATCCCCTTTAAAATCAATTATATTAGGGTGGTAATAAATGAGTAGAATAAACACGGAAGAAAAAGAAAAATTTGACCAGTTATATCAATATATAAAAAAAGAGATATTTGGCTATGATGACAAGCAGAAACTACCTAAATATATGGTTTTACGCCTTATTGGTTTAAAAGATGGAAAATTTATAGCTAATAATAAAACAAATTCTATGGCTCAATATGATTATTTACATATCTTATATACCTTCAAGATTAATAAAATGAAAATCCAAAATATAGTTCAATCCTCTAATTTTAAAAATGAACAACATAAGTTTAATACTATAATGTTAATAATAGAAAATGAAATAAATGATGTAGTTAATAGATTGAAACAAGTTAAAAAATCAGAAGAAGAAATTAAGAGTATATCAGTAGACAATATAATACATGAAGGTGCAAATTATAAAAATAAAAACATACATAAAAAATTTAATAAAGAATTAGAAGAATTGTGGTAGTTGGATGGTGTATAAATGGCAAAAGAAAAAAGACAAGAATTAAGCGTTTTAGAAAAAGAATTAGTTAAGGCAAGTAAGAAAGTTCAAGAGTATAAGTTAGCTTGCGAAGCTAATATAGTGGCTTCATTATATAAAAATCCAGATTTATATTTTACATATAATAAATTGAATATTAAAAGTTTTAGTAATAATGTATGGCGAGTATATTTTATTATAGGCTATGACATTATTGTTAAGGAGCAAAAAAAGGTATTAGATGATATTACTGTTGGGTTGTATCTTGAAAAACATCTTAAATTAAAGCAAAAATATGATGAATATGGCGGTTATGACACTATTGAAAAAGCTAAAGAATATATAGAGATAGAAAATATAAGTGGTTATATTAATGAATTAAATAAGTGGAATGCAGTTTTACAACTATTAGCAAGAAGATTTCCAGTACATGATAAAATAAAAGACTTTATAGATATGAGTACAACGGAAATATATGATATGTTTGAGGCACAGTTAAACCATGTATTTGTAAATGCTGAAGGAAAAATTGAAAGTTATAATGCTTGCGAAGGAATAAATGAATTGATTGACGAGCTGGATAAAGGTTCTAATATAGGTTTACCACTTCACAATTGCAATATTTTAAATAAAGAAATATCGGGATTAAACGTAGGTAATATCTATGGCTTAGGCGGTTTGTCAGGCGCAGGAAAGTCAACTACTGCCGTTAATTGGTTATTACCTTCTGTATTAAAATACAATGAAAAAGTTGTTTTTATTATTAATGAAGAAGATGAAACTAAAATTCAACGTGAATTAATTATTTGGGTGGCTAATAATGTTTATAAGGAAAATCTGCATAAATATATCTTGAGAGATGGTAATTTTGACGAAGAGACAATGGAGATATTAAGAAAATGTGCTAATTGGCTTGAAGAAAAAAAAGAAAATAAGAATATAACCATAATACCATTAGAAAGCTATACAACGGATATGGCTATTAAAATCATAAAAAAATACTCATCTTTAGGTGGGGTTAAATATTTTTGTATTGATACACTAAAAGAAAGTGCTGATAGTAAATCAGATAAAACATGGCTTGAGATGCAAAGGGATTTAGTGAAGCTTTATGACGTTATAAAACCTACAGCCAAAAATGTTTGTTTATTAGTTACTTATCAATTAGGAAAAATAGCAACAAAACAAAGGTATTATACAAATAATGAAATTGGATTGGCGAAAAGTATTGTAGATGTTATGTCGGCAAATCTTATGATTAGACAGCCTTTTGATGATGAATATGAAGGTGGAAAATCTGAAATTAAAGGGTATAGACTTGAAGGAAAGAGAAGATTGACTAAAATCCCATTTAGATTAAGTAAGGATAAAAGGTATTTAATAGTATTTATTACTAAAAACAGATTCGGGGCAACGAATCAATTTCAAATTATTGCAGAATATGACTTATCACTTAATACATATAAAGAATTGGGCATTTGTAACATACCACAGGACTGGTAAATCAACTACCCGCCACTTACGCTAACGCTTAGAAGTGGGGGAATTCTTGCTAAAATTTGTTAAACAATATACTAACAAAATAAAAGTAGGTGATATTATAATAAAATGATGACAATACAAGAATTGAAAGAGTATATATATAAAGAGGGTAAAATTGAATTTATATTAGAAAGTATTGGTTGCCATTCAATTAAATATCATCAAAATAAAAAATACTATAGTTGTGCTAATATACCTAATCAAGACGGTGATGGTGATAATAAAACAGCTATCAACGTTTATAATGATGAAAATTTAGGATGTATCAATTACACTAGAAATATAGGCAAACCTGCTGATTTGATAACACTAGTGGGATACAATATGAATTTATCATTTGTAGAGAGTGTTAAATATTTGCATAAATTATTAGGACTGAAATATCAATATAATAGTAGACAGGAAAGTAAAGATAAGACAGATAAAATAGACCCATTAGAGATATTTAAAAAAGTAAAAAGAAAAAGAAATAAAGTTAATATAAATGATATTGAGATTTATGACAGTTCTATTATAGAAGAATATGAACCGGTGTTACATATTGACTGGGTTAGAGAAGATGGGATAACTGAATTTACTAGAAAGAAATTTAATATTGGTTATAGTCATAAACATAAAAGAATAGTTATTCCAGTTAGATATTGGGCGGGAGAAGAAGATGATTATATAGGAATTATAGGGCGTACTACTGTAAAGTCTTATGATTTATTGGATATTCCCAAATATTATCCTCTTAAAGCATATAAGAAAAGTTTAAATCTATATGGCTTACAAGAGAATTGGAAAACTATACAAGAAAAAAGATATTGTTGCGTATATGAATCTGAGAAGGTCGTACTCAAGCGTCATAGTAGATTAGATGGTACGGGGGTGGCAGTAGGTTCGCATAATTTAAGCGATGAGCAGGTGAAAATTCTCATTGGCATCAATTGTGATATTGTAGTTTGTTATGATAAAGATGTTTCATTACAGCATATACGTTCTGAATGTAGTAAGTTTTATGGAATACGCAATGTTTATTATATATATGATAAATATGATTTGATGGGCAAAAAAGATAGCCCTGGCGATATGTCAAACAAAATATTTAATTATTTATTTAAACACAAAATAAAATATGATGAAAAAGAACACAGAGAATACTTAAAGGAGATAAATAATGGGAAGAAAAAGTTATGAAGAATTAGAGCAAATAAAAGAGGAATTAGGCGTTGATAGATTGTGGTCATGGAGTCGAATTAATACATATATGACCGATCCATACACATATCTTCTTAAATATATACTACACATACCAGAAGATAGAAATGATAGTATTTATTCTGTGTCGGGTTCGTGCGCCCATGAATTAATAGAGAAATTCTATCGTAATGAATTAACTAACAAACAAATGCTGGAAGAATATGAAGATAAATTATTTGAATTTAATATAATGGGGTTATTATATGATAGATTAGATAAAGATAAAAATGAAAAAATAGCAAAAAAGTATGAAGATTGTATGAAACATTTCTTCTTAAATCACAAAAGAGTTACCGATAAGCCTATTATTGAACCATTTATATTGATTAAAGTAGGAAATCAATACTTCCAAGGTTATATAGATTTTCTAAATGTCGAAAAAAGATATGCAAAGAAAAAAATAATTATTACTGATTGGAAAACATCATCTATATATAAAGGACAAAAATTAATAGATAATTCAGGCCAACTTTTATTATATGGCGAAGGTATTCATCAAAAAAACAATATACCATACGAAGATATAATTATTAGATTTAATTTTATGAAATATGTTGATGTTACCTATACTCAAAAAAATGGTAACATAAAAGTAAGGCAAATAGAAAGAAATGCGATAGGTGAAAAACTTCAATCTAATACAAAAACATGGTTAAAGCATTTTGGTTATTCGGAAGAGGAAATAGAAAACTATTTACAGCAAATGATTAATACAAATAGTATANAATATTTACCACAGGAAGTTCAAGATACATTTAAGATAGATGATTGTTATGTTGAAGTAGAGATTAACGAAGAAATTATTAATCAACATAAGAATAATATTATAAATATAATTAAGGAAATAATAGAAAAGGAAAATGAGTTTAAAAAGACAAAAGATAAAAACTTATTTTGGCGTGATGTTACTAAAGAAAGTAGTTATTATCATGCTAATTTGAGCGGGTATTCAGCAAATTTGCATCTACCTTATAAAAGATATTTAGAAGAACTTGAAAATAATAGTCAAGATGATTTATTAGGAATATTAGATAATAAAAAAGATAGTTTAGATTTAGATTGGCTTGATGAAATTTTATGATTCGGAGGAAATAATGGACGGTAATTACATAGTTTTTCATTGTCATACAATGTTAAGTAATCCAACAACAACTATGGATAGTGTAAATAGTTTTCAAGATTATGCAAATAAAGCTAAAGAATTAAATATGAAAGCTATATGTTATTCTGAACATGGCAATGTATATGAGTGGTTACATAAAAAAGAATATGTTGAAAAGTTAGGCATGAAATATATTCACGGAATAGAAGCATATATTACGGAAGACATTAATAATAAACAAAGAGATAATTACCATTGTATTCTTATTGCTAGGAATTATACTGGTTTTCTTGAATTGAATGAATTAATTAGTAAATCATTTAATAGATCAGAAGTTAAAGTGTTAGATGAAATTGAAAGATTTTATTATCAACCAAGAATCACATATCAAGAATTAAAAAATACTAGTGATAATATTATTATTTCTACTGCTTGTTTAGGTGGAATATTAGGCAATGGTTCAAATGAATTAAAAAAAGATTTTGTTAATTTTTTAAGTTTGAATAAACATAGGTGTTTTTTAGAAATTCAGCATCATAATGTATTTCAACAATCTGATTATAATAAAATATTAATTCAAATATCTAACAAGTTTAGTATTCCATTAATAGCAGGGACAGACACTCATTATTTAAATGAATTATATGCAGAAGGAAGAAAAATTCTTCAAGCATCAAAAAACACATATTTTGATAATGAAGAAGGTTGGGATTTATCGTTTAAATCATATGATGAATTAATTGAGGCATATAAAAAACAAAATGCAATAGATGAAAAATATTATATGCAAGCAATTGAAAATACTAATCTATTATTTGATATGGTAGAAGATTTTACTCTTGATAAAAGTCATAAATATCCTAAACTTTACCAGAATAATAATAAAGTTCTATTAGATAAAATAAAACAACATATTAAGCAATCTGGAATAAAAATTAATAAAGACATTAAAGAAAGAATTAAATACGAGTTCCAAACTTATATTAAAAATGGGGCAGTAGATTATTTATTATTAGAAGATGATATAAAATCTTGGTGCAGGGATAATGGTATTGAGTATGGCTATTCAAGAGGTTCTGTTTCAGGGTCATATATAGCATACCTTTTAAATATTACTTACATGGATAGTATTAAACATAATTTGAGTTTTGAAAGATTTATGAATCCAGAAAGAATATCGTTAAGTGATATAGATACAGATTATCCTCCTTCTCAACGTGGTTTAGTAAAAGAGTATATCTATAATAAAGAAGGATTATATTGTGCAGATATTATTACTTTTAATACTATAGCTGATAAGGGTGCTATTAGAGATGTTGGCAGAGGATTAAAAATGGATTTAGAAGAAGTTAATATAATCTGCGAAAGATTTGATAATGGACAAGAAAATAGTTTAAGAAATGAATATCCTGAATTATTTGAATATGTTGATTTATTAAAGGGTGTAGTAACGTCAGTTTCATTTCACCCTTGCGGGACGGTAATTTCTCCATTTCCAATTGAAGGTGTTATCGGTACTTTTTCAACAACAACTAATAAATATCCTATTACTCAATTGAATATGAAAGAATTAGATAGTTTAAATTTTGTTAAACTTGATTTGTTGGGTTTAGATAGTATTGAATTAATAAATGAAACGTGTAAATTAGCAAATATAGAAAGATTAACTCCAGATAATATTAATGATACTGATCAAAAAGTATGGGATAGCATTCATAATAGTGGATTATTAATTTTCCAATGGGAAGGAGATTATGCCCATTCATACTATAAACAATTATTTAGTAAAGAAACAATTGATAAAATAAAAAAGAGAAATTCTAATTTTAAATATATTGATTTATTTTCCGTTGGCAATGGTGCTATTAGACCAGCAGGAGATAGTTATAGAAATGCGTTAGCAAATGGAGAATTTAATGATAATGGTCATGAAGCATTAAATGATTTATTAAAATCTACAAATGGTTTCTTAGTCTTCCAAGAGCAAATTATTGAATTTCTAAATAAATTTTGTGGTTTTTCAATGGGAGAAGCGGATTTAGTCAGGCGTGGTTTTGCCAAAAAGACAGGTACGGAGCAATATATACCTAAAATTAAAGATGGATTTATTAAAACAATGCAAGAAAATTATAATACTTCTAAAGAAGAAGCAGAAGAAATTATTATAAGTTTTTTAGAAGTTATTAATGATGCTAGTGATTATCTTTTTTCTGTTAACCATGCCCAAGCTTATAGTTATATTGGTTATATTTGTGCATATCTTAGATATTATTATCCATTAGAATTTTTAACTGTTGGGTTAAATATTAATAAAGATAATATGGATAAAACAATTAAAATAATTGAATATATAAATTTGTTTACTGATATAAAAATTAAACCTATTGAATTTGGTAAATCTCAAGATTTATATTCTTTTG
>JGI24712J26585_10004884_pt1 | contig 10060 bp, 9 predicted proteins | sample BioPla3DNA2_FD_26585 | JGI IMG/M metagenome (IMG submission 26585)
ACTAGTTTCCCAGTGTTATCCCCCTGTGTAAGGCAGGTTGCCCACGCGTTACTCACCCGTCCGCCGCTAGGTTTACAGTGCAGCAAGCTGCTCCGTAAACCCCGCTCGACTTGCATGTGTTAGGCACGCCGCCAGCGTTCATCCTGAGCCAGGATCAAACCCTCTAATAAAAATTTATTTGTTTCGTTAGCTTTCGCTAACTACNCAATTTCATTAGAAAATTTAGCTAGCTCTTAATTGCTTAAAAGCAATCTTAAAATTACTTCTTGCGTTATTGGCAAGAATACTCAAATAAATTAACGAGTTCCATTCTTGTAATTTACACTGTTTACTTTTCAAAGTCCAACCCACTTGTTGTGAGGCGCTTCTCAAAAAGCGACTTTTATATGTTACCACATGTTTTTTTCTTTGTCAACACTTTTTTTTAAATAATTTTAAGTGCTGTTTTGTGGCTTTGCTGCCGCAACCTTAAAAGCAACAGCTTTAATAATATAACATCTTTAACATCCTCTTATCAACTTGACAATACTGCAGTTTTAAACCATCAGAACAATTTAAACAAATAAAACTTTATTATTCTTTTAAAATATGCTTTATTCGCCATTTTCCTATGAAATGATATTTACTTATCTAAACTCATTTAATATAAGGAAGGAAATTTGTATTATCTCAATCTTTTTATTACTTCTACCCTGTTTCCTTTGGCGTTAAATGATATTTTTTCAGAAAGATTTGTAACCAGAATCATCCCTCTGCCACTTTCTTTTAAGTCCTGTACATCACAATTAATTGATTCATCATTTTTATTAATAGAGCTTAAGAGTTGTTTGAAATTATACCCCTCACCTTCATCTTCTACAACAATACAGATATTATCCCCTTCTATTTTTACATTAAGCTTAACTGACTTTATGACATCATTTTTATTTCCATGGCATATGGCATTTTGAATAAGTTCATTTAAAATAACTTTAATTTCAAATAAAATATCTTGTTTGGTGCATATTCCTTCATCAAACAAGGATTTTAATATTTCTTCTATTAAAGTACGGATATTTGTATTTTTATTAACTACAAATAATTTAAATGGTTTTGATGATTTCAATTTTCTCAAATCTCCTAAAAAAAAATTTACCACTTTTAAATTAGCCACATTATAATAATACCCACTAATTTATGTAGTAAACATTATAATAGGTATATAAAATCATCTTTTGTACAATTATTTTCTCTTTTATTAAAGTTGTTAAAAGACCAGAATCAGATAAGCACTAACCTTTAAAAAAACCCTTTTTTAGTGGAAATGAGTTGGCTGTATTTTTTATCCCTTGCAATAATTTTATTTTTCCAGTATAGTTCTAAATTTATTTAACACTTTCTTTTCTAGCCTTGATACATACATTTGGGAAACTCCAAGCTTTTCTGCTATCTCTTTTTGGGTTTTGCTGCCAAAATATCTCATATTAATAAAATCTTTTTCTGTTTCATTAAATCTGTCTAGGCTTTTAACCAAGAAATCACGGTTCTCTACCCTTTCAAATGTAGAATCTTCTTCCCCTATTGTTTCATGAAATTCAAAATTATCATCTGCATAAACATTTTGATCAAAGGATTGGACATTATAAGCATTATTAGATTCTATTATTTCTATTACTGTTTCTTCGCTAATATTTAAATGCTTTGCCATTTCATCAATACGTGGAGGTCTGCCTAGTTTTTGTGTCAGGGTTTCTCTTGCATAATTCACCCTCTTATACTCTTCATAAATTCTTCTAGGAATCCGTATAACCGATGCTTTATCTCTAAAAAATCTTTTTATCTCGCCAACAATTGTTGGAGTTGCAAAGCTGACAAACTTAACACCTTTTTCAGTATCAAATCTCTCAACAGCTTTAATCAGGGCAATAGATGCAATTTGATACAGATCCTCATAATCTATCCCCCTGTTTATAAATTTTTTTGAGATTATTTCTGCTAAATAAAGATACTTGTTTACTATTTCGTTTCTTATATTAACATCTCGCGTTTCTTGATATTTTAAAAACATAGCACTTTCTGTGTTATTTTCCATATTCAAGCATCCCTCTCAAGTACTTTCGACATAGATAATATGTGTTTATCTGTACACAATTCTACCTCATCCATTAAAGCATTTATTATATGAACTGCTAAAGCATCACTTTCATTTCTAAATACACATTTTATTGATGGGTCATCGCATAAATAAGTAACCTTTAAACACTTCCCTGAAACTGAGTACACAATTTTATAACAGTCAGATACACTGCTGCCAATACTCACAAGCTTGTTACACACTTCTGATATAGCCACTTTTATATCTTCTATGGCTTCAATATCAAAACCAATCCTGCTTCCAATACCTGAGGCTGCCAGTCTGGCAACACTTACATATTCGGCCTTAAAGGGCAGAATCAGCTGGATATTATCGGTAACACCTTCCATGCCTTTCACCTCTCTATTCCACTTCAAATATTTTGTCTAAACCTGTAATAATAAATAATTTTTTGATATTGTCTTTAAGGTTTGTTATTGTTATCTTCTTTTCGTACTGCTTTGCTTTTTTTAAAGCACCAACAAAAATCCCAAGGCCGGTACTGTCAATATAATTAAGCTCTTTGCAATCAATTATTAAATCCTTTTTATTGGTTTCCACTACTCTGTAAAGGTTTTCTTTTAGCTCTTGAGAGGTATAAATATCAACTTCTCCTGATAAAGTCACTTTGACAAAATCATCAGTTTTCTCCTCTAAAAAATTTAATTCATCAGCCATATGTAACACACCTCCTCTTTTAACAAAACTATTTAAAGCCTAATGCTAATCTTTAGGCTTCATGGTAGGAAACAGCAGCACGTCACGTATGGAATAAGAATCAGTCAAAAGCATTACCAGCCTGTCAACACCTATGCCAAGTCCTCCTGTTGGAGGCATTCCGTATTCTAGTGCAGTTACAAAATCATCATCCATCATATTAGCTTCTTCATCCCCAGCTTCCCTCTTTCTTACCTGGTCCAAAAATCTTTCTTTTTGGTCAATAGGGTCATTTAGCTCTGAATAAGCATTTGCCATTTCCCTGCCTGTAATAAATAATTCAAATCTTTCTGTTAATTCTGGTTTATCAGGTTTTCTTTTTGTAAGAGGTGAAACCTCTACAGGGTAATCCATTATAAAAGTTGGCTGAATAAGATGCTCTTCTGCAAATTCTTCAAACATAAGATTTAGAATTTCTCCCTTTGTAGTTCCTTCTTCAACTTTAAGGGACTTTTCCTTAGCTATCTGCCTTGCTTCTTCATCACTTGCCACTTTATCAAAATCAACTCCAGCATATTCTTTAACAGCCTCAGTCATAGTCAGCCTTCTCCATGGAGGTGTAAGGTCAATTTCTTGTCCCTGATATGTAATTACAGTTGTGCCTAAAACATCTTCTGCCACTTTGGAAATTAAACTTTCCGTAAGTTCCATCATCCCTACATAATCAGTATATGCCTCATAAACCTCCATAAGTGTAAATTCTGGATTATGTTTTACTGACATTCCTTCATTTCTAAACATTCTTCCCATTTCGTATACTTTTTCTAGTCCTCCTACGATAAGGCGCTTTAAATAAAGCTCAGGAGCAATTCTAAGATATAAATCTATATCTAAAGTATTGTGATGTGTTATAAAAGGTCTTGCATTTGCTCCACCTGGAATAACATTTAAAAGAGGTGTTTCTACTTCTAAAAATCCTCTTTCATCTAAGAAAGACCTTATGGATCTCATTATATTGCTTCTTACAATGAAGGTTTTGCGAACATCCGGATTCACAATGAGGTCTAAATACCTTTGCCTGTATCTTAAATCCACATCCTTTAGTCCATGCCATTTTTCAGGCAGCGGTCTTAAGGATTTTGAAAGAAGCTGTATTTCACTTGCCTTTACAGATATTTCTCCTTTTCTAGTTCTAAAAACCTCTCCTTTTACTCCAACCAAATCTCCTATATCAAATTTTTTAAAGCCTTCATATACATCTTCTCCAATTTCATTAACTCTTACATAAATTTGAATTCTTCCATCTCTGTCCTGCACATCACAAAAACTTGCTTTCCCCATGTCTCTTTTAGACATAAGCCTACCAGCAATAGAAACTTCCTTACCTTCCATATCTTCAAAATTATCAATTATAAATGTTGTAGAATGACTGACATGGTATTTTACCACTTCATATGGGTCTTTATTGTTTTTTTGAAGTTCTTCTAACTTAGATCTTCTTATTCTTAATATTTCGTTTAAATCTTGTAATTCAACATTCGCTTCCTGGTTTTTTTCATCAATATTATTTGTATTCGCCATTATAAATCCTCCCAATAAAAAATATAAACTATAAAAAATTATATTTTTAAAAAAATATTCAAAACCTATAACTATAAAATAACAGCTTACACTCTCAATGTAAACTGTTATTTTATAATTATATAATATTTATATCTAATTATACAACATTTTAATATCATTTGCGGATATCTATAATCTTATACTTAATTACTCCGTCGGGTACCTGAACTTCCACAATTTCATCTTTTGCCTTTCCAATAAGTGCTTTACCTACAGGTGACTCATTGGAAATTTTATATTTACTTGGATCTGCTTCTGTAGAACCAACTATATAGTATTCAACTTCTTCTTCAAATTCCATGTCAAAAATACTTACTTTTGAACCAATGCTGACAACATCAGTTTTTATATCGTCTTCATCAATAACTTTAGCACGCTTTAACATACCCTCAAGTTGAACAATTCTTCCCTCAACCTGAGCCTGTTCATTTTTAGCTTCATCGTATTCAGAATTTTCAGATATATCTCCAAACGAAAGTGCTTGTTTTATTCTCTCTGCTACTTCCCTTCTTTTAACGCTTTTTAAATATTCTAACTCTTGTTCTAACTTTTTTAGGCCCTCGAAGGTTAGAACAACTTCTTTGTTAATCATTTGAAGCCTCTCCTTTACTTATAATTTTGTGTTGATAATATATGCTTTGTTTTTTTATTCTAGTCCATTGCAACTCACAATTATTAAATAAAAGTATTTACACTTTATTTAAATACCCTTTAAATACACTCTTTTAAAACTTTTTAAAAGAAAATAGTAAATTGCATTGAAAATAGAACAAACACATCCATCGTGCTTATAAATTCAGATACAGAGCTTAGTACTTTGAATATAAAACGTTCCTTAAAATATTTTTTAAAACTTTTAACCATTATAGACTACTATATTAATATTGTCAATAACCGATTATAAAAAGATTTTAGAAAAATATATCATTTAAATTTTTAGCTCTAAATTTTTACACTCTGTCCCCTGAAAACTTCCCATAAGGGCAGTTATTTTATAACCACTTTTTAGAAACTGGCTATATATACTGCTTTCAGTAATATTATCGACATTATTTTTGTTAACATTAGTACAAAAATCTCTTTTGTGACAAAAAATAATAGATGCCAGCTCAAGTCTTGTAAAACAGCTAATTATGTTTTTATCTAGTATACTTTCAATTGAATTATCAAATTTAATTAAAATACTGTTTATAATTATGTTATTAAAAATAATTTCTTCTGGTTTGAAAATGCCGTAATTTATTACAATTGCATGGGATTTTATTTTTTTACATTTTTTAAAATTATTAAAATCCCCTAAATTTATAATTATATCTACACCCTCTAAACCACTTTCAATGTCTTCTGTCAGTCTTATTGACAATCCTGTTTCATCATATATCTCATCTATCTCCTCCTGAACATATTTCTTTTTATTAGTTATGATAGTAATAAACTTCACAAAAGGTGACAAAAGTTTTACATATGAATAAAGTAATTTATTATCATCCCCTTGTATAATTCCAATTTCAAATTCTTTAATATTCATATCTTTTTTATCTGCAATTATTTCTAAAATGTTAAATAAAAGTGCAGTATAGATAAAATACCCCGAAAAGGGATTTTTAATACAAATACCACATTCTAAACTTGCAGGTGCCAAAACAGGCAAAATACACTTGTTTAGAGAGTTTTCCACAGAATATTTATATATATTTTTTTTAAGTCTATTTATTTTAAAATTTTTAAATTCATTTACTTCTTTTAATGTATATTTAATTTTTATAAAATGAATATTAAGTTCTTCATTTATTTGAATTTTTTTTATTGGAACAGTAATAAATGTTGAGCTAAAAAACCTTTTTATTTTTAAATAAATTCTTTTTAATCCCTTTTTATTTTCTTCCTCGTCTGAAAATATAATTAACCCTAAATTAGTCATATATCTGCACATCTCCAGTTTTTATAGCATAAAGTAAAATGTAAAACCTACCTTACTTTTATCTATATATATTACCTTAGCCAATTATATATTCTGTCAGAGGGATACTTAATGAAATAAAAAGAGCAAACCTTAGGGTCTGCCCTTTTATATAACACTTTAATATTATCTTTTAAAAATTAATATTGCGTGGAATTAATGCTATAGTTTGGTGCTTCTTTTGTTATATAAATATCATGAGGATGACTTTCTCTTAAACCTGCATTTGTTATTTTTATAAACTTTGACTTGGTTTTAAGGTCTTCAATATTTTTAGCACCACAATAGCCCATTCCATGTTTTAAACCTTCAACAAGTTGGAATACAATATCTGATAAAGGTCCTTTATATGGAACTCTTCCTTCAACCCCTTCAGGCACAAGTTTATTTGCATCTTCCTGGAAGTACCTGTCCTTACTTCCTTTTTGCATAGCAGCTAATGAGCCCATTCCTCTATATACTTTAAATCTTCTGCCTTGATAAATTTCTGATTCTCCCGGGCTCTCTTCTGTACCTGCAAAAAGATTACCAATCATTACAACATCAGCTCCTGCTGCAATTGCCTTTACTACATCTCCTGAATACTTAATTCCCCCGTCTGCTATTATCTTAATTCCATATTCCTTTGCAGCTTCAGCACAGTCATATATAGCAGTAATTTGGGGAACACCAATACCTGCAATTACCCTGGTGGTACATATTGAGCCAGGTCCAATTCCCACTTTAACAGCATCTGCCCCAGCCTCTATCAAATCTCTTGTAGCCTCTGCTGTTGCCACATTACCTGCAATTATCTGAATATCAGGATNTGCATCTTTAATTCTTTTTACTCCTTCAATGATATTTTTGGAATGTCCATGTGCAGAATCTAAGGTTATAATATCAACCTTAACATCTATAAGGGCTTTTACCCTTTCCATCATATCAGAAGTAACACCTACAGCAGCTCCTGCTAAAAGTCTTCCTTTAGAATCCTTTGCTGAATGAGGAAATTGAATAGCTTTTTCGATATCCTTTATGGTTATAAGACCCTTTAAATTGCCTTCTGAGTCTACAATAGGAAGCTTTTCTATTTTATGCCTTCTCAATATCTCCTGAGCTTCATCAAGAGTTGTTCCCTCTGGAGCTGTTACCAAGTTTTCCTTTGTCATTGCCTCTTTAATTTTCTTTTGGTAGTTTGTTTCAAATCTTAAATCCCTATTGGTTATTATTCCTACCAATTTACTGCCTTCTGTTATGGGAACACCGGAAATCTTATATTTGGACATTAACTCCATAGCTTCATACACATGATGTTCCGGTGAAAGGAAAAATGGGTCTACAATTACACCATGTTCTGATCTTTTAACTTTGTCCACTTCTAGTGCCTGGTCTTTAATAGACATATTCTTGTGTATTATGCCTATCCCACCTTCTCTTGCTATGGCAATGGCAAGCCTTGAGTCAGTAACGGTATCCATGGCAGCACTCATAAGGGGAATATTGAGTTTTATTTCTTTTGTTAAATTGGTAGACACTTCAATATCCCTTGGCAAAATCTCTGACTTTTGTGGTACTAACAACACATCATCAAATGTTAATCCTACTTTAGAAAATCTATCTTCCACGTCGGTCCCTCCCTATTTTAGAAAAATATAATATCCCATATATCTTTAATTATTTATGTTTTTTTAAATTATTTATGTTCTTTTTTAAGAGCGGTTTTAAAAAGTCCTATATTTAAAAAACAAATGACATATTAGCTTAAAAGTGTCTAAAATACTCTTTAAGAAGTATCTTCAGAAATAGTTAGAATAATTATACTAGAGAACATAATCAGCGTCAAGGAAAATCAATAAACAAATATATATTCATTATTTTCATTTAATCCAAGCCACTCCTGATATTCTTTTATTTCTTTTAAATTGCGGTAAAGCACATCCCATATATTTTCAGATACAAAATTTCTACTCCAGGCACATACACCTGCAAGATTGTACTTATGAACCAGGGAAGATTTAAGGTTTAATGAGTTTTCATCTTCCAGCCATATTCTAAACCGGGAATTTTCTTTTTGGTATTCTGCATAAAATTGTCCACTTTCTTCATCCCATACAATCTCTGCATCATTTTCTATAATTGTCTTTTTAGCCTCTTCCATTGTTAAAGCCACACTAGAAAGGCTCATAGCTCCACCTTCTGTTTTTTCCTCCCAAAGCCTTGTGTAGTAAGGCAGACCTAAAAGAAGCTTTTCTTTTGGAACCCCTTCCTCCTCAAGAACCTTTTTTAAAATTCTCTCCTGCCAGGAAACCTGTGCCACAGAGCCAGCCACCGGACTAGTCCTCCAATGCTGGTCGTATGACATATACATAACATAGTCTACAATCTGGCTTAAAGCCTTTTTATNATAACAGGGGATATCATTTACATCAACAGAAACCACAAGCCCCTGCTCTTTTAGTTTTGGAGTTATAATTTCTATAAAACGGGTAAATAAATCCCTGTCCCTTTGATAAAAGTTTTCAAAATCAATATTTATGCCGTCTAAATTGTAGAGGGAAGCATATGCTAAAATTTGTTTTGTAAAGTTTTCTATGGCTTTATCATCTTTTAAAAATTTACTTGTCATTTCTGCATCTTGAAAATCATTGCTCAAAAGTGCCCATACTTTGTATCCCTTTTCATGAGCCCATTTTTCATAGTTAGAGTATGCTCTGTTCATTAAATCTCCTTTAGAGTTTTGAATCTGAAACCATGTTGGGGATATAACATCTAAGCCTTTCATATCAGGCACAGATGAAGGATCGCTTCTTCTGGTATATACCATATCCCATACCAAATTAATTTTACCATTTTCAACTTCAGAAAAAGACTCTGTATCTAATTCTTCACCTGACTCTTCTTTGTCTTTTTCCCCCAGGATGGTTCCTGTCACTATTTTTGCAACTACATACTGTTTTTCTATAAACCCTACAACTCCATCCCATGTCCTGACTTTATACCATTTATCATATTCTTCAAAAATTCTCATTTGATTTTTATTATTTTCTTCCACATCATCAAATTTTCGCAATATGGGATGTTTAGAATCTCTACCATTTCTTAATACAGCACCAGATTCTATAACATTAGCTACTTGAACAAAATCTGTTTTATAATCTATCAAAACCACATTATTATCTTCTATATGTGTAACTATAATACCATAAAAATCACTTAAAAACTCTATAGGTATATAAACAACATCTTTTTCTTGTATGATGGGAATATTTAAACTCAAAGGCTTATCATTAACAAATGAAGTAAGGCTTTTGGTTTTCATTTTTATTATTCTGTCCTTTGTTGAAACTATAACTTTTTCTGAATTTTTATCCCACTTAATAGATGGATCAAAATATTTTTTTACAGTATCAAAATTCAGTAGTATCTCACCATCTACAATTTTTAAACTGTGAGGTGACGTTATATACTGGTCTTCAATTATAAGATTAAGTGCTCCCTCTTCAAAAGCAGCAATTAAATTTTCATTAGAATGGTTTATTTTAAAAAATCCATATGCTAATGCAGAAACAAGTAAAATAACTATAATAATTATAACAGCTTTTTTCACACAGTTTGCCCCCTTGCCAGCTAATCGGGTAGGAGGTAAATAATTATTTTATTTACCGACCTCCCACACCACCGTACGTACGGTTCTCGTATACGGCGGTTTCATAGTTTACACTCTA
>JGI24712J26585_10004886_pt1 | contig 10058 bp, 11 predicted proteins | sample BioPla3DNA2_FD_26585 | JGI IMG/M metagenome (IMG submission 26585)
CCTTAAAAAAGCTGGGATAGATACATTGATTCTGGGATGTACTCATTACCCCCTTATGGCGGAGGTAATTGAGAAGGTAATGGGACCCGGAGTAAAGCTGATCAGTTCTGCTGAAGAAACGGCAAGGGAGGCAAAAAGGGTTTTGGCAGAAAAAGGTTTATTAAGCGGTAACGGCAAAGCAATGTCGGGCCACCGTTTTTTCGTTAGCGGCCCGGCTAAACCCTTTGCTGATCTTGCCCAGAATTTGATTGAAGGGACAATTAAGGTTTACCAGGTAATACTCCCCTGGTAGCGCCGGGCTGATTACCGCAAAAATCCGGCAGCGTGCTGCGGGGGAGCCTTGCAGAGCAAGCCCTGGGAGCAGTTCAATTAAATAAGTATGGGTTATATCTTACATTGAATAATTTTTAGCAGCTTAAAGGCTGCTTTTTTTCATAATTATGCAGAACCGGATATACATATAATTATAGGATAAGGTTGTATATAAGGAAGTGAAAAAAAATGAAGGCAGTTTACGAAGTGGTAAAGAAAACCAAATATTTTATTTTATTTCTTTGTTTGATCAGTTTTTTTTGTGTTATGGGATGTGCACAGGATTTTCTCCCTTACCTGTCGAGAGTCGAGGAAGATCCTCAGGATGTTATACCGGAAGAACAGATCAGGGAAGATATCAGACAACACCAAGAAGAGCTCCCCGAGGGCATTCTCTATCTCCAGGTGTATTATGTAGATGGTAAAGATAATTATCTCGTGCCGGTAACAGTGCCTGTTCCCTGGACCCAGGGTGTGGCCAGGGCGGCGCTGGAAAAATTGATTGAAGGCCCGACTCCGGCACAGGAGATGCGTTACGGTTTGAGTTCTCCGCTGCCGCCGACAACAAAAATCCTGGGGTTGACCATCAGGGATGGCCTGGCTAAAGTTGATCTGAGTGAAGATATCATGAGCTATGATCCCGGGGATGAAAGAAACGTATTGAACAGCATTATTTTCACCCTGTTACANTTTCCCAGCGTTAATGAAGTGCAGATAATGGTAGAGGGATTTCCTCCGGAAACATTTCCCGGAGGCACATCGGGGAAAGGGACTTTTGGCTGGGAACGGGGATTAAACCTGGAGGTGGCTGATGAGGTAATAGAGATTGATAAAACACAACCGGTAATGTTATATTATTGTGCCGTTTTGGGTGAAAACCGTATTTTTTACATCCCTGTAACCCGTGTAATTTCAGCTGACAGGGAGATAATAAGGGCTACACTGGAAGAACTTCTAAAAGGTCCACGGTTGGAGAGTTCTCTTTTTACCGAGCTGCCTCCGGGAACGGAACTGCGGGATTTTGTTTTGCAAAATAATACCCTGATAGTTGATTTTTCTAAAGAAATTATGAATTACAAAGGCGGTCTTAGCGGAGAGAAAAATATTATCATGCAGGTGGTCTTAACCCTGACCCGGATACCGGGGGTAGAAAAAGTCCAGCTGCTTGTAGAAGGAGAAAAAATTAATTGGATCTACGGCACTTCCCTGGATGAACCTTTATTACGGCCTCTGATCATTAATTCGTTAACGTAAGGGTATGATAAAAGCATTGGCGCTGAGCAAAGAAATGCGCTTGTTTCCTTCACCGCTGGTAAGTTATAATAGACATGAAATAGAAACTAATTTAGAAAGCAGGATAATTGGATGCGTCCTTGTGAAAGAACCAATGAAGAACTCAGACAGGTTCAGATCACCCGGAATTTTCTAAAATATGCTGAAGGATCTGCTTTAATTGAAATGGGAAATACGAAAGTAATCTGTGCCGCATCGGTTGAAGAAGGCGTACCCTCCTGGATGAAAGGTGAACAGCGGGGATGGGTTACCGCTGAATACTCCTTGCTTCCACGTTCAACCCATCAAAGAAATATGCGGGATGCTGTTCGCGGGCGGGTAAGCGGCCGTACATACGAGATCCAGCGGCTTATCGGCAGNTCCCTCCGCTCGGTGGTTGATTTAGAAGCCCTCGGNGAGAGGACCGTTTGGCTGGATTGTGATGTGCTCCAGGCGGACGGGGGCACGAGGACAGCTGCAATTACCGGAGCGTTTGTTGCCCTGGCAGATGCCGTGGAGTATCTACACAGGGAGGGGAAAATTTACAGGTTTCCGTTAACTGACTTCGTAGCAGCTATAAGCGTTGGAATGGTTAAAGGAGAAACTTTGCTTGACCTTTCCTTTGAAGAGGATAGCAAAGCAGATGTGGATATGAATATTGTGATGACCGGCAGCGGGGAACTGGTTGAAATACAGGGTACAGCAGAAGGAAAACCTTTTTCCCGGCGGGAGTTGAACAACCTGCTTGATCTTGGAGTTAAGGGTATTCAACAGTTGATTTCCAAACAGAAGGCTACTCTTGGAGAAATTGCAGCAAAGGTAAATTATCAAAGATGAAAAAAACCCTGATTATCGCAACACATAATGAAGGAAAAAAGAGAGAGTTGATAAACACTCTCTCCTCACTTGCTTATAAAATATATTCCCTCAAAGATTTTCCTGAATTGCCGGAAGTTGAGGAAACAGGTTCCACGTTCAAGGAAAATGCTGTGCTTAAAGCGGAAACTATCAGCCGGCTGACAGGTGAGCTTACTCTTGCAGATGATTCGGGTTTGGAAGTTTTTTACCTTGGCGGGAAGCCGGGGGTTCATTCAGCCCGTTTTGCCGGAGAAGATGCGACGGACGAGCAAAACAATACCCTTTTGTTAAAATTGATGGAAAATGTTCCGCATTCCCAAAGAAAAGCGCGGTTTGTATGTGTAATGGCCGTAGCAGCCCCGGGGATAAAAACAATAACGGTTGAGGGAAGCTGTGAGGGATTTCTGGCAACTATGCCTCGAGGGACCCGGGGTTTTGGTTATGACCCCCTTTTTATCTATGGCGATGGAAATAAAACCTTCGCAGAGATGGATATGGAGGCCAAAAGCCGTATCAGCCACCGGGGCCGGGCTCTGCAAAAAATCAGAGAAGTGCTAATGCAATTTTAAGATATTGAGTTTTTCTGCAGAATATGTTAGAATCTAATTCGTTGAAGCAATAACCTATTTTGGTAACAGTAATATACTGTTAATATATTGGGCTGAGTAATTATTATTATTTATTATAAGTGTAGTTATTTATTGTAGTTTGAGGTAAGATTAATATACTTCAATAATAAATTTATGTAGTTAAGTTTTACTACAGTTGCTTGTTCATAACGGGGCGTGGCGCAGCTTGGCAGCGCGCTTGGTTTGGGACCAAGAGGTCGCGGGTTCAAATCCCGCCGCCCCGACCACTGCACATAGGCAAAAAAGGCCGGTACTGCAATAGACATTACAGTATCGGTGAGCGGTAACACCCTTTAAAGGAAAAAATAATAGAATAAGCTCTTTTTTAAGGGCTTATTTTTTTATAGAGTTGGCTTACAACAGCGGCGAAAGCTCCAATTATTCCAATGGGGCTAGCTTTAAGGTTTCTCCGAGTGGGTTTTCCCCTCTAATCCGATAGCGACAGCATACCAAGTAAGCCAGATTGAATCATCTAACATAGGCTTGACAGTACCACCGCATCATTATTTTTAGCGGAATAAACGAATAAATAAGTTCGTTGACAGTATATGTTTTCTCAAATATAATATTACCGAAAGTTTTTTTTTCTAAAAAGAAATGGGTGTAAAGGGAGGTGTTATTTTATAATCTGTAAATACAAATGGGATCTAATATGTAATTGTTAATTGTAGTTTATTTTTATCACGGCTCCAGGCAATAAGAGGGGTTTTTTATTTACAAACGATATGCATAGAAGTGCATATTATTTTCTTCGAGCAAAGCGATGAAATTAAATATTATTCAATGAAGTGGGGGTTTAATAATGAGCTTATTAAAGACGGGGTCTAAAAGGATGGAGAGGAAGGGTTTAAAAAAACTCTTTCTTATATCTGCAATCATTTGCCTGATGTTCTTAATGATGCTTGGTGGCGGTTGTTCTCAGGGCCAGGAGACACCATCACCGGTAGATGAAAGTGACCTGGAAGAGACAGCTCAGGAAAATGGCGAGGCACAAACTCCTGAGGATCCTGAGGATGAGTTTATCGTTCTTGCAACTACAACGAGCACCTATGATTCAGGGCTGCTGGATGTACTGCTCCCGGCCTTTACAGAAAAATACGGTATTGAAGTACGGGTGGTTTCTCAGGGCACCGGTCAGGCACTGGAGACCGGTAAGAGGGGGGATGCGGATATTCTTCTCGTTCACGACCGCGCTTCGGAATTGCAGCTGGTTGAAGAGGGTTACTTTACAGATCGGCAGGATGTAATGTACAATGATTTTATTATTGTCGGCCCGGCAGCAGACCCGGCAGGTTTAAAGGGAGTAGAGAAAGTAAGCGATGCTTTTGCCGCTATCGCTTCAGGCGGGCATCCCTTTGTTTCCCGGGGGGACGATTCGGGGACGCACCGCAAGGAGCTGGCTATTTGGGACAGTGCGGGGTTTTCTGCGGAAGGTGACTGGTATTTTTCTGTTGGAAAGGGGATGGGCGATACATTAATCATGGCTGGTGAAAAACAGGGTTATACCCTGACAGACAGGGCCACCTACCTTTCGATGAAAGATTCACTTGACCTGGAAATTCTCCTGGAAGGAGATCCCGTTCTTTTTAACCAGTACGGAATCATGGCTGTTAATCCTGAAATGCATCCCCATGTTAAGTATGACAGCGCTTTGAAACTTATTGATTTTATGATGTCAACTGAAGGGCAGGAGTTAACCGCTTCCTTCCAGATTGGCGGGGAAAGCCTTTTCTTCCCGGGTAAAGGGGTAGATGATTAAGACGGGTGAATGTTACACTCAGCCTAATTTATTTGTGATTATTCCGAGAATAGCTCATTTCAAATAGACTGCACAAATGAGCATAAAGAGCGTGTTAAATAAATATAAAAGGCTGATCTCACTAATACTATATTGGCTTAATCGTTATAGGGAGGTAATCGTTTGTTTTAGTCCATGGGGATGTTTTCACGCCTTTCGGCGTTTCCGTGTAGAGCCTTTGAGGACATCCCCATGATGCCTTCCAGGTTGCAAATAATTGTCGAACCTGTGTAAATAACCTCATTTAAGTTGCCATTTCCAAACCGGATTAAATTTGAGGAGTGATCGGTTGTCCCTGCTGGAAGGAGTTTTTAAAGCATTTTCGTTAATCCTTACCCTCGATCCTAACCTGATTCGGATCGTGCTGCTTTCCCTCCAGGTTTCCTTGCTGGCGGTGGTCTTTGCTACCCTGGCAGGTGTGCCCCTGGGGGCCTACCTGGGGCTGAAGCCGCCGGAGAGGACCCGTTTTGTCAGCAAGCTTCTCTACACGCTGATGGGTCTGCCGCCGGTAGTGGCCGGTCTGGTTATCTACCTTCTTATATCCCGTATGGGTCCTTTGGGTGTCCTTGGCCTTCTATATACCCCTACAGCAATGATTATGGCCCAGTTTGCCCTGGCCGTTCCCATAATTGCCGCTTTGACAATGATCGGCATCCGCAGCAGGGGGAAAGAAGTGCAGGAAACTGCGCGTACCCTTGGGGCGGACAGGATTTTAATTGCCTGGACAGTGGTACGCGAATCCCGTTTTGCGATCTTCGGGGCTGTTGTCACCGGCCTTGGAAGGGTAATTGCTGAAGTGGGTGCCGTGATGATCGTCGGGGGCAACATTGAAGGGCATACCAGGGTCATGACCACAGCCATTGTCCTGGAAACCGGCAAGGGAAACTTTGAACTGGCCCTGGGCTTGGGGTTAATTTTGCTGCTAATTTCTTTTGCCATCAATTCCTTGCTTTATTATTTCCAGGGGGGAGGCAAAGACATTGTCCGGTAAAGAAATTATTCTCGAGGTGAAAAACCTATCCAAGGTTTATGAAAAAGAAGTCCTTCATATCGACCAGCTTTCTATACGCAGGGGGAGGATTTATGGCATAATCGGGCCCAGCGGGGCGGGAAAAAGTACCTTGCTACGCCTTGTGAATATGCTGGAGCCCCCCACCGGGGGGGAGGTTTACTTTCAGGGCAGGCCCATATCTATAAACGTGAACGGCCGGGCCGATGCCGTACGACGGGAGATGACTCTGGTTTTTCAAAAACCTCTGCTTTTCGGTACCAGCGTGGAAGAAAACGTTGCGTTTGGCCTTAAGGCGCGCCGTTTTGCCAGAGAAGAGATCAGGGAACGGGTGGACATACTTCTGGGAAAGGTGGGTTTGCGGGAATTTGCCAGGAGACATGCTGCTACCCTTTCCGGAGGTGAGGCCCAGCGCGTGGCTCTGGCAAGGGCGGTTGCCTTTGAACCTGCCTTGCTGCTTTTGGATGAGCCCACTGCCAACCTGGATCCGTCAAACGTGGAGCTGATCGAACGGCTGATCATGGATTTAAACCGCGAGACAGCCATGACGATCATCATAGTGACCCACAATATATTCCAGGCCAGACGAATCGCACAGGAGGTAATTTTCATGCACGAGGGGCGTATTATAGAAGCCGGAGAGACGGAAAAGGTCTTTACCTCCCCGGAAGACCCGCGTACCAGGGCTTTTGTGGAAGGGCGAATGGTTTACTAACTATCCTGTACTATTTACGTTTGTTGNTGTTGAAATAAAAGTTTTGTCTACTAAATATTTCTCAGAATATTTGCCAGCAATATGTAGTNTGATTCAAATTTTTTTCAGTATCTCTATTCTTTCGCTAACAGATGGCTGATGCCTACTACCTTTCCTATTTCGAGAACAAAAGCTATACCCTTTCCGGGCTTACATAAATCTGCTTTGGTTACGATTGCATCCAGGACTGTTTGCGTGAGTTCTCTTTTGATAAGGGTTAGAATCAGCTCTTTCTCCGGTTCAATGGTAATCCCAAACAGTTTTGCTTTTTCATGGATGCCGGTTCCCCTGCCTAAAACGATAGTACCCCCTTCTGCTCCTGCTTTTTTAGAAGCTTCAACAACTTTTTCAGCGTACCCTTTGTTAACTATGGTAATAATTAAATCAAATTGCATATTGCCGTCCATTTAGAATTCCTCCTTGAGTGTATCGTTATTATCGTTAACTCCCTCATTTTCCTTCTCTTTTTTACTGTAAAGGAATCCCAGAACCTGCACCGCTAAAATCGGCGCAAGAGCTACTAATGCTGTCAAGCCGAAACCATCCGACAGTGGATCCCTTCCCGGGATTGAGGAGGCGGCACCGATGGCAATTGCCATGATAAAGGTTACTGTTAGCGGCCCTGTGGCAACTCCGCCACAATCAAAAGCAATGGAGACAAATGTACGCTTTGAAAAGTAAATCATGATAAAGGCAATCAAATATCCGGGGAGGATAATATACCATAAAGGAAAACCTATTAAAATCCTGGCCATGGCAGCGGCAACAGCCGTTCCTACCCCAAAAGAAAGAGTGTAAAGCATAAATTGCCGGCGGATATATCCGCTGGATACTTTCTCTACTTCAAGGTTCATAATACGCACAGTGGGTTCGGCAAAAGTGATCACAAAGCCCAGTATAAACCCTATGGGGATCAATGCCCAATTATAGGACTTGCTGCCAAGTTCAAATCCTATTGCTTGCCCGACAGGCAAAAATCCCACATTAACACCCTGCAGAAATAAAGATAACCCGATAAAGGTCAGTACTATTCCTTTAATAAGATTGACGATCCTATCCTTGGATAGTTTTATTAAGAATACTTGAAAGATCAAAAATGCAATGACGAGGGGAATTAGCGCCAGGGCAACCTCTAGAAGCACCTGATTAAATCCTTCAAAGACTATAACTGCGTTCAATAATAAATCACTCCTAACAACAGCAATGCTAATATCGGCCCGAGGGAGGCCAGCGCAACTAATCCAAAACTATCGGCAGAAGAACTTTTCCCGGCTAACACCGAACTGATTCCTATACCTAAAGCTAAAATAAAAGGAACAATCAGGGGACCCGTGGCAACCCCGCCGGAATCGAGGGAAACCGGAATAAAATGTGAAGGAGCAATAACAGACAAAATCAAAATCAGGCCGTATCCGGCAATCAAAAGTATGTGCAGCGAAATATTCAAAACGATGCGCAGCAGGGAAAGCGCTACAGATATTGCCACCCCCAGTGATACGGCGACGATCAGTATAGTTTTTGAGATTAACCCTTCGGAAACCATATCAACCTGTATTGCCAGCACTTGAACGTCAGGGTCGGCAACTGCTATAACAAATCCCAAAAGCAGGCCAAAAGGTACTGCCAGCCATAATTTACCTGTTTTCGGTAAAGCTGCGCCAATTAACTCTCCTATAGGTAAAATCCCGATCTGGGCTCCTAACAAGAAAAAAATGAGCCCGCTGCCGACCATAATAATGCCTATAATAAACTGAAGGAAATCATTGACCGGTAGTTTAATAACTGTAAATTGTAAAATTGTAATCAACAACGTAATCGGTATTACTGCGGAAACAACTTCTGTAACGGTCTCTTTTATTTTCTGCATTGCAACCCCTCAATGTTTAAATATCACCTTATATATTGTTTCTATGTATTCGGTGAGATCTCCTTTTTTTATGCGTTTTTGCTGCAACCGTGTCGTACGGATCGTAATAAGATTATATATTGAAGATCGCATTGAAGATCGTATATAGATTGATACATTATACCCGATACTAAAAGACGATCAAAAAAAGTATTGGTCTTGCACTTAAGCAAAGAAGGCGTTATAATATAAAAGTGATGTTAGTAAAGCAAATATAATTCTTGATATGCGGGTGTAGCTCAATGGTAGAGCCCTGGCCTTCCAAGCCAGTCGTGTGGGTTCGATTCCCATCACCCGCTCCATTTATGTTTATGGTTGCTTGCTATGCTTTATGAAAAGGGGATTATCACAATGCCGGAACGTAAAGTAAGTTTTCTAAGCAATGGCCTGGAGCTTGAAGGCTGTCTTTCCCTGCCCCAAACATCCCGTCTCATTCCGGGAGCGGTACTCTGTCATCCCCACCCTCTTTACGGCGGGAATATGGATAATAATGTGATTCTTGCGGTCAGCCGGGCATTGGCGAAAAGGGGTATAGCAGCTTTTCGTTTCAATTTCAGGGGTGTTGGTATGAGCAGGGGGGCCTTCGACGGGGGAGTTGGTGAAGTTGATGATGCGCAGGCTGCTCTTTCTTTTCTGTCGGAGCAGAGCGGGGTAAATCCTGCCCGCTTAGGGATAATGGGGTATTCCTTTGGCGGTATGGTAGCCCTGTCCTTGGGTATTCACAGCAACCAGGTTAAGGCTGTAGCGGCGGTTTCTCCAATTATACCCGAAAAGCTTCTCGCTGAAGTGACAAAACCGGTATTTATTGTATACGGTACAGAAGACGAAGTTATCTTGCCGCAGACAATTATTAAGGAAACGAGCCTTCTTGCACCCGTTAATCTTCAGGCTGTTGATGGGGTTGACCACTTCTGGTGGGGTCATGAAGCAAAGGCAGCCGAGATGCTATCCGGTTTTTTCGTAAAATCCCTCTAAGGGTAACACCCTTGAGTATTAGTTTGCATATCTTTTTACCATAAGGTCATTCTTCCGGTGCTATTGTATCTAAATTATTCAGATACCTCATGTATACATTTAATTTTTCATCCAACCTTTTGGAGATAAAAACAACTTCTGGATGGGAAATACTTTTATACTCTATTACTTTTTGCCGCAATAATTCCTTAAGTTTTTGAATTTCTGCGTCTAATTGTTGCGTATCATTTTTCTTTTGCATCTGTGTTCTCCTCATCTAGCAGCGGCTTTGCGTGCATGTTGTGCAGTAAATTCATCATATCAATACTGTTTTCGTTAATATTATACAGGCAAATAACGACTATTTCCATATTTTTTATACATCGCGTAAGATTATTTTCCCAAGCAATAAGATTATCGTTTTTTAGCGGCAAAGATGAACCGTCCAGGAGCACACGGATAGAAGTAAATCCTTCCTGATTAGCCTCGTCCAAAAGTTTTTTAAAAATCTTTTTCGTTTCGAACTCGGTTTTGGCTCTTCTATTAATAAATTTAAAAATCTCCTC
>JGI24712J26585_10004892_pt1 | contig 10055 bp, 8 predicted proteins | sample BioPla3DNA2_FD_26585 | JGI IMG/M metagenome (IMG submission 26585)
GGTGATCAGATGCGTTGGCAGTACTACATACCAATATTCCTCCTCGTGCTGGCACTCCTGGCCGTGCCCGGGGCGGCACAGGTTATGCCCGGAGCGGCGCCAGGGACCAAGTACCTCTATGGAAACCCCGACCTTTCAGCGGCGATAGCCGGCACCAACGAATTTACGCCCGGTGCCGAGACCGGTCTGACAGTCATCATATCCAATAGTGGCCTGAATACCCACAAAATAGTCGGGTCCGACATCATCAGCCATGATGACCTGCCAAACACCGCGAAACTGGCTACCGTAACGCTCAAAGGCGATGGCACACCGTTCACCGTCAAGGCGGATCCCCAGTTCGTAAGCGATATCCCGGGAGGCGCCGCACGTGACGCTACGTTCATCGTAAAGGTGGCTGATTCCGCAAAACCCGGNACCTANACCNTGCCACTGGAGGTGACCTACACGTACCTGCAGACGGCGGAAGAGTATGGGCCGGATCTNCTCCGTTACTACTACCAGAAGAAGACCGAGACCCTACCGCTGACCGTGCGGGTCACGCCCGACCTCCGCGTCGAGATCNNGGATCTGCGGTCTGAATCGTTGAACGTCGGCACTGAGGGTTATGTCTCCATGACCCTGAAGAACATCGGGCACGACACGGCAAAGGCGGCCATCGCCAAGGCTGTCCGGAACGGTGCAAGTCCGCTCATCCCCACCGATGGAAGCGCCTACATCGGGGTGCTTGAGCCAGGAGAGACAGTGGATGTGAGGTTCAAGGTCTCCGTATCTGACAACGCTGAACCCCAGTCGTATCCTCTGGACGTCGTGATCACCTACGAGGACTACGAAGGAAAGACCGTGACCTCCAGAGCGGTGACGGTCGGCCTCCCCGTCGGCGGGAAGATCGACTTCGACGTTGTCTCCTCTCCAGCGACGNTNTATCCCGGGGATAAGGGCATCCTTGAGGTCGTCTACAAGAACTCCGGGGCTGCAAAGGTCTACAACGCTCAGGCCCGGATCAGCGCCGTCGACCCGTTCACCAGCAGCGATGATACCGCCTACCTCGGCGATCTTGCCCCTGGAGAGACTGCTACCGCGAGATTTGAGGTGAACGTCGATGCTCGTGGCACCCTGAAGGAGTACGGGATCGATTCAGAGATACGTTACCGCGACGGCCTCGACAACAGCAAGATCTCAGATACGATGAAGGTGAGAGTGGTCCTCGAGGAGAAACCGGGCGTTCTATTCACCAATCCAATCTTCCTCGTCATTGTTGCAGCCATCATCATCGGAGCAGGGTATTATATATTCGTGCACCGCAAGAAGGGATGATGGATAGTTACTGGGACGGGCCTAAACCGGAGGCACAGGTGAGGACGATCGAGGAGATGCGGGACGTCCTTGCGAATCCCGACTGTACCTCCAATCAGCCCCTCTATTTTATGTATCGGGATCTCGCCATGAACGATGATGACCGGCGATGGCTCCACGAGCACCATGCCAGGTACGATATAACCGTTATATCACCCGGAAGCCTCTGCGGCGAGTACATCAAGACGAAAGGCCATTACCACCCTGTCAACCCGGCCGGTGTCTTCTATCCCGAGATCTACGGGGTGCTCGCCGGGACCGGGCACTTCCTGCTCCAGACCCGGGATGCCAGCGACGTGGTGATGATCGAGGGTTCTGCGGGGGACAAGATCCTGATCCCGCCTGGATACGGCCACGTGACGATCAACCCTACCGGGGATGACCTCGTGATGTCAAACCTCGTCTCGACAGAATTTTCCAGTGATTATGGGCCTTTTGCAGAGATGCAGGGCGCCGCCTACTACGAGATGGAGGGGGGAGNGNTGGTGAGNAATCCCCGGTACCCCGATGCGCCGCCGGTGCGCCACCTCANCCCNGTGGAGGTTCCGGAGCTCGGCATCAAGAGAGGGGTCAGACTCTACGATCTGCTCGGGAACCCCCGGTCNGTTGCGTTCCTCAACCACCCCGAGGAGTTCACGGGGATCTTCGCCTACATCACCGGCGACCGTCTGGTGGTGCGCTGAGGGGAGGGGCGGCGATCGGCTCCCCCCGGGGAGTGGGGGGCCTTGTCCATAGCGGGCGTGGCACCCCTGCACAAGCGGTCAGTCTTTGGTGAGCGGGTAGTTCGCGGCCTCCCAGGCGATGGTGCCGCCGAGCAGATTTATGACATCCCGAAAGCCGTGCCTCTGCAGGATGCTCGCCGCAAGGCTTCCTTTGAACCCGACATCGCAATGGGCAACGATCCGTTTATCCTTTGGGATCTCATCCAGATGTTTCTCCAGATGCCCGACATAGATGTGGTGAGAGCCCTTGATATAGCCCGTCTCCTCCCGGTTGTTGATATCCCGTGCATCAAGGATGTAGATTGACGGATCGTCCAGATGCTCTGCGAGGTCGCCGGGGGACCAGATCCCGGTCCTCCCGATCTGCTCACCCTGCTCAAACCAGTCCGCGAACCCGCCGGCAAGGTACCCGGCGATGTTGTCGTATCCGAGCCGCACGAAGTGACGTGCCACGTGACCAAGACCCAGGTTGAAGTCGTCGATCAGGATGATCGGATCCCTGTAATTTAAGAAATACCCCATGAAGAGGGGGAGGCCGTCTCGCCAGATGTTGATGCTCCCCGGTATGTGCCCGCCAGCAAAGCCCGTTGGTGATCGGATATCGATGATCTGTGCCCCCTGGCCCGCGAGGGAACGGATCTCGCGTGCCGATATTGCCTGGAGATGCGGCAGGTTGTAGATCAGGGGCGGGCCCATCTTGTTGAGCTCCCGCATCTTTGTGAAGTACGGCGGTTCATAGAGGTGCTCGTTCACTTTATACTCAACGAACTCCTCCTTCTCCATGGCGAGCAGGGGGTTTGTCGCTACCTCAAACCCGATGGTTGTGTACTCCCGGTCGCTGATGTTTCCCCCGCAGACCGATCCTGCGCCGTGGGCAGGGCAGACGATGACACCGTCGTCGAGGGGGAGGATCTTTTCATGCAGGCTTGTATACAACATCTCCGACATCCTCGGTCGCTCGCCTTCCCCGGCAAGGTCAGTCCTTCCGACCTCTCCGGCGAAGAGCGCATCTCCGGTGAAGATCATCAGCGGATCGCTGGAGACCGATCGGTCGCGGAGCAGGAGCGATATGCTCTCTTTGGTGTGGCCGGGGGTCTCCAGCACCTCAAGTTCGATCGGTCCGAGGCTGAACGTCTCCCCCTCCCTCACATCGGTGCCGAACCCAAAATCCTCCTGCGCTCCATGAAAGATCTCCGCCCTGGTCGGGCGGGCAAGCTCCCGGGAGCCGCTGACATAGTCTTCGTTTTTATGTGTCTCAAAGATCTTTGTGACGTTTGCGCCCCGGGCCTCTGCAAGCGTCGTGTAGACCAGACAGTCACGCCTCGGGTCGATGACCACCATCTCCCCATCCGCTTCGACGACATATGAGTTATGGGCAAGGATATCGGATTTTACCTTCTCAAAGAACATCTCGTCTCAACCCCTTCAGATGCGCCGGAATGCGGGGAGGTTGTATAAATGTTTTTGGAATTCCGAGCCGGGACGATTGATCACCGCCTGCCGACAGGGCACCGGTCGGTCAGGGGAGGGCGGGACCATTCGCCCGGACGTGCGGTCCGGACCTTGAGGATACTCCCAACCGCTTTGAACGCATCCTCAAGCTCGGGGAAGCTCGGGATCCGGCAGCTCCTGAGGATGCGCAGGCCGCTCCTGATGCTGTCGCCGCCGAGCATGCAGCCAACGACCATCTTGTTCGTGTTCTGGGAGAACCGAACGATCTCGTTTGCGATATGCGCAGGATCGGCGAGTGTCGTTGGTACGGCGATCACGAATGCTATGTCCCAGAAGTCCTGATGCCGGATCAGCACATCGAAGAGGGTGGCGAACCGGGTGGCATCGGCATCCCCGATGATGTCCATGGGGTTTGCCCGGTTCCAGTACGGCGGCAGAAATGCATCGAGCTCATGGAGCACATCATCCGGGAGGTCGACCATGTTGATCCCATGCATCTCGGCGTAGTCCGAGGCGAGGACGGCAAACCCACCCGCACTGGTGATCGCGATTGCGCGGTTTCCCTGCGGGTACCCTTCGCTTGCCAGGAGGTCGGCGAGGTTGAAGGCATCCCGCAGGGTCCGGACCGGTATCACGCCTGCCTGCCTGAACGCCGCGACATACACCTCATAGCTCCCGGCGAGCGAACCGGTATGTGACGATGCTGCAATCCTCCCCTTCAGGGACGACCCGGACTTCACCGCCACCACCGGTTTTTTGTCGGCGACCTGACGCACAATCTGCATAAATCGTCGTCCGTCCTGGATCTCTTCGATGTAGAGTGTGATTGAACGGGTGGCCTGGTCCTGCTCGGCGAAGCGGAGGTAGTGTTCGAACCCGAGGTCAGCCTGGTTGCCGACACTGATGACGCTTGAGAACCCGAACTCCTCTGGGAGGCTCCAGTCTACGACGGTGGTGATGATCGCACCGCTCTGGGATATGAACGCCACATCCCCGGCCCTCGGTGATACCGGGTCGAACGTGGCGTTGATCCCCTGGTGGGGCATCATGATCCCGAGACAGTTCGGACCGATGATCCGGATACCGTGCCTGCGCGCTATCTCGACGACCTGCTCTTCGAGGGCCACACCATCCTCTCCGATCTCCCGGAATCCGGCAGTAACGATGACGGCAAGCCGGACGCCTTTCTCCCCACACTCCTCCATCACCTCCGGGACGAGGCGGGCCGGCACGGCGATGACCGCCCAGTCGACCGGGCCGGGGATATCCAGAACGGAGGGGTAGGCTTCCCGGCCGAAGACCTCTTTCCGGGCCGGGTTGACCGGGTAGAGGTCTCCCGGGAAGGCGAGGAGGTTTCGGAGGATGGAGTAGCCCACCTTCTGCGGGCTTGCGGATGCGCCGATGACGGCGATGGAGTCCGGGTAGAAGATCTCGGGGGGTGCCTTGATGCTGAGACGGGCCGTCCCGGATGCGGGGGTATCGCTGACGATGATCCTTGCATCGACGACGGTGACCCCCTCTTCGTAGACTATGATCGGGTTGAGGTCGAACTCGCGGATCCCGGGGTTTTCGATGAACTGGCGGGCCATCTTCGTGACGACCCGGATAAGCGCCTCCTCATCTTTTGGGGCCTCCCCACGGTACCCCTGGATGAGCCGGTAGCCCTCGATATCGCGGATCATCGCCCTGACATCATCTTCGGTTATGGGAAGCACCCGGATGGCCACGTCCTGCAGAAGCTCCACCAGCTTCCCCCCAAGACCGAACGTGATGACTTTGCCAAACGCCGGATCGGTCTTNCCNCCGATCAGNACCTCGAGTCCCCTCGGAGCCTGTTTCGCCACGATGATTCCGGTGATCGTTGCCTCNGGGGCATGGGTGGCGGCGTTCTGCATGATGGTGTGGTATGCTNCCTCGGCGTCATNGGGGTTCTCGATTCCGATGATGACTCCGCCGANATCGCTTTTGTGGATGATCTGCGGAGAGACGATCTTCATGACAACGGGGTAGCCTATCCGTCCTGCTGCCTCCAGCGCATCGTCGGCGCTGGTGACCACCTGGTGGGGCGGCACAGGTATACCGCATGCGTCCAGGAGACTATACCCCTCTGGTTCGGTTAACATCCTCTCCGGCATCTGTATCCCTCACGATGGCGGCGGCCCCATCACACTGCAGGGCTGCACGATCGACATCTCTGCCCAGAATTGGGCTGATCATCCATAAGAATCATCCGCTCGGAGGCGGTTGGAGCGGTGTGGAGGGGGCACTCTGGCACCTGCATGGGTATGACGAAATAATATTCTGTCACATCCAGTTAACTCTCTTCCGACAGGTATAATAATTAATATTACATTTACTGATGTACGTATGACATCGCTCAGGTTCTCCGGATTGTTCACGGCCGCGATAGCCACGGCCCTCGTTCTGCTCATGCTCGCTGCCGGGTGCACCGGCACCGAATCGACCCCTGCCCAGGGTGGCGGCCAGACGATCACGGTCACCGATGGGTTCGGCCGGACCGTCACCGTCCCGTCATCCCCTGAGGGCGTCGTCTGCTCAGGCTCAGGGTGTCTCCGCTACCTGGTCTACATGCAGGGCCAGGATCTCGTCGTCGGTGTCGATGATATCGAAAAAGAGGGGAGGGAGGTAGAGGGGCGACCCTATACCCTCGCCTATGGGGCGCAGTTCAAAGACCTCCCGCTGATCGGCGAGTTCAGAGGAAAGGATGACCCTGAGAAGATCATCGCTCTCAATCCTGACGTCGTCTTCAAGACGGGTTCGACCGGAACAGCATACGGGACCAGTGCCGCCGAGGCCGATAAGCTCCAGGGAAAGACCGGCATACCGGTCGTGGCATTCCCGTATGGCTCGCTCCGGAGCGATGCCGAGAAGGCTGAGATGTACGGCGGCCTCCGCCTGATGGGCGAGGTCATCGGGAAGCAGGACCGGGCCGAAGAGGTGATCGCCTACATCGAGGATACCGTGGCCGACCTTGAGCGCCGGACCGCTGATATCCCCGAGGCCGAGCAGAAGAGGGTCTACGTCGGCGGCATCTCCTCAGCGGGCGCTCACGGGATCATATCCACTGAGCCGGCCTATCCGCCGTTCCTCTGGGTGCACGCGAAGAACACTGCAGCCGGCCTTGGCACGGACCACGCCGATGTTGCAAAAGAGGCGCTCGTCGCCTGGGACCCTGAGTACATCTTCGTCGATGCCGGTACCACCCAGATGGAGGGCGGCGGGGCGGTCAGGGAGCTGAAGACTGAGACCGCTCTTGCGGGCCTGTCTGCAGCGAAGGAAGGCCGGGTCTACGGCGTCCTCCCGTACAACTTCTACTCCGCGAACTACGAGACCATTCTTGCCAACGCCTACTTCGTCGGGAAGACCCTGTACCCCGACCGGTTCGCCGACGTCGACCCGGTCGAGAAGGCGGATGAGATCTACACCTTCTTCGTCGGAAAACCGGTCTTCGCCGATCTGAACGGCCAGTACGACAGCCTAGGGTTTGCAAAGATCCCGCTGTGATGGGGAAGAAGATGAGGTGGAGAGTGCGCGCGTTTAGCAGGAGGGTGTGAGGGAGTGCACTTTGCGGATGGGGTCATCCCCGAGGATTATCTGGGATACGTGCGGCACAAGTATCTCTGGATACTCGGGGGGATCNTCCTCCTCTTCATCCTCCTGGTCGTATCCATATCGATCGGNGCGGCGGGTGTNCCTCTCTACGACGTCTTTCTCTCTCTTGTGAACGGCACAATCGGCAGGGTCTCTGCGCTCCTCCACTTCACCCCGTATCCGACNGAAAACTTATCCAGTATTGACCGGATCGTCTGGAACATCCGTCTCCCGCAGGCACTCGCCGCGATCGTCGCGGGGGTAGGACTCTCGGTGGCAGGTGTCGCCATGCAGTCGATCCTCCGAAATCCGCTCGGATCACCGTTCACGCTCGGTATATCAAATGCCGGTGCCTTCGGGGCAGCCGTCTCGGTCATCCTCCTCGGCACCGGGCAGATGCATTCATCGGTTGCCAACGCCGTCACCCTCAATAACCCCTACACGACGACGATCGTAGCGTTCATATTCTGCCTCCTCGCGACCGCGGTGATCCTGCTCATATCCCGGGTGCGGGGGGCGTCTCCTGAGGTGATGGTACTTGCCGGCGTCGCCATCTCCTCCCTCTTCACGGCGGGGACGATGTTTCTCCAGTACTTTGCGAGCGATACCCAGCTCGCTGCGGTCGTCTTCTGGACCTTCGGCGACGTGAGCCGGGCCAGCTGGAGTGAGCTCGGGCTCATGGCCGTCGTCACCGCAGGGGCAACCCTCTACTTCGTCGCGAACCGCTGGAACTACAANGCCATCGACGCCGGCGATGAGACCGCAAAGGGACTCGGTGTCAATGTCGAGTCGATCCGGAACATCGGAATGGTCATNGCGGCGCTTGTCTCCGCTGTGATCGTCTCGTTCCTCGGTGTCATCGGTTTTGTGGGGCTCGTCTGCCCGCACATGGTGCGAAGGCTCATCGGCGATGACCAACGTTTCCTGATCCCGGGCTCCTGCGTGATGGGCGGGATCCTCCTCCTCGCCTCTGACACCGTCGCCCGGATCATCGTGGCGCCCTACGTCCTCCCGGTCGCCGTGCTCACGGCGTTCCTGGGTGCACCGACCTTCATCTACCTGCTCTTACGGGGGTACCGGTGATGATCCTCGAGGTCGACGGTGTGGCGTTCACNTACCGGAGCGCACCGGTCATCCGGGATGTCACGTTCAATCTCCGCCCCAACCAGATCCTCGCGATCCTCGGGCCGAACGGCGTTGGGAAGACGACACTTCTGAAGTGTATGAACGCCATCCTGCGGCCGAAGACAGGCTCTATCCTCGTCGAGGATCTGGATCTCCTCACTGCGGATCGGATGGAGATCGCACGGCGGATGGGCTACGTGCCCCAACGATCTGAGGCGGGACGGATGACCGCGTTTGATGCGATCCTCCTCGGCCGTCGGCCGCATATCCAGTGGAATGTCTCGGAGAGTGATCTCCAGATCGTCGAGGCGGCTATCCGGATGCTCCGTCTCGAGGATCTCTCGCTCCGCTACATCAATGAGATGAGCGGCGGAGAGCTCCAGAAGGTGAGCATCGCCAGAGCGCTGGTCCAGGAGCCGCGCGTCCTCCTCCTGGACGAACCGACAAGCAGCCTCGATCTCAGGAACCAGCTCGATATACTCGAGATCGTGAGAAGGGTGGTGACGGAACACGACGTCGCCGCAGTGATGACGATGCATGACCTGAACATGGCTCTCCGCTACGCTGACCGATTCATCTTCTTAAAAGATGGTGTCATCCACGCGGCCGGCGGCCCCGAGGTCGTGACAGCAGAGATCATCGAAGCGGTCTACGGTGTTTCTGTGGCGGTGGAGCAATACAACGGGTTTCATATCGTCGTGCCGCTGGCCCTGGATGGGACCTGATCGAGGGATAGTGGGGTCATGGGGGCGGGGGTAATGTATATCCCCACGGAGACCGACAGGCCCGCCAGGCATGGCACTGGAGGTAGTCGTCGGGTTTTTCGAGATGGTGCTTGGAGCGTTCGGGGCGCTCTTCATCGTCTATGGGGCCGTGATCGCGATCATCGATCTCCTGGCGCAGGAAGCGCGTATCAGGGTAAAGGGTTACCCTGAGATCAGGAAGACATTCACCACACGCATCCTGATAGGGCTTGAGTTCTTCGTCGCTGCCGATGTCATAAAGACGATCCTGGATCCGACATTCCACGATCTGATCGTCCTCGGATCGATCGTTGCCATCAGGACGGTCTTGAGCTACTTCCTCGGGAAAGAGGTGAGCGAGCTCTCGGAGGATCCGGAGTCGTGAACGTGGTCGGCTACCCGCTCTTCCGGCTCAGGAACACCTTCAGCCGCTCATGTGCCTTCTTGGCGACCCATTTTGAGTTCTCAAAGGTGATCGCCCCGAGCACCTCCTCATACGGTAGCCACTGGTAGGCGGTATGTTCATCCGAGAGCACCACCTCTTCATCGGGTGTCTCGACCAGGTAGTAGACGACCTCCTTGTAGATCGTGCGCCTCCGACGTTGGAAGAAGTAGTGGATCTCCTCCCGGAACCCGGGGATGAACGTTGCCCGCGTGATCCCGGTCTCCTCCTCGAGTTCACGGAGCACCGTCTCTCTCTCGTTCTCGCCGCGCTCGGCGTGTCCTTTCATCAGATCCCAGTGCCCGGCCCCGTACTGCAGGATGAGGTACCGGATACCTGCACCCTGCCGGAAGACCACCGCCCCGTACGACTTTTCTTTTGGCATCGGTCCCTTCAGTCCTCTGCAGGGGATCCGCCAGCTTTCGCGAGCTCGTGCCTGATGATCCGGAAGTCTTCCTCCAGAGCCTCCCGGTATGCCGGGCTGTAGAGTGCGGCGGCGGGGTGGAGGGTGGGGATGAGGCGGACCGGGTGGCCGAAGAGGGTGCATGGGTAGACGGTACCCCGGATATCTGTGATCCGGTCGAACTCCACCGGCAGGAACGA
>JGI24712J26585_10004895_pt1 | contig 10049 bp, 12 predicted proteins | sample BioPla3DNA2_FD_26585 | JGI IMG/M metagenome (IMG submission 26585)
CAGGTATAGAAGTTTTAGAAGCTAGGATTACAACCCTTGCATATGCACCGGAGATTGCAGCAGCCATGCTACAAAGGCAACAGGCTCAGGCTGTTATTGATGCAAGGCAAAAGATTGTAGAGGGTGCAGTTTCTATGGTGGGCATGGCCCTAGACCAACTGGAGCAGGAGGGGACTGTCCAGTTAGACGAAGAGAGAAAGGCACAAATGGTTTCCAATCTCTTAGTAGTCCTATGTGGAAGTAAGGATGCCCAACCAATTGTGAACTCCGGTACAATTTACTAGTGGTGGAAAAAAAAGATAGGGAAAAGAAGCAAATCCTGCTCAGGCTTTCTCAGTCCCTATATAATGATATAGCAAAGTGGGCAGAGGACGACTTCCGCTCCATAAATGCCCAAATAGAGTACCTGCTGACACAGGCTGTGAGGAAACATTATAAGAAGGACAATGATGGCTAGTTTTATATTTCGGGGGTTAGTGATATGAATTGGATGGTAAGTTGCTTTTATCAGTAGTATTGAGCTTGCTACTTATCAAAGGGATTGATAGCTTAGATAATAAAAAGTACCCTTTACCTTTAAGAATTATTATTTTATTACTTGTTTCTTTAATCTTTTTAATAGGCATAGCTGCCTTGGGCATTTTATATTTTAGAATAAGAGATATTCCTATTTTGGTAAGGATATTTTATGGTGCCCTGTTACTTTTCGTCTCGGCCTATTATATCAAAATTATAAGGTCCTTTTTAAGGGGGATTAAATAAAAGGGAGGGTGGTGTAATTATGTTAAAGAGCTTTGTTGGAATCATCTTAAACTTCTTGGGGGTAAAAATAGTAAATACTGCTACAGATATGACCAAACACAAAGGTCTAAGGGTCTTTGCCCTTGTAAATTTTCTAGGGGCAGGAATTAGCTTTACCGGGACAAGAGTAGGATATTTCGGAAAGGCTTCCCATAGGGAAAGGCAAATAAACATAAGGGAACCACCTCCCCTCTTGGGGTTCAGACAGCCTGATAATTATAACATAATTGAGTAAAATATTATGGATTAAATAATACAAGGAGGCATTATGACACTACATGTTTCAAACCTTACCCGATCCTTTGACGGCAAGATAGCCGTTGACCATATCTCTTTCGATATGACGGAGCCGGGAGTCTTTGGACTCATCGGCACAAACGGAGCAGGTAAGACCACAACCATTAGAATGATACTGGGTATCCTCACTGCCGACGAGGGGGAGGCTACTTGGAATGGAAAGAAGATAACAAGAGAGTCCGTTCGCTACGGCTACCTCCCCGAAGAGAGGGGAATTTATTCAAAGGCAAAGGTAATCGACCAGATTCTTTACTTTGGAGCTTTAAGAGGAATGAATGAGAGGGAGGCAAAAGACCAAGCCATCTACTGGCTGGACAGGTTCAAGGTCATGGAGTACAAGGACCAAAAGGCTGAAAAGCTCTCAAAGGGTAACCAGCAAAAAATCCAAATGATAATTTCCCTGATAAATGACCCGGAACTTATCTTTTTGGACGAGCCTTTCTCGGGACTGGACCCTGTGAACACTGAACTCCTTTCAGATGTTATAAAGGAATTGGTTGCAAGGAAAAAGTTTGTACTGATGAACAGCCATCAGATGTCAACCATAGAAGACTATGCGGAAAACATCTTGATACTCAACAGGGGAAAGACTGTCCTCCAAGGGAACCTCAAGGAAATCAAGGCTGGCTATGGGCATACCAACCTTATAATCGACTCGGGAGATGAATTTGTCCAACTGGCTGAACAAACCGGTTTAAAACTATTGGAGAAAAGGGCTGACGAGGCTGAATTCTTAGTCGGCACTGAGGAAAATGCTAACAGGCTCCTTAGTGCAATGGTTGACAAGAAGTTAAAGCCGACAAGGTTTATTTTAAGGGAACCTTCCCTGAAGGAAATATTCATAGAAAAGGTGGGTGGCTATGAACACGATACTGAAAGTATTTAAATTTACATTTTTGCAAGAGATAAAGAAAAAGTCCTTCATAATATCTATGGTAATCATAAGTCTTATAATACTTGCTATAACTGCCGGACCTAGCATCTACGACAAGATAAAGGGTAAGGACGAGGATGCAGGAGAAATTACTGAAAAGAGCAATACCATCTACCTTTTGGACGAGAAGGAATCCTTGCCGGGAGTGAAGGAAAGCCTAGAGAAGGAATTTCAAAACTCACAAGTCATCAGGATAAGCCCACAGGACTTGGAGGCTAAGAAGGCAGAAGTTAAGGAGTCGGGCAATATTGTAATCCTCTCCATAAAAGGGGGAGACCTCCCTTCTATCAATATGTATAGGAAGGACTTCAGGTCCGGTCCAAGCCTTGACAGTATTCAAAAGGTTATTTCCGGCAGTTGGGCAGAGGAAGAGCTTAAGAAGAGGGATATTTCCATAGAAGACATAGAGCTTTCAAAGACACTCCTCCCAATAACCCCGACAGAGTCCACAAACCTGAACCCAACAAGCTTCGCCTTGTCATTAGTCTTTTGCTTCCTATTATTCTTCAGTATTTACGGAAGTGCAATAGCTGTGGCAAACTCAATCGCCATGGAAAAGTCTTCAAGGGTAATGGAAACACTGATAGTTTCAGCAGACCCTAAATATATTCTTCTCGGCAAGGTCCTTGCCATCGGTTTGCTTGGTATAGTAGAAGTCATTTGGTTTGCCATAGTTGGTTATTTTGGTTATAACATGTTCACTCCAAAAGATTTCTCCATGGGTGGGACTCCACTGGACTTTTCAGGAATAACCATACCGGCTATCCTGCTCCTCTTGTTGATATTTGTTTTAGGATATGCACTTTATGTTTTCATCGCCGCAGCTTGCGGTGCAGCTGTTGACAAGATTGAAGATGTCAACCAAGCTATGATGCCTATAATGATGGTTTCACTTGCATCCTTCTACCTTTCATATTTCAGCATTAGCTTTATGGTGACGACAGGACCTTTCGCCACTGCGGCAACCTTTATACCGACAGCAGCACCCTTCTACCTCCCATTTATGATACTGAATGGTATAGGAACAAAGGCCAGCATACTCATTTCACTGGTAATACTCTTGTTGTCAGCCATCCTTATGGGCTATGCTTCAATAAGGATATATAAGGCAGGGGTCATGAACTATGGCAAGAAAAAGAAGTTTACAGAGTTGTTTAAAGTAGGAAAAAGTTTGTAAAAGAAATTAGGGCGGCTTTTATAGCCGTTCTTTTTGGTCATTTTGGGACGGTTCTTTTTTGACCACTATTATAGCGAAAATATATTTTTACAGCTAATCCAATATATTTTACATGCTTTACATTACAATATATTACTTTTTGCTTCTATTGTATGTATAATATAACTGGGGTGATAATATGGAAAAGACAAGTATTACTGTAAAGGTTGATGCCAATACAAAAAAAGAGGCAGAAAATATTTTCAATGACCTTGGATTAAATATGACAACCGGTATAAATATCTTCTTAAAAGCAGTATCCAGAGAAAGGGCTATTCCTTTTTCTTTGGACTTAAAAGAAGCCAATGATGAATCACTTAAGGCCCTGTATGAAGTTAAGAATAATCTTGATAAACTAAAAGCTTATGATAATTTCAAAGAATTGCTGGCTGATATTTCTAAGGAGATGGACGATGAATTTGAAGATTAAAGCTTCCTCTCAATTTAAAAAAGACATTAAAAGGTTAATTCGCAGAAAAGAAAACATGGCTTTACTTGAAGAAGCTATTAATATTCTACAAATTGAGGGGAAATTGCCTCCTAGATATCAAGACCATCAACTTTCAGGAGAGTGGAAAATTGTAGAGAATTCCACTTGAAAGGCGATTGGATAGTAATATATCAAATTCAAGAGGAAATCTTAACTCTCGTCCTTTTGCGAACAGGAAGTCATCAAGGTGTGTTTAAAAATTATTAAAAAGTCACATTGGTTAGATATGTGACTTTTTTATTATCGTCTATTAAATTAAGATGCGGATAATGATACCGCCCTGTATTTTATGAGAGATTGAAAGATTACCGTCATTGCGAAGGTCGTGAAGCAATCCGGTTTTATTTATTTGGCTGATATTTTTTTAATCCCTCTGAATTGCCACGCACCGTGAACCTTGCAATTACAGGTGTGCACAAATGAACAGGATGATGGTAGCCTCCCAACAAGTGCATGATTATATTAACCCCTCCTCTTAACCTATATCCCTCTTCCTATACCCATACATACCTATCCCACATAAGACCAGAGACAGTGCCAGCAAAATAAGTACCATCCCGTAGTCAAGCTCTTCCAAAGGATAATTTGGCAAGATACCAAAAGGGGTTAGTTTTTCCAAAATTTCCGGAAAATCCAAAACCCTTCCCAAGTATAAAACTGTAAAGGAATAGCCCAAGTAGAGGTAGGAGAGCCAAGTGTACTTTGGCAGAAGCCCAACCAGCAAGACAGCCACAGCCATAGTGAAAAAAATTGCAGGGACATAGTTGATTGCTCCTATAAAAAAGACTTTGAGGTCCGGCAAGCCTTCAAGGAATTCCCTTCCTACTCCCCAAAAGGACAAGGCAACAAGTAGCTGATAAGCTACCGCCACAAGGCTTGCAATCAATATAAAGGACCCAAAATATTTAGACCTTGACACCGGCCTGTTGATTATTGCGTCGGTAAGTCCCTTCTTTTCTTCAGAAAGAACCCTGTTTAAAAATAGCAATACCGGCAGGCAGGTAATCATAGACATTATTAGAATTAAAAGCCCAACAAATTGGTCGGTCGAGGAATAGTCGGGGTTGACTATGAGCATTTTTGCCATTAGGTCTGATGACTCAATATAGGTTTCAAGGTCTCCCAGTGTTGCCCCGTACATGGCTGAAAATATGGCAATAACAAGAGCCCAAACTATAATCTGGCTTTTTTGCAAGCTAAGGTTAAAGCTATTAACCCCTTTTACCAAAGGACTTAAGGACCTTCTCCCCTGCCTCTCCCTTATTAAGCCAGCATTCAAGTCCCTATTCTTCAATAAGATACCTGCCAGCAGAATCCCTATAAGACCTTCTACAAGTAAAATGACTATAGGAAAGTAATAATCATTTACAAAGCTTTGAGTCCTGGTCATTAGTCCCAGTGGGGAAATCAAGGACAAAAACTCATATGAAACATCGCCCACTGCCCTTAAAATGTAAAAGGCAAATAAGCTTAAAAAAGAAAGGCTGTTGGTCAGGGTCGAACTTGTTGAAATTTGTGCAAAGATTAGGGTTATACCTGTGAACAAAAATCCAAAAACTGTTGTCGAGATGGAAAAGTTCACTATGCTCTTAAGTTCCATATCCGGCGACAGGGCCTTAAATCCCACAATTAAGAACAGGCAGACCAACAGGTTAATAATAAAGGAAACCGTTATAGTCCCACTTATGTTTGCATAGTCCCCCACCGGAAGGGACTTTATTATCTCCATCCTTCCCCTTTCTTCGTCAAGCCTTGTATGCCTTGTTGTAAAGAGGATATTCCAAGCGGCAAACATGAGTCCCACATAGACAGACATGTAGTTGGCATAGATGGATCCTGTTGTATAGGAGTCTTCCACAAAAACCGGACCTATCATGGAAACCATAGCAGGGTTTTTCATGGTTTCCACTAAAACACTTGTGTCCGGCGTGGTCCTGAGCATCTCCTCAAATATGGGGACCATTCCCACGATAAAGGCTGAAATCAAGACAATATAAAGAACTATCCTTATCCTTTCCCTTCTAAAGATAAAAGATGAAAGGAGGAAGGTCTTAGAAAATCTTTCCATATTAAGCCTCCTTCTCATAATGGCTCATAAAGAGTTCTTCCAGACTCGCCTGCCTTGCCTCTAAGGAAAGGACTTCGAACTTATTTAAGAGGGCAAGGGCCTCCCCTATATGGTCATTCTCAACCTTAAAGTTCATATAACCGTTTTCGTAGGAGTAGTCCTTCACATAGGACAAACTATCAATCCCTTGAACTTCCTCCCGAGTGGAGGCAGTTATCTTTGACATGGTAAGGTGTCGCATGTCACTTAACTTCCCCTTTTCGATAATCAAACCATCTTTTATGATATTTATAGTGTCGCAGAGTTTTTCAACTTCAGACAAGATATGGGATGAAAGTAAGATTGACTTGCCCTCTTCCTTCAGCTTTTTTACCTCCTCTTGAAAGAGGCTTTCCATGAGAGGGTCAAGGCCTGAAGTAGGCTCGTCAAATATATATAAATCCACATCAGAACTCAGGGAAGCAATCAGGGCAACCTTTTGCCTGTTTCCTTTGGAGTAGGTCTTGCACTTCTTGCTTGGGTCAAGGTCAAATTTTTCAATCAGCTTATCCTTATAGGACAGGTCCTCTTGACCTTGGACCTTTAAAAGGAAGTCAATAACCTCCCCGCCTGTTAGGTTGGGCCATAGGTTCACATCGCCGGGAACATAGGAAAGCCTTTTATGGATTTCAACCGAGTCCCTCCATGAGTCCAAGCCAAAGACCTTTGATGACCCTGTCGCCCCTATCAAGCCAAGTATTACCCTAATAGTGGTGGTCTTCCCTGCCCCGTTTGGACCGATAAAGCCTAAAATTTCCCCCTTGCCCAGTTCTAAGTTAATTCCCTTCAAAGCTTGAAAAGCTCCAAAGGACTTTTTAACATCCTTTAATTCCAAGATTCTTTCATTCATTAAGGTCTCCTCCTTAGTAAAATATTTTCTTCAAATCTTCCAGTAGCTTATCAAAGTCTTCCCAGTCCTTGTCGAAGTTCGCATCAGCCATGCCTGCCATCTGGATTTTAACCATTAGTTCTTGGGTAAATCCGTCCATAATCCACTTGATATACTTTAATGAAACTTCTTTAGGTATATCTTTTCGTAGCTTAGTGNCCATCTTATCCCCATGCATCATGGCAGGGTATTTTCCCCTTGCCTCCTTAAGAAGGTCCAGCTTTTCCCTTGCCGTCTTGAATAAGTTGACATCTTCCTTTGACATAAGTATTGAACCGCTAAACCGCATCAGGGCATTCTCCTCATTAAATAGCCTTAACTTAGTCTTAGCTACTAAATAGTAGCCTTCAAGATAGTCAAGAGCCTTTATTTCTTCAATAAATTCATCAATCTTCTCTAAAGAATAATCACAGGTATAGATGACTAAAAAATTATACAGCTGGACCTTATTGCCAAAGTAGTGAAAGACCATAGACTTGGAGATGCCGGCAGCGTCAGCTATCTGCTGTACCGAAGTCTTCTCAAATCCATACCTTGAAAATTCCATCATTGCCCCGTCCAAGATTTGCTTTCGCTTCTCTTTACTTAGCTTATAAAAGTTTTCGTACATTCCATCTCTCCCTCTTAATCAATAAACCGAATTGGTTTATAAGTTTATTATATTCCTTTCGACCGATTTGGTCAATGGGTAATTTAAAAATAATAAGTATTCGTTGATAATTTTAGGTTATGCTTTAATTTTTATTCATATAAGGATATGAAAATATGAGTATCCTATTGTAAATAGGGTATTTTATTGCTAGATTTGGTATATTATTATAGAATATAGTTTTTCCAAGAGGTGGTTTTATGTCGAAAAAGAAAAGATTTAATATTCTTCCTAATCCAATAGATACTATAAATACCGCTGCCAACGCTGCCCAAAATGCTACAGATATAGCTTCATAAGCCTTTGATGTATATAGGGAGAGTCAAAAAAACAAAAGAAAGATTCCTGATTTAAAAGATGTTAATGTAGAGGAAGCTCTAAAAATTTTAGAAGATTTAGATTTTAAAGGAGTATCTGTAACCCCAAATCTCAACCCGACTTATCCTATTGAGCCTATGAATCGTGTCTTAAAAACCGTTCCGGAAGCTGGTAAAAACGTAGATATAGGAAGTGTGGTTAAGGTTTATTATATAGATGATGATGTTTTAGAAAAAAAGCAAAATCTTATCCAAGCAAGAATCCAAAAAGATTAAGCTGCCAAATATTATCGGATTGAATATTGAGGAGGCAAGGTCAGAACTTGAATCATTAAATTTAGTTTTCTCTGAAATCGAAGAAAGTCCCAGTATCTCTTTTGCCAATATGAAGGCAAACAAGGTAACAAGGCTTCTTTTGCCTAACGGGAAAAAGATTTTTAATAATACAATAAAGAGCGACCAAAAAATTTGGATTTATTATTTAACTCAAAATGTCATTGATGATAGCAAGGCAATGGAAAGAGAAAAAAAGAAATTTAAAAAAACTTTATTTAAAAAGAATCTTAATAGGCTTAATTTTTAAGAGCTGAAAGAAGAGATGTATAAGGATACGGATAGTAAAACTGAAGATTAAGTGTTAATTGAAATAAAAAGGCCCGGAGCATTTGTGCTCTAGGCTATTTTTTTCTTACACCATCTTATGTGTAAGTTCTCCAATTCCATCTATCTTACAAGTGACCACATCCCCTGCCTTTAAAAAGACCGGTGGCTTCATGCCCATGCCTACGCCTGAAGGGGTCCCTGTGAGGATTATGTCCCCTGCCCTTAAGCTTATCCCCCTTGAAAAGTCCTCGATTATTGTTGGTATATCGAAGATTAACTTGTCCAAAGAAGATGACTGCCTCAAGTCACCGTTTACATAGGAGGAAAGACTCGGATTTTTTTCTATTGGAAATTCATCTTTCGTAACAAGAACCGGACCCAGACCACAAAAGCCGTCTAGGCTCTTACCCTTAAACCATTGCATATGGTTTGTCTGCAGGTCTCTGGCAGAAAAGTCATTGGCAATCGTGTATCCGAAGATATGGTCATAGGCATCTTCCTTGCTTATGTTTTTTCCATCTTTCCCAATAATTACAGCCAGCTCCACCTCGTAGTCCACCTTTTCAGAAGGGGAGTCACTTATATTTAAACAAGAATCCGGTCCTGAGAAATTATCAACCATTTTAGTAAAATAGACTGGGAACTTTGGCAGGTCTCCGGTCCTTTTCATACCGGCAGCCATCTCTTCCACGTGTTCCTTATAATTCATTCCAAGGCAAATTACATTCCTATTTACCCTCGTAAAGGGTGCATCTATCCTTACAAGCTTCAAGGCAAGCCTTCCTTCATGTCTTCCCATAAGCTCTTTAAGGTCATCCATCTCAAGCCCTTGGCTTATTGCACTAAGAAGGTCTTTTGGAAAGCCATCTTCCTCCTTCAAAGGGATAATATATTCCCCGTCTAAAATCCCATAGCCCTGCCTTTCAATATTGGTATATGATACAAGTTTCATAGGCTCCTCCTTCAATATCACTTTCTTGACTTTATTATACCACTTATATCAAAAAATAACAAAATAGTCACTTAAGGAAGCATCCCTAAGTGACTATGGATCTAAAAACTAATCCCTATAAAATCTCTTAACAGGTTGGTAAAGCAAATAACAGATTCCTGCTCCAACCATTCCTTGCAAAACATTATGCGGAAAGCTTCCAATTGCTGCCGGCCAGCCCCACATGAATATTTCACCTATTAAGTAGCCTGTTGCCATCCATAAACCACCTAAAACAAGGGCAACCGGTAGCTTTGTTTCCTTTAAAAGTTTCTTATATACTAATGCAACTATCAAGCCTTCCAATCCCTTTACTGCAAAGGTAAGTGGTGCATAATAGGCATATCCTAGTAATAGGTCTGCTAAGGCTGAGCCTATCCCTCCTACTAAGAAACCACCAAGCGGGCCAAGCATAACACCCGAAAGCATTACAACNGAGTCACCTAAGTTCACATAACCCCTAGTTGGAGTTGGTATCGATATAATCATTGTTGCAACAGTTGTCAATGCAATTAATATTCCAAATGTTGCTATCTTTTTTGTTGAAAATTCACTTGCTCTGTTTTCCATATGTTAAGCCTCCTTTTTCTTTTATTCTATCAAAACTGTTCCAGATAACAAGATGCAAAATGATATTATTTTATGGTACCAGATTTGCCCTTAGGTCTAAAGTAGAAAATTATACTTGATAATATAGCATATAAAAGATAAAATACTATATAGAAAAAGATTTAGTTGATTTATTAGCCACTGAA
>JGI24712J26585_10004896_pt1 | contig 10048 bp, 2 predicted proteins | sample BioPla3DNA2_FD_26585 | JGI IMG/M metagenome (IMG submission 26585)
TTGCTTTGTCGAACTCTGTTTGCCATTCGTTCGAGCCTGCTCAACGTTGCAATTTCTGCTTCAAGTTCCGCGATAGTCTGAGATGCAGATGCTTGATCCACAATCCTTTCCTCAGTGTCCTCCAACTCAGATGATGGTAGATCGTCATCGTCATAGTCATCATATTCGGGGAAGTCATATTCGTACCCGCGTTTTCCGAGTCGTTCTTCTGCAAGGCGGTTTTCCAAACGTTCACGACGTCGTTTTAAGGATTGGTATATGGCTTCAGGCGAGGAAGCAAGACGGCGTTGCAAAATTGTTAGAGCAAAACCGACCGTGTTCTTACGCTCACCATTGAGCTGATCGGCACGGTTGAACTCCTCGCGAACATATTCTGTAACTGTGGTATATAGTTCTGCCTCCATTGGTGATAGATCGTAGTTAACCGTGTAGGCACGACGTTCCGGGAAAAGAGGTGTGCCGTCAAACTTTAACAAATCTTCTTTGACGAGGCGACGCATAACATCGGATACATCTATCGGCTTATGGCTACTTCGTGCTACACCAGCAAAACGATCCTGATCTATGAGAGACATAAACAGCTGAAAGTCTTCTTCCTTCCCGTTATGTGGTGTTGCAGTTAGAAGCAAGAAGTGCCTCGTGATGGATGAGAGCAGTCGCCCAAGTTGGAATCTCTTTGTATATTTGACTTCTCCTCCCCATACTGTAGCGGACATCTTGTGCGCCTCATCAACGACGATTAAGTCCCAGTCAGTAACGCGTAGCTTATTCTGTAAGTCTTCATTACGAGAGAGTTTATCCAAACGGGCAATACAAAGGTTTGCTTCTGCGAATACATTTCCTGTAACTGCTGACTCAATACGGTCATTTGTGAGAATCTCAAATCGAAGGTTAAATTTGCGGAATAACTCGTCTTGCCATTGTTCTGCAAGGTTGCCTGGTGAAACGATCATGCAGCGTTTAAGATCTCCTCGAACGATTAGTTCTTTAATAAACAGTCCCGTCATAATCGTTTTACCTGAACCAGGGTCGTCTGCTAATATGAATCGAAGGGGCAACCGTGGAAGCATCTCTTGATAAACTGCTGAAATTTGGTGCGGCAGGGGCTCAATGGAGGATGTGTGTACCGCAAGATATGGATCAAAAATATGGGCTAGGTTAATGCGATATGCTTCCGACACAAGCCTCATAAGGTTTGCATCTGCATCAAAAGACCACGGCAAACTACCAGACTTAACTTCGATTCGCTCCTCATCTTCTTTGTATAAAAGTTGATTCGCAAGTTGCCCTCTAGCATCTTTAAATGTTACTTCTAGAGCAGTGTTTCCGAACCACTTAACAGCGATTACGGTTACAGGTACCTCCCCGACAATACCAATAACGCTTGCCCCTACGGTAATATCTTCAAGTCGAGCCATACATTGATATCCCCTATTCTTAAATGCCGCTGTGTCTATCTCAGCCAATATTACAAGCTACACAAACCATCGGCATCTTCTCTATTGTATCTTCTACAAGTAATGAATGTATCGAAAATTCATTTTTGCCCATTTTCCGAGGATGAAATCTTCTTCATTTTATCTTTCATTATAGATGTAATATTTAGATCGTGTATCTCTGCGAAATATTGATTCACAGAATGTGCTTTACTTTAAGCAATCTTTTTAATATCCGATATAAAGAATCTGTTTGATTCAGCATAATCAGATGGCTTATGGTATTGATTTTCAAAAAAGCAATTGCTAGTTAATATATGTTCTCCGAAACAATGGAAAAACATCCCGTTACTGGGAATGTTTCGATAGAATGATCTAAAAGATGGAGTATTGTTTGCTTTTAAAGATTGAGAGGGCATATTATGGGCAGTTTCATCACAAATTTTCAATCTCCTGTTGGAATTGACGATCTTGTAGAACGTTTCGAAGTGGGGCAATCCAATATCGACATTTTATTTGCCAGTGCTATTGACGGTTGGACGGAATGGACTGTCGCAAAAGACGCTGAAATTGGCGATACTGTCTTTTTTATGTGTGCAAAAACATCGAAGGATCATATTCGCGCTGGTGTGAATGAAGCGAAACGACTGGGGAATCGTGATCTCATACTTTTTGCGGAAGAGCAAAAGGAAAAGTACTACCGCTGTCACGGTAAAATTTTAGCAATCGGAAAGGTTGTCGATCAACCCCGCCAAGATGTAAGTGAGTTCGAATATCAATACTGGAGAAGCCCTTGGTATGCACGAATAGAGCAAATTGAAATCCTAGAGAAGCCAGTTGATATTTCGGATTTTCGTGATTTCATTACGGTTAGTCGCACGGGAGCAATTACCAAATTGACTGTAGAGCAGGAAGAAAAGTTGCTTCAATTGATTGACCAATAATGAGATACCGCGTTGTTGAATGATAAAGCCTATAATTTTAGTTCGTTTTATCCGAATATCCCCCCTCAAAACAATCGTTAGAATGAAATACTTAACTACGCGTAACTCGCATTTTACGAAGTACATGACCGCATTTATGCAAAACATGTCTTGTTTGACACCATAAATCCGCCCAAACAACATCCTTTGGTGTCCGCGAGTTGTGGACAGCACTTTTTTATGCAGTTATACACTCAAAAAAATTATTTAGACATACGACAAAGAAAGCCTCATATGAGATAATAGAAATAAGAAACATAGGTGTTGCAAATTAATATATTTCCAGTTATGTGACATGTTTTATGAATGCAACCACCTCTTCTGCACACCTGAAAATTCTTTGTCTAAGAAATTAGCTATCTTAAGATTTGTTCGACTGTAATCTAGACCTTGTTGAGGGGAATACGCAATGCGAAAAATTGATGAACTCATTGGAATTATTAAAGGAATCACTTTTGATGGCGTTATCAACGATAAGGAAATTGATTATCTGCACTCTTGGGTCGATAAGAATAGAAACTCAATTATTCAACAGCGGCAAGTTGAATTCATCCAACTTGTGGACTCTGTTTTGGCAGATCATTTTATCGACGAGGAAAAGAATAATTTGTTATTTGAAAGAACCGAGGACTTCCTTAAGGAACATAAGGATAATCTGGGCAGGCTCTACGAGCTCAAAGGAATTATTTTAGGTGTTGTCTGTGATAACGAAGTGAATGAATCGGAGATAAATCGCCTCGAAGAGTCTTTAAAGCACTATGTTGATTTGAGTGCAGATCACGAATCAAGTAAGAATTTTATCGCTGAAATTGACAAGATTATAGAGATTGGGCGTATTGCAGAAAACAAAAAGGATAAACTGGTTGAAATCTTAACAACTAGAATAGAAAAAGCTCAACTGGAAACGAAGATTGACCAGCTTCGCAGGAAAGTGAAGGATAGAAAGAATCTCGGCATAGATTTAATAAGTATTCTCGATAACGAAGCATTGATAACTGAAATACACCGAAAAGCTGAATCGGAGCTGCGGCGGTCTTTTTTATCTTATAGCGGCTCACTTTCTGGTATAGATGTGGAAATAATCGTAGTTTCTCTCGTTCTTATCGCCATACTTGAGTATGACAGCAATTACTACGAAAACGTACGAGCTACCTATACTGAACTTTACAGGAAATATTCGGAGCAAAAAGTTGAGGGGAAGATCAGAGACATTCTTGATATTTACAGGAAGCCTGATACCCCAGGTAGCAGGTCTAGAATAATAAATGTTGCCTTAGAGAATGCAATTGTTCCGCAGGCTTATTTGCCGGGCTTTTTTGAATTCGTCTTTGATATTTACAAAAGAAACTTTGAGTACAATTTGCCCCGTGAGTCCAGTGAATTATATGAAGATTTTAGATTTGCATATGAAGGTCTCCGCAACAATATCGTGTCAGATCGTGATGATATTACTGTCAACGCAACCCAGAAAACATATAAACTAATAGCTTCAACAAAAAGGTTAATCGCGAGAGAGGACGATCTAGGAGACGATTTAGACGCTCTTATCAAGCTCAGTATCAAAATTGCTGAGCTGATCGATAGTGATTACTGGAATAAAGAGATAAAGCTTGATAATCCATATCTTAGAGCCGGGTATGAGGGTTGGGAAAAGCCAATTAAAGAGCTGTCACAAATTGAGCAAAAACCGAGAGACAGTTCACCGGGATTCAGGTCGCGTTGGCTACCTAATTTCTTTATGAAGGATTATGCCATTTTTCTTGTGTCACCAGAACATAGAGTTAAGGCTCAATACGATTACAGATATTTAGTGATTGAAGTTCTGAACAACGGTGAAAGGATTTTTAGAAAATCCCCTTATCACATAGAAGAAATCTTCGGCGGTTATTTGATCAAGCCCACTAAGATTGAAATTGAAAATCCTTTGGGGGAATTGACATACCGGGTCGTCTGTGGGGATGAGATTATTTACGACAGCAAGGAGGAGTTATATAGAAACTATATCATCTTTGAAAAAGAAGGTCGGGAGATTAAGGACAATAACAATTTTGAAGGCTTTGAAGACTCAGTTTTAATTTGCTACAAAGATGGCGAGGCAGAACTTCATAACATCTCAAAAAAGCAATTCTATAATATTGGCTACAAGACGGTTCGAGAGGGTGACACATTGGCGATTGGGCGCGAAGTGTTCAACTTTTCATCAATGCTTAAACCGGATATTTTTGGCAGACTTCACGAAAACTGTTTTATATCTAAGACGGGAGATGATGAGCAGCTATTTGTCTACAAAGAGGTGAATGTTCTGGCCTTTGAAGCCGACAATTCATCTACAAATTTTGAGATTCTAATCAATGGCAGGCGACATAGTCTTTTTGATATGCCTTACAAGACAATCGCTCGAGATTCAAAAACAAAGTATATTATCGATCTTAACCTAGAAAAGAGCAACTTTTATACAGTGGAGGTCAATCAGATCGTTACTGGTGGCAAGAAAAATCGCATCTTCGGAACATCATTCGCATACGATGCGGAATTGAGCTATGAAAAGGAACCGCTCGACAATGGATTTTTTAGAATCACAGTGAGTTCGGGTTTTTTAGAGAATACGATCAGTATAGAGATAACTGTCGCTGATTTTGAAATGGATTTAATACGCTTTGATCATGACGATCAGGCATATTGTTATTGGATACCATTCGACTTAGGATTTTATAAAATTAACGACGGGAGTTGGAGCAAAGCAACGGACGATTTATGGATAGACGACATTTCGTTAGAAGCGACAATGCTACTGTTTGATTCACAATGTGATGAGCTTTCTGTTTATCTTGAAAACAATTTCTTCGCAGAAGATACCATTTCGATACGTAATTATGGCTACTACAAGTCAATTTCCATAGGTTTTCTTAATACCTATAAGCGTAATAGGTATATCAGGCTAGAGTTTATTGCAGACGGCAGAACGAAGTATGTTATGCGTTGCTACAATAGCTGTGTCATGGATGTTGAAAGAACTGAGATACTTTCATCAGAGGATCCTAAGAGAATCATGGTAACGCCGGTTTTTCATGGCAAGAACCCAATATTTTTCGAAATGATTAACAAAAATGGAGAAAGTGTACACACTAGCGGTTCGCTAAAAAGCGGTCAGACTGAGACAGTGGAAGGCTTTAATTCTTTTGAAGAATATTCCCTAAAATTCTCTGAGAAAACGAAGGCCTTGATGTTGCGAAGAAAGAACCCTTTGATTTACCAGATAAACAAGACTTTCTACGCAAAACAAGATTTTGTAGGTAGATTGTTCAAGATCGACACTATCTATCTTGATCAGTACATTGATGGTCGTTTTGTACGCCCTGAATTCTCTCTGAACAAAGAATATGTTCGCATAACCGGTGTCTTGGGGGAAGGAGAATTTGCAGGACAGCTGTTTGTGCGAGGACCAAAAGAAACTTGGATTCCATATCAGATTAACCCGATTAAGATAGAAATTTGCAGTGATGTTAGGCGAGATGACACCATGGACGTATATATGGATAAAGATGGCGATGGTTTGCTTTATTACAACGGCAGCATTGCGGATCTAATTAGCCACAAAAAATATCACGATATTTACATATACACGTTAAGCATGAAGGGTGGACGATAAATGACTAAAAAGTTAAATCCTATTGAACGCTCGAGGTATATAAACGAGCGCTACAAAGATTATCTAAGGTCAACCTTTGAATTTGGAAAAAGCAATCTTCAAGAATTATTTGTTGAGCAACTTGAACAAGAAAGGTTGTTCAAGGGGCCTTACGTTGATATGAGTTTCCCCTTTCAGAGAGGGCACGACCTAAATTATCTGATCGAGCACGACGTGCTGTGCAAATCGTTTCGCAAACTAGAAGATGTCAATTTTTCGAGGCCACTTTATTCTCACCAGGAGGAGTCTATCGAGCTCATCAAAAATGGCAGAAGCACAGTGATTACCACGGGAACAGGTTCAGGCAAAACAGAGTGTTTCCTGTATCCCATTCTCAACGATCTCTTACGCGATGTTGAAAAGGGAAATAACGACATCGGTATTCGAGCGATATTCCTATACCCAATGAATGCTCTTGTTAATGATCAGGTTGATCGCATTAGAAAGATGCTAAGAAACTGCCCGGAAATAACATTTGGCTTTTTTACGGCGGAAACACCGGAGAAAGCTTCTGCAAATTACAGAATTAAACTCGGTGAGGAAAATGAAATTGAAATTACAGATAACGAGCTCGTATCGAGAGAGGAAATTCGAGAAAATCCTCCTCATCTTCTATTCACGAACTATTCAATGCTCGAGTATTTGCTTATAAGACCTAACGATTATTCAATATTTAAACCGGAGAGACTCGATAATTGGAAATACATTGTTCTCGATGAAGCACATTCTTATTACGGATCAAAGGGTATTGAAATCTCTCTTTTGCTCCGAAGGCTTGCGGGTCTTGCGCATAAAAGACCACAGTTTGTTCTCACCAGTGCGACATTGGGCGAACAGGGAAAGTCTGAGGAAGCCATTGTAGAATTTGCACATAGTCTTACATCGGCTGATTTTGCTATCTCGGATGTTATTTTTTCAAAGCGAATCTCTTTGCAAGGAAAACCGAAATATAGAATAAAAGGAGCTGATTATACCGCAATTAAGGAAGCGACAGGTGAGTTCGATAATATCAGCAATATCGCGACAAAGTATTGTGATTCCGATTCAACCAATGTCAGTGAACTGTTATATGACTTGCTTTTGGGAGATAAAAATGTTCATGATCTGTGCTCCATTCTGAGCAAGGAATGCAAAGACTTTTTACTTGTACAAAATGAGATGCAAGAACACGTTTCACAGGGAGAGCTTACCGCGTTGATTGATTTGGTCAATACAGCGGAGAAAGATGGTATTGGTTTATTCGACCTTAAATATCACTCATTTGTACGTCCTCTGTCGGGAGCCTACATCACCTGTGGAGAGGTGCCAAGGCTTAGTCTTACCAAAGCAAATGAAATCGATGGCATGAAGGCTTTTGAAATTGGTAACTGTCGATTTTGCAACTCTCCGTACATCATAGGGAAAATTCAAAAAAACGAGCAAGATCAGCTGAATTATCTTCTCCAGAACAAGGAGGTTGACATCTATGAGAACTACGGCAGCGAAGACTTCGTGCAAATTGACTATTTCCTGTTAGAAAACGCTGTTATCGAAGACGATGAGGGGGAGATAGATGAAAGCAGCGTCGAAACATACGAAGTATGTGCAAAGTGCGGTGAAATTCATGCTGCGGACAATCTTAATGCGAAGAAGTGTGGATGCAACGAGGATTACTATTTTAGAACATATAGAGTTCTTCAGAGTAAAAAGAAGGATGAGGACTCTATTTACAATAATATTACACAGTGTCCTTGCTGTGGTCACAAGGCTCAAGCCGGTGTTGTTAAGGCACTGAACATTGGCAAAGATGAGGGGACTGCCCTTATTGCACAGATTCTCTATGAGGCTATTGATGAAGGCACAGAACAAGTGAAAAGAACGAGAAAGCTTTCGTTGAAGCCTGTGAGCAAAATACCAATCGATGCGAGTGAGGAAAAGGTAAAGCAATTCCTAGCTTTTTCTGATAGTAGGCAGCAGGCGAGCTTCGCTGCAATCTTTTTTGAAAACAATCATGTACGCATGCTGCGCAAGCGCCTGATTTGGGAAATGATAAAATACAATAATTATGCTGAGATGAATGTAGATGCCTTGGCTGCATATCTGGAAGAACGCATCAAAACTGCCGATTTATTTCATAATGATATGAGTGCCCATAAAAACGCGTGGGCTGCTGTCCTAGTCGACCTGCTAAAAATAGACGGTTCTTATGACGGTGAAGGACTGGGATTGTATTATTTTGATCTCGATGTAAAGCATCTAATCAATGAGTTTACAGATAACGAAATTGAAGAAGCCTTTTTTGGCTGCAATATGACAAAGGAAAAGCTTTACACCTTTATCCAGCTCGCCTTCAACGTCTTTAAGACAACACCGGCTATCAGCTATGTGAAATCATCAACGCTTACTCCGGATGAAAGAAGAGACATTTTAGAATTCAGAAGATTCAATAATTATGTCATGCTTAAAAATCCTATTAGAATAAGAAAGTCCAATTCTGAAGATAGCACCTTCAGAGGAGTGAGAAGCTTTCTGCCCGCAAGAGATGGCCAAACGAATGCGGTTGTTCGTTACACGATGAAAGCGTTTGACATTGTCGCAGATACTGCGAAGGATGCTCTAAAAATTATTTTTTCCTTACTAGAACAGACAAGTGACATGGAGGGGGATGAGAAAATCTTCATTAAGCACGCGCAGAAAGATGCTTATCAAATAGATGCCAGACGTTACATTGTTAAGAATTATAAAAATTCAAAATTCTATCAGTGTGATAAATGTGGAATACTTACTCCTCACAACATTAATGATGCATGTGTTCGGGACGGATGTTCAGGTTGCTTGGTTGAGGTTGATCCAGATGCAGTATTAGCGACAAATTTTTATCGTCAACAGTATAAGAACAAAAAGATTGAAAGCATTGTAATCAAAGAGCATACCGCACAACTTGATCGAAAACAGGCTAAACAATATCAGCTCGATTTTATGAATAAAAAGATCAATATTTTGAGCTCTTCAACAACTTTCGAATTGGGTGTTGATTTAGGCTCCTTGGAAACAGTATTTATGCGAAATGTACCTCCTACTCCCGCCAACTATGTTCAGAGGGCAGGCCGCGCAGGACGCAGAAAGGAGAGTGCCGCCTATATCCTAACGTATTGCGGAATCAACTCGCACGATTACACATATTTCTCAGAACCGGAAAAAATGATATCAGGGCAGATTGATCCACCGTGTTTCAACGTTCTTAATAGAAAAATCATCGTAAGACATTTAATGGCTGCAAGTTTAGGATATTTCTTTCGAAACCATCCAGAATACTTTAAGTCGCAAGGAGCTTTTGTAATTGGTGGTGGTATCGACGAATTCCGGAAGTATATGGATTCGAGACCGGAAGATCTCAATGATTACATAAATGAAAAGGTACTGCCAGAACCTGTGTACGCTACTGAGTTTAGAGATTTCAAGTGGTTTGATGATCTGGGTGGTGATTATGATAAGCTGGACAATTACGTCCGAAAGATACGCGAGATCCTTGAGGATCTTGAAAGCGCAAAAGATAAGGCAATCAAAAAACAAGCTTCAGGCGACGAGAAGGCAAGCAAGGATGTATCTGATTATATTAATCAGATTTCAAATTTGAAAAAGGAAAGTTTGCTGGACTCTCTTTCAAAATACTGCGTAATACCAAAGTATGGATTTCCGGTAGATGTCGTTGATTTGCAGATTTATGACAACGGTGCTCCAGTTACTAAATATGATATGAATCGTGATTTAAAAATTGCCGTATCGCAATATGCTCCGGATTCGGAGGTCGTTGTTGACGGGAATAAATATGTCTCTAAGTACATTACCTTAAGGAAACAAACAGAATTTCCCAAAAACTGGATTATTACCTGTCCTACTTGTAAGAAGATCAATATTTTTATTACTAGGAACATCGACAAACGTTGCAAGTATTGTGGCGG
>JGI24712J26585_10004897_pt1 | contig 10045 bp, 10 predicted proteins | sample BioPla3DNA2_FD_26585 | JGI IMG/M metagenome (IMG submission 26585)
TCGGGATCGATACCATATCCATCGCCACACCTGCAAACGCCGAAGAAGGAAGAAAAGCTCACTGCGCATTCCTCTGCCGGTCCCCGCAGATCTTCCTGCTCGAAGACGTGGATCTCTCCTACGGAAAGCTGCTCGAAGAACCCTGGATCCTGCGAATTTACCCGATGGTCTTCGATGACCTGGAAGCAGTGCCGGTGGTGGCGCTCGCGGAGTTTGAGTGATGCCACTCCCAGTCGCGCAAGACCTCCTCCAGCTCCTGCATGAGATGGAAGGGGTACCAGAACCCACGATCATTCAATTATCCCATGATAATCATACCTTCAAATGAATGACACAAAAGGTCTCATCCGGAACCTGCCTACTCTGCAGAGCCTCTGTGACAAAACGGAGCGCTCTTAAACATGGCACCGCCTGCCTCCAGGCGTCAGACTGGCCCACCGGAGATGAACCCTCGCTCCTCATCATGGCACAGGGGCGCTACCAAAAGAAATACTGGTTGGTGGTTCTCGCGCGCCACGATGCCCGGTTAGGAGATCTCGACCAGCTGATCCGCGACGTTTGGGTGGAGTGTTGCGGGCATCTTAGCGCCTTCAGGATCGGGGATGACGCCTATTACTCGGAGCCCGAGTCCTATACAGACGANATGCACATCCCCCTCTCACACGTCGTCGCTCCAGGTAGCACATTCATCTACGACTACGACTTTGGCTCTACGACGTCACTAGAGCTGAAGGTGATCGAGGAGGCATCCATTGCCCCACCTGAAGGATCACTCTGCCTTATCGCACGAAACAGCCGACCACGTATACCCTGCGATCTCTGCGGCGACGAGGCCGCCTTTACTCTGGAAGATCATGACAGAGACTGCCTATGCTACTACTGCCGCGAATGCCTCTCAATGATCGATCACGATCCTGACGATCTTGAGATCATCTCCAACTCTCCACGGAGCGGCACCTGTGGCTACGTTGAGGATCCCAGCGCCGCACTTCGCTGGTATCCTCCGGGATGGAGCGCGGATGAGATCGCTCCAGAGGGGATCCTGGAAGGTCTCCCGAACGAGATCTTCCCCGACGACGAAGAGGCAGAGATGGACGCCGCGATCGCCGCCGTTACCCAGGACGCCAGACCAGAGATCGATGCATTTGTCGAGGCTGAAGAGGCGGCATACGGGGAGGAGATCGCCAGTATGGCCGGGGATACCGTCATGGCCTTCTGCATCTTCATGCAGCTCACCTATGGAGCAGCGATAGATGCATGGGACGCTCCATCCGTGCAGGGATGCCTGGTCAAAGACCTATCGCAGAACCCGATCTACCCAGACGAGTGGCCAGAGAACGCCGTCCCGATCCTCTGCCGGTTCATGGAGCACATGGAGGTATCCGGTCGCATCACAAACGCCTCTGAGCTCAGCGTAGCCCTCAGAGAGGTGGAACCTGCCTTTCAGGAGGCAGCCACATGCCCCGAGAAGACGCAGGCCCTCTTCAAGCACATCCTGACGGAGGCAGAGGATGCNGGCGTCGATACAGATGACATAGACATATTCACTGACTTCGCGATAAGAAAATTCCTCGATATAGTCGGGCTTGACCTTGACGACGAAGAAGTTCAGAAGGAACTCTCTGACCTCCGTGAGAGCGGANAACTCGATATACTCGCCGGCAGACTGAGCGCCACCATGATCCTGGAGCGGTGCGAGGACTTCTGCAGCCAATTTTTCGAAGATGAGGCCGTCTTTGAACGTTGTAGGACGATCGCTGTAAACCTCTACGATCATCCGGATGCACCGCTCATGCGAGGAGATTCAACCCTCTGGAGTGCAACGATAATCTACGCNGTCTGTCAGGATATGGACCTAATACGGCCNGGNAGGGGTGCCCCGCCCCTGGGGCAGGTGATCAGTTCTTTCTTCGGCTTTGAGCGGCCGTCGATCCGAAACAAGGTGAGAATGATGAGATCACTTCTCCCTGACTGAGTTACCACAAACCCCCGGGCGCCCATGTGCAGGCAAAGTGCGCTACGGAGGCCCCCGGGCGCCTGACTCGAGACGCTAAGTCACTCATAGACCGCGCGCAAAGAGAGGTCAGAGATCGAACAGGAGGTCCGCGTCGGGATTGGCTGACACCAGGGTGACGTTCGTGATCTTGTGGTAGAATCTCTGGGGATAGTGGTAGGTCGTCTTCCCGCTCCGACTCCTCTGCACGAAGGGCTTGAGTACATCCTCCGTCTCGCACTCAAGCGAGTACGCCGACCCGACCTTGAGGGGGCCCCCCTCCCTCACCCGGAACATGACCTTCCGAAACCCCTCCATCGAGTGGTCGCAGTCTGTGTAGTCTGAGGCGAAGACAAGCCCATCCTTTCGGACCCTATCGATCACAACCATAGTTCGTAACATCGATCGGCTGATTGACCCCGCCCGACATTAAAACACTCTGCGCGGTGCGAAAGTGCCCTCGGCAACCGTAGAAGGCGAAGTCGCTGGCGGTTGCCATTCTTCAGGCATGGCACCTCCCAGCAATCTTTGCGGACACAGGTCCGATGGATCAGAGGGCGGGATCCGACAATCTGAGCATGCAGGGGAGCTTTTTCGATCGCACTTCTGTGTCAACGATCATTCATTATCCTATAGTAGTCATACATACCTTATGAGAATGATATCAAAGATCACACTTGGCACCTGCCTGCTCTGCAGGGCCTCTGTGACCAAACAGGAGGCCCTGAAGCACGGTATGGAGTGCCTTCAGGCATCAGGCTGGCCCATCGGAGAGGAGCCCTCACTCCTCATCACGATACAGGGGCAGCAGAGTAAAAACTACTGGCTGGTGGTCCTCGCGCGCCATGATGCCCGGCTTGGAGATCTCGAGCTCCTGATCCGCGACGTATGGATGGAGGATTGCGAGCGTATGAGCTCTTTCTTGATAGAAGACGTCATATACGAAACGGACGACGAACCCAGTTCAGGCGCCATGGACGTTCCTCTCACAGACATCATCGCTCCGGGCAGCAAATTCACCTACCACTATAGCTTTGACCCCATCGTATCATTGGACCTCGAGGTGGTCGGGGAGACGCCGATCATCCCGCCGGACGACGGTACACTCTGTCTGATAGCACGGAACAGTCCGCCGACCATACCCTGTGAGATCTGCGGCGGCAAGGCCGACCTTGCACTGTACGATCATTACGGGGATCTCGCAGGCTACTACTGCCGCAGGTGCTTCGACTCGGGCGCCCATGACCCTGATTACGCGGGTACGATCTCGAACTCTCCCGGAATCGGCACCTGTGACTACGTCGAGGATCCCGGCACCGCCCTTCTCTGGTATCCTCCGGGATGGAACATGGAGGAGATCGACCCTGACGAACCTGACAGTGCCCTGCTCAACGATGAGGAGAAGACCGACGCCGCCATCACCGCAATCATGCAGGATGTCGGACCTGATATCGATGCGTTCCTTGAGGCAGAGATAGCGGCATACGGGGATAAGGGAGGCAACATGGCCGCTGACACGGTCATATCTTTCTGCACCCTCATGTATCTCCTCTACAGGGCAGATATCGGTGCGTGGAGCGCTACGAACGTGCAGAGGTGCCTGATCGAGGACCTATCACAGAAATTGATCTTCCCGGACGAGTGGCCGGAGAACGCCGTTCCGATCCTCTGCCGGTTCCTGGAGCGCATGGAGGCGTCAGGCCGCATCACGAACGCCTCAGAGCTCATAACCGCTCTCAAAGAGGTGGAATGCGCCTTTCAGACGGCTGCCACGAACCCTGAGAAGAGCCAGACCGTCTTCAAGCATATCCTGATGAGGGCGGAGGAGGAGGGGATCGATACAGGTGACGTGGATGCGTTCTTCAGGTTCGCGGTGGAGGAGTTCGCCGAGATGACCGGGTTTGATCTCGATGACGAGGGGATCCAGAAAGAACTCTCAGCCCTGTTCGAGGGCGGGATGCCGGACATGCACCTCGAAGATCTGCGCATCCCCATAATCTTCACAAAGTGCGAGGACTTCTGCAGGCGGTTCAGGGACGACACCATCCTTGAGTGCTGTAGCGAGATCCTTGAAGATCTGCTCGATCATCCGTCATCACCGCTCATGCGGGGAGATGCAGCCCTCTGGAGTGCAGCAATAATCTACGCTGTTTGCCAGGATATGGACCTAATACGGCCAGGGAGGGGCGCTCCTCCCATAGGGCAGGAGATCAGCTCTTTCTTCGGTTTCAGCCGATCGTCGATCCGAAACAAGGTGAGGACGGTGAGAGCGCTCCTTTCTGACTGAAGGGGCCCGACCCCTCTCCCCTAGATAACCCCCATCTCCGACAACCTCGTCGGCAGGTACTCCTTCGTCACGAAATCAAGACCCCTACTTGCAAACGCCTGTTGTTCCGACTTCAGCTTCATCTCGAGCTGCAGGTTGATCTGGTTGTGCCAATACTCAGTCGCAAACCGGGGATCGGTCAGCTCCGCCTTCAGCGCGTTGACGTCCTGCTCGGTGAGTCTATCAGAGGGAAGATCATAGTCTGAGATATCGGTAGGCTGCACCCCGACGAACTGCGCCTGCGGCGTCGCCAGGAGTTCAGACATATGGGCGCTCTTGATCGAGCCGTAGGCGACACTCGCGTATATCCGGTAGGACCACGGATCGCCGTCGGTGAAGACCACGACGGGGAGATCAAGTGAGTCGCTGAGCCTCCGTAAGACCCGCCGCGTGGAGCGCGCCGGCTGTCCCTTGAGATGGACCAGGATCGCCCCGTACTCCTCATCAAACCCGTTCTCCATCAGACGGGCATACATACCGCCGGTCTCGATGGCGATGACGAACTTTGCGTCATGGTCGACGAAGTCAAGGGTATCAACGTTGTTTGGGATGGGGTAGCCCGCCTCCCCGACATCCTCCTGGCAGTGCATCTCGCGCACGCCCCGCCGGGTCGTCTCCCGTATCCGCAGGGGCCCGAAGATTGAAGCACCGTCCTCCTCGGGCCGGAGGTGGAACGCCTCCCGCTGGACGTCGGTGATGATCTCGAGATCTTCGATCAAGAGGTTGCTCTCATCCTGGGCCGAGAACTTCGCTCTCTTCCAGCCCTCAGAGATGTAGTAGAGCTCCCTCAAGGTCGATGACCGGTTCTCCACGAGCTGCTGCTTCAAAAACCCGATGACGTAGGCCATCTTCAGGAGATGCACCGCGCTCTTCTCGGTCGTCGCCGCACGGGTGCTCTCCTTATCACCATACTTCCAGACCTCGCTCTCATCATCGTACTCGATATTATGCTTCGTCCGCGTCGGCAACCTGACATACGGCACGATACCATCCCGCATCTGCTCATACCAGGTGCGGGCGATACCCACCAGACGCTCCTTGGCAAGAGCATCCATCTCTTCCCTAGACATCGAGATCCACCACCACCTTCATGGTATCCTCAACACCACGGAGATCAAGCACCCCATCGCCCACCCCTGTGTAGAGAACCTGCCAGGCCTCACCGACATCGAGCCTACACCGCCAGACCTTATTGTACTCTCCACCGATATCATCCACGAAGTCGGGTTGCGGCTCTGCATCCTCCGCCGTATCAGAGGAGAGGTTGTAGAGGGTGAGTGCGACCTCGCTGCTCGTGTAGTTGGTCACCCTGATACAGACCTTCCCATCATTCGTCTGCTTCTTGGCCACGACTTTTCGCATGATCCTGCCCTCGAGCGGGGATGTATCCACCAGGGGGAGCTCAACGATCTCGCTCACCTTGGCGGCGATCTCGGGGATGATCGAGCATACCGCCCGGGCACGGTCATCCTGCTGTTTCTTCCGCTCCCGGCGGGATAGGTAGGCCTTCAGCTCCCGACCGAGCTCCTGGAGGACGAGCACGATCTCGCGCTCGATCTCGGGGATGGATGCAACCGCATCCTTGCTCTCACTCGTGAAGGGAACGTTTGTGGACGCTACATGAACCATGATGAGNGCCGGGCCTACGGGGAGGGTCTGCTGCGAAAGCCCGTAATTTCTCCAATTCACCTGTGAGACAGCACCTGTTATGGTGCAGGCTCCCTGCTGGTAGAGGAGTGGAACCCGATTTGCAAATCGGAAGATCTGGGCATTTCCCTCCGAGGGCAGCTTCCCCCCATACCCGAGCGCCGCCTCGATGATGAATGCGTGCCCACTATGGACGGCGCTCGGGCGCGTCCGGGCTCTGACAAAATCAAGCTGAATCTCCTTCTCAAGCCCCCTGCAGATCAGGTCCTCCCCGATGGGTGAGAGACACTGCTGCGCCGGCGGGGCCGGGACCNTCACGCCCTGCATGGCATCAAGGAGGAGCTTGAGCTCATCNGCGCCAAGCCTCCTCACCCTCCGGGTGGGCTTAAGGCCAGCGATCCCGATCATCTCCTCAGCNGTCTTCTTCCCGACCCGGGAGAAGCTCTCTATGAGGAATTCTTCAACCGTCCCGTCGCTCGCATCAGCAAGTCTCTTCAGCGCCCCGAACTCGATCCCATGCGGGTGAGGGAGGACGGGTCTTGGGCACGGTGGGACCTCATCGCTCGCCCGCTCAAACGACGTCACCTCACCATCGATATCGGCCGTGATCCGCGCGTGAGGATTTACGATCGCGGTGAGGCGGAGGTAGTCGAGCAGCCGTTTCTTTGCGGCGAGGGTGCTCTTGAACTCGATCTCGATCCTCGTCCCGTGTGTCCGGTCCCAGTCGATCTCCTCGTGACTGACGATCTGGGGCTCGTTCGTCTCGGTCCTGATCATCAGTTCGAACCGGTGCGCTTTTTCGCGGGCTCCCGTCCGGGATACGACCAGCGCCGGTGTGCCGGTCGTGAGCTGGGCGTAGAGCACCGCCGCTGATATGCCGATACCCTGCTGCCCCCGGCTCTGCCGGATCTGGTGGAACCGGGAGCCGTAGAGGAGTTTTCCAAAGACGAAGGGGATGTTCTCAGGCACAATCCCCGGACCATTATCCTCGACGGTTATCCGGTAGACATCATCCCCGACCTTTCTTATACCGACGAAGATGTCGGGGAGCACTTCTGCCTCCTCGCAGGCATCGAGCGCGTTGTCCACCGCTTCCTTGATCGTGGTGATGATGCCGCGCGTCGGGGAGTCAAACCCGAGCAGGTGCTTATTCTTCTCGAAGAACTCCGCGACGCTGATACTCCGTTGTTCTCTGGCGAGATCCTCAGCGATCCCCATGCTGGGCTACCTCAGCGACGGCCTCTCCAAGGCTTANCTCCTGCTGNTCGCCNGAATGCAGGTTCCTGAGGGTCACCGTGCCGGCATCGACCTCACGCTTTCCGAGGATCACAGCAAAATCCGCGGTCTTTGCGGCATGGGCGATCTGGGCACCCATCCCCCGTTCCATGAGGTTGACCTCGGCCCTTACCCCGGCATCCCTGAAGGCCCGGGCAACCTCAAGCCCCCGCTCCCGTGCCTCTGACATGCAGACAACACCGATGACGGTCTCNGGNGCGAGGGCAAAGTCCCCGATCGAGACCATGACCCGGTCAAACCCTATGGCAAACCCACATGAGGCCACGTCATCCCCGCCGAAGAGGTGGGCAAGCCGGTAGGCCCCGCCGCCGATGATCTGGTTCTCGGCGCCGAGATTTCTGGCAAATCCCTCAAAGACCATTCCCGTGTAGTAGTCAAGACCCCGGGCAATACCGAAGTCGGGCCGGTAATCGATCCCCTGCGAGTCGAGGAGTGCAAACGTCTCCTCGATCCGAGCGCGCTCCGGCACATCGCCTGCGATCTCAAAGACCTCTGCAACGGTCTGGCACTCCGAGAGCGCCGCAAGCGGATCGGAGAGGTGGGATGCACCCCTCTTATCGAGCGCCGCTGCAAGTGCCTCCCGGTCACGCTTATCGAGGCAGGCCATAACCGTCCGCTGATCCCCGAGGGCAAGGTCCGAGAGGAGATGCTTCATCGGTGCGAGGTGCCCGACACGGAGGTCGAACGTGACGCCGCTCGATCGAAGGACATCGTCGGCGAGCATGACCACCTCGGCGTCGGCACCCGCCGTATCCGCGCCGATGAGCTCGACGCCAAACTGCCAGAACTGGCGGTAACGGCCTTTTTGCGGACGTTCATACCGGAAACAGTCGGCAAAATAACACCAACGGATCGGCTTTGGGAGACCTTTCCTTCGTTAACATACATCCGGAGCACCGAAGCCGTCACCTCAGGCCGGAGCGTCATCGGCCGGCCCCCCTTATCCTCGAAGGTGTACATCTCCTGGATGATCCCCTCGCCCGACTTCATCGTGAAGAGTTCAAGGTGTTCAAAGTCGGGGGTGCTGACCTCCCGGTATCCCCACCGGCGGGAAACCTCGCGCATCCGCTGCTCGATCAGTCGTCGCCGCTCCATCTCATCCGGTAAAAAATCCCTTGTTCCGCGTGGTTTCTGAAGCATTCAATATTCTCCCTAGTTATGGTCTCTTGCGTGAACCCTTATCTTTTGTGCGCTCCACACTGCCGAAGAAGCGCTGAATCGTGCCTTCGTTGCGCCACACGCGCTCNCGCTCGACACGGCCCTGGAGGTAGAGAGNCGCAAGGATCAGGCCGAGGCCGAGGAAGACCCAATCTTGGGTGAGACTGGTGAGGAAGTATCCGAGCATGGCGAGCGCCGTGTACAGGATACCCCGGTAAGCTGCCTTTCGATAACCAGAGAGGCCAGTCCTATAAAAGATCCGCAGGTCGCGGAGCCAGAGAAATGCTACGACAGCAACGCCGAACCCTGCGATATAGGTAAGATACGACATGGAATGGAGTACTATTATACTTCCCCCTCCTATTTTTGTTATCAGGTTATGTTGCCGAATGCTGCCATCAGGGACATCCTCCGGATGTATTGTAACGGTGAGGTATCTGAGGACGAGGCGACGGCCGCCATCGAAGGTCTCCGTATAGAAGTGCTCGACGGGATGGCCCGGATCGATACCGGGCGGGGTGTGCGATGCGGCATGCCCGAGGTGGTTCTCGCAGAGGGAAAGGAGCCTGCAGTCTTTGCGGAGATTATGCTTGCACAGGCGAAGGCCACGGGTCGGTGCGTTGCAACGAGGGTCTTTCCGGAGCATATCAAGGCTCTGCAGGCCAGGCTTCCACCGGAGATCCGGATGGAGCACCGGGAGGCAGCGCGGGCAGTCATCCTCTCGACTGAAGGCGCATCCAGCCGCGACTGCCAGGGCGGGACCGTTGCCATCCTCACGGCCGGGACATCAGATATCCCCGTCGCCGAGGAGGCGAAGGTGATCGCCGAGGAGATGGGGTGCATCGTCAGGACTGCGTACGATGTTGGAGTGGCCGGGATCCATCGTCTCTTCTCGGCTCTTCAAGATCTCGTTCCGGCAGATGTGTTCATCGTGATCGCCGGGCGAGAGGGGACACTTCCTGCAATCGTAGCCGGCCTCGTCGACCGGCCCGTCATCGGCGTTCCCGTGAGTACCGGCTATGGCTATATGGGAGGAGGCGAGGCGGCTCTTGCAAGTATGCTCCAGGCCTGTTCCGTCCTCGCTGTCGTGAACATAGATGCAGGGTTCACAGCCGGTGCGTTTGCCGCGCAGATTGCACACGGAGGTGGGCGACGATGAGCAGAGGATTTTATATAGGACGGTTCCAGCCGTACCACAACGGCCACCATTCGGTGCTTAAGCGGATCGCATCCCTGGTCGACGAGATCGTCATCGGGGTCGGGAGTGCACAACTCTCCCACACCATGGCAAACCCCTTTACGGCGGGGGAACGGGTGCTCATGATCACCCGATCGCTCAACAACCTCGAATGCCCGTTCTACGTCATCCCCATCGAAGATATCCAGAGAAACGCCCTCTGGGTCGCCCAGGTCCGGTCGATGACGCCACCGTTTGAGTCCGTCTACTCCAGTAATCCCCTGGTTGTGCAGCTCTTCAGCGAGGCCGGGGTGGACGTCTATTCACCTGACATGTACGAACGGCTGATACACTCCGGCACCGAGATCAGGAGACGTATGCTCAATGGCGAACCCTGGGAGCATCTGGTCTCCCCCGCTGTAGTGGACGTCATCCGCGAGATCCGTGG
>JGI24712J26585_10004898_pt1 | contig 10045 bp, 11 predicted proteins | sample BioPla3DNA2_FD_26585 | JGI IMG/M metagenome (IMG submission 26585)
CCCAAGGACTTTCCCGTTGAACCGCCGTATCTGATCGGACAGCTGTTTTTCGGAAATCCCAAAACCAATGCCGTAAACAGCTATCTCGGCACCGACTATATGAATGGCGGCGTGTTTGGCGTATTGTTTGCCACCGTACTCATTATTATTACCTTCCGGCTGATCGACCGCTATGCGGAGCGGATTGGGCGGGATATAGTGCTCATTACCCTTATAGGGCCTGTGTATACGTTGTGGAATACAGGGATTCTCACTGCGTTTTTAACCGGCGGACTGTTTTTCACACTCGTCGTGCTGGAGTCTGCCCGGGTGGACACAAAAGAACCGCGCCGATTGAGAAACCGCGCCTGGGAGCAGTATCATGCCTGAACCGGTATTGGACGGCCGCCCGATCGGCGAAGTGTTGGAAAAAAAACGCGCCACCCTGTTTTTCAAACGCGCATTTGATCTGTTTGCATCCGGCTTCGGCCTTTTGCTTTTGGCGCCGCTGTTTCTTTTTGTAGCCATCCGGATCCGGACGGATTCGCCGGGGCCGGTGTTTTTCCGGCAAAGCCGCATGGGAAGAAAAACAAAACCCTTCCGCATCTACAAATTCCGCACCATGGTACAGGATGCGGAAAGCCGCGGCCGCCAGATCACCGTCGGGGAAGATGCCCGCGTAACCCGATCCGGCGCGTTTTTGCGAAAATACAAGATCGACGAACTGCCGCAACTGATCAATGTGTTTCTGGGCGATATGAGCCTGGTTGGACCGCGGCCCGAGGTGCCGAAGTATCTGCCGTATTATTCCGCAGAAGACCTTTCCACCCTGTGGATCCGCCCGGGGATTACCGCGCCGTCATCGGTGCATTTCCGAAACGAAAGCGAACTGCTCGCACAGGCAGAAGATCCGGACACCGCCTACACAGAAGACATTCTCCCCCGAAAAAACGCGCTCAACAAAGACTATGTCAGACACCTGTCCTTCTGGACCGACATCCGCACCATTTTTCAGACACTGGGTGCCTTGTAAAGCAGGTTACAAAAACTATGGAAAAACATGTATCCGTCGTGGTTCCCATCCGAAACGAAAGCCGGTATATAGAAGACTTTCTGCATTCGCTGGAACAGCAGACGTATCCGAAAGAAAAAATGGAATGGATTTTGGTGGACGGGATGTCGGAAGACAGAACCGTGCACATTTTGCACGCCTACGACGAAAAACATCCCGGGCTGCTTCGCGTGCTGGAAAACCCCGACCGCACCGTCCCTTATGCCATGAACACCGGTATCCGGGCAGCCAAGGGGCGCTATATCATCCGGCTGGATGCCCACAGTCGCTATGCCCCCGACTATATTGAAAAATGCGTGCTGCATTTGGAACGCAGCGGGGCCGACAATGTGGGCGGCGTGGCGGAAACTGTCAGCCGTACAAAAACCGGCCGCACCATTGCCAAAGTGCTGAGCTCCCGCTTTGGCGTGGGGGATTCGGAGTTTCGCACCGCCGGCCGCGGCGGCTATGTAGACACCGTGCCCTTTGGCGCCTTCCCCCGCGAACTGTTTGACCGCATCGGCTATTACGACGAACGGCTGACCCGGAATCAGGACAACGAGCTGAACTTCCGGATCCGCAAAAACGGCGGGAAAATCCTTTTGTCCCCGGATATCCGCTTTCAGTATTTTGGCAGAGACACCGTACATAGCCTNCTGAAAATGGCNCGGCAAAACGGCTACTGGAACGTCATCACCATGCAGCTGATGCCCGGCTCCATGGGAATCCGGCATTTTATCCCTTTATTGTTTGTGGTGTCTCTTTTGGTATTGCCGGTGCTGGGTTTTGTGCATCCGCTGTTTCATTGGCTACTGTTGGCGGAAGGGGTGGCCTATATGGCGCTAAACGCTCTTTTTTCCGCCCGTGCAGCGGAATCGGCCGGGGAGTTTTTCTTCCTGCTTGCCTTGTTCCCGCTGTTTCACATCAACTACGGTGCAGGCTCTTTGCGCGGCGTGTGGCGGGTCTATATAACGCGAGACGCCCTGTCCGCGTAAAAATGCCCATGCATGCGGCGTTTCGTGTGGTATACTGGGACGAATGGACAAACAACAACGAATAGAAAGACGAATTCGGAGGATATACTATGGATATGGAACAATTCTTACTGGTGGAAATCTGGCAGGGGCTGAAAAGGCATTATAAAAAGCTGCTCACGTGGTCATTGGCCTTTGCGGTTCTGGCAGCAGTGTTAAGCTTTGTGGTATTAAAGCCGGACTACAAGTCCCGCGCCACCTTTATTGTAAGCCGCCCGGCCAGCTACGAAAGCGGCGATCAGCCCGTGGAATACAATAACGACATACAGATGTACCAGCAGCTGGTGCGCACCTATGCCGAGATCCTGAAGTCGGAAACCGTGCTGAACCAGGTGAAAGAAAATCTCGGTCTGGACCTCATCACACAGGAACTGGCCGACAAAATGACCGTGCGTATCGAAAACAATTCCAATCTCGTCAGCCTGACGGTCATGGATGAAGACGCCGAACAGGCAGCAGCCATTGCCAACGAAACCACCCGCGTGTTTCAGACCGTGGTACAAGAAACCATGGAAGAAGACAATGTAACCATCTTCGACGAAGCCCGGCCGGCCGATGAATCGCTGGGTTCGGGTGTGGTGCGAAACACGATTATGGGAGCCATGTTCGGTTTCCTTGCGGCGCTTCTTGTTGCCATATTCAAAGAATTCACGTACCCGTCGGTGCGTTCCGCACAGGACTTCAGCCGCAGCTTTTCGGTTCCTGTGATCGGCACGATTCCGAAATACTAAACCGGGAGAGATACCATGTCAGAAATGAAAGATTATTACGAAAGCATCAGCCCGGTAGCGGAATCGTTTCGGGCGCTGCGCACAAAAATCAAGCGCAGCTTTTTGGAAAACGGCTGGAAAACCCTGCTGATCACCGCGGCCGGCCCCGGAGAAGGCGCCACCTCGGTCAGCCTGGACCTGGCGCGCAGTTTTCAGAAAAACGGCGACAAAGTGCTGTTGGTCGACGCCAATCTGCGTCTGCCGGCCCTGGGCGAACAGCTGGACGCCCGGGGAGAGGGATTGTCGGATATTCTGGCCCGCGGCGCCATGCCGACCGAGCGCATTGTAACTCCAACGGAAGAACCGGACCTGCTGCCGGCAGGCAAAGCCCCGGAAAACCCCGCGGAAATGCTGGGTTCAAAAAATATGCAGCAACTGTTGGAAGCCTTAAAAGAACAATACGAGATTATCCTGATCGACACGCCACCGGCGGCGGTTGTAGCCGACGCAGCTATTTTGAGCGCACAAACAGACGCCGTGCTCTTGGTCGTAGAAGACGGCGCAGCCAACAAGCGCCAGGTCAAAAAGGCCATCGATGCGATCGAACAGGCCGGGGGCCATCTCATCGGGGCGGTTATGAACAAAACCTCTCCCCGGGATATGCGATAGCATCCGAACAGCCAACTTTTCGGTCCATACATGCTATACTAAAGAGATAAGAATGGTAGAAAGCGGGGACTCAAATTGACCCATAAAAGAAATCATACCTTGCGGGGCATCGTGTCGTCCGTTGGATTCAGACTGCTGGATATACTGCTGATCTGGGGGATCATGATCTTCTCCGTCCGCTTTATTTATCCGGAGACCTATATGCACGCCAGAGAACTCCTGTTTTTAAGCGGCGTTGCCTACACGATTGCCTATCTGCTTTTTGCACAGATTTTTAAAATATTCCGGCGCTCCTGGGAGATCGCTTCAATTAACGACCTCGTTTATCTCCTGCTCACCATCGGGTTGTCGGTGGTTGTGGTACTGGCAGCGCAAATGTTCTACATGCGCTTTTTCAGCAAGCGCTTCACCTTTCTGGTACTGGTGCTGTCCGTCCTGGTCCTGGGCGGGCTGAAACTCGGCTACCGCATCTTTGACACGCTGAAAATCAGCTCCGGCCGCAATCAGGGGGACCGGGCGCTGATCGTGGGCGCAGGACGAGCAGGCACGCTCCTTCTGGACCGCATCCACAAAAGCGACGCCCTGCGTCTGAAACCCGTCGGCTTTATCGACCTCACAGGCGAACACACCGACCGCATGATCCTTGGCCTGCCCATACTCGGCTTGCTGGATGATGTGGGCCGTATCACACAAAAACACAAAATCAAACGCATTATCATCGCCGACGACACAGACAGCTACAAACAACGCCAGGAGATCTTCAAAAAATGCCATGTGCCGGGCGTCGAGATCAACGTGCTGCCTGTTTTTGACGATATCATCACCGGTGACCTGAAAATCAGCACCGTAAGAAAGGTCAATGTAGAAGACCTCTTAGGACGCGACCGCGTCGACCTGGACATGCAACAGGGCGAAAGCAGTCTGGGCGGAAAAACCATACTTATCACAGGAGCCGGCGGTTCCATCGGGTCGGAAATTTCCCGCCAGCTGTTGAAATACCGCCCCGCGCGGCTCATACTCATGGGCCACGGGGAAAACTCCATCTACCAGATCCACCGCGAACAACGAAAAAACACCTACGGCGTAGAAATGATCCCCGTAATACGGGACATTAAAGATCTGGCCAATTGCGAAGAAATTTTCGCCAAATACCGACCGGAAATTGTCTACCACGCCGCCGCACACAAACATGTACCGCTGATGGAAGCCAATCCCAAAGAAGCCATTCGGAACAATGTGTTCGGCACAAAAAACATCGCCGAACTGGCCGACAAATACGGCGTGGAACGCTTTGTCATGCTCTCCACCGACAAAGCCGTCAACCCCACAAGCGTTATGGGTGCCACCAAACGCATCGCGGAAGAAATCATCCGGGAGATCAACAAAACCTCCAAAACCCGCTTTGTGGCCGTGCGCTTCGGAAACGTCATCGGATCCCGGGGGTCGGTCATCCCGTTGTTCCAGGAACAAATTGAAAAAGGCGGCCCCATCACCCTCACCGACAAGCGCATGACCCGCTACTTTATGGCCATACCCGAAGCCGCATCCCTTGTTATCCAGGCGGGAGAAATCCAGGGAGAAGGAGAGATCTTTGTGCTCGACATGGGCGACAAAGTCTGCATCTACGACCTTGCCAAAGACATGGTGCGACTGGCCGGCTTTAAAGAAGGCGACATCCCCATCCTGGAAGTCGGTATCCGTGAAGGCGAAAAGATCACCGAAGAATACATCACCGACAAAGAACACATCACCGGAAAAGTCATGGACAAAATCTTCGTCGGCCGCGCCGCCGCCATCAACCCGGCCGAGCTGCAGGCCTATCTGCAGACCATCCTCACACAAACCGACGAAGAAGCCACACAGCGCACCGTGCACTTTGCCAACAATATATAACCGTACCAACCCGTAGCAGTGATTTACAACTCGTTGAAAGAGTAGCGGCGATTTGTGTGATCGCTGAACCAGTAGCGGCGATTAGCTGATCGCCGAAAAAGGGCGCCTCACCCGAAAAATAAACGCGCCACTACTCGAACTAAAACACAGGCCGAGGCTATCCATGTAGTGCGAACCATTGCAAGAAACAAGCAATCGGAGCTTATTATCCATGGTAAAGATGGAAAGATTCGTGCCCGAGATTCGTACGGTAACGACCCATATCCACCAAAAGGTTAAGTGATATTAGTCGAACTTGCAGGAATAGGGGCTGTGTCTGCAAATTAACACAGCAAGACAATACTATTAACAAGGGAATAAAGTCGATTAATAATTTGAAGGCGCGAAAGCGCCTTCTTTAATTCGTTTGTCTGAAAGAAGCATCTAGATACCATAGAAGAATCGGGGTATTATTTAAGATCGCCTCACATCTATTATAGGTCATATTTTACTATGGTTTTTTGTAACAATACTGGTTATAAAACAGTTTTTGCCAATGATCAGGAAGGAACAAAACATGTTACTTACACATATCTCCGCCTTTTAATAGCCTATTTATATTTCTTTTGATACAATGATTAGAGTGTTTATTTAGTAGGGAGGAACCCATATACAGATGGAAGAGATTAGTTTAATCGAACTTTGGGACGGGATACGTAAACGACTGGTTTGGATTATCCTGGCGGCCCTTTTGGGTGGTGTGGCGGCGTTTGCTCTTAGCCGCTTTGTTGTGGCGCCCAAGTATGAGGCGAGCACAACGATGATCGTGGGTCGGCCGAATGATATGCAAACCGGCGGAACCTCGCAGATTGAATACAATGATTTGCTGGTGAATCAGCGGCTGGTGCCGACGTATAGTGAGATTATCCGCTCGCGCACGATCACCAACGATGTGCTGAGCAATCTGGCTTTGGATATGACGAGCGAGGAGTTGTCTGCGGATCACGGTACAGACGCTCCGGGACAGCGAGATTATTTCCGTCCGGGTTACAGACACCATACCGGAACGTGCGATGGATATTGCGAATGAAACCTCGGAGATTTTCGTGGATTCGGTGAAAGATATTATGAATATCGACAATGTGCAGATTCTGGACGCGGCGGAGATGCCGGAGAAGCCGGTGAGCCCGCGGGTTCTTTTTAATACATTGGTGGGTATTATTTTAGGCTTGATGATCGGGCTGATGATGGCCGTTGTACGGGAAGTGATGGATGATACCCTAAAGACAACGGAAGATATTACCGACGGGTTTGAGATGGCTGTGTTGGGCGTGATCCCGACATTTCGTAAGGGTGAGTAGATGAAACACAATTATTATGACAAGGCCTCGATTATAGATGAGGCGTTTAACACATTGCGAACAAATATCCAGTTTTCGGAAGTCGACAAGAAGCTGAAGACGATTGTGGTCACATCGGCGAGTCCGTCGGANGGGAAAACGACGGTGGCCGTGCGTTTGGCGCGCAGTTTTGCGCAAACAAGCCGCGTGCTGGTTGTGGACTGCGACCTAAGGAATCCGTCCNTGCCGAAAGCAGCGGGCGTGCAAAGCAATATGGGGCTGACGCATATTCTGGTCCAGCATGTGGATCCGCGGGAAGTGCTGGTAGAAGATGAAAACTATGAAAAGCTGGATTATATTCTGGCAGGGCCGGTACCGCCAAACCCGGCTGTGCTGGTGGGGACCGATGCCATGAAGCGCTTTGTGGCACGGGTTTCGGATGCGTATGACTATGTGATTATCGACTCGGCGCCGGTGGGTTTGTTTTCGGATGCGGCGATTCTTTCCACCTTTACCGACGGGGTTATTCTGGTGGCGGATCATGGCGCTACAACAAAGGCGGAGTTTCAAAACGCAAAGGAACGCATCGAACACGTACGCGGCAATGTGCTGGGCGCGGTGCTGAACCGGGTGGATATCAGCACGAAACGCGGCGCAAAGAACTATTACAACAGTCGCTGATCCGATGATTGATCTGCATTGCCATTTGGTTCCTTTGGTCGATGACGGCGCGCAATCCATAGAGGAGTCTATGGCGATGATTCGCGCGTACCGGGCCACGGGCTACACCGGGGCGGTTTGTACGAGCCATTATCATCCGGACCGGTATCTGGTTACGAGAGAGCAGGTGGAAGAAGGAGTTATCCTGTTGCAGGAGGCTTGTGAAAAGGAGCGGATCGACTTTTCTTTGTATGCGGGCCACGAGATCTATGCCACAGCTCACACGCCGGCGCATCTGCGGGAAAAAAAAGCGCTTTCTTTGGCAAACAGCCGCTATGTGCTTTTGGAGCTTCCGTTTGATGTCACGCCGACGGCATTGCCGACCATGTTGTTTCAGTTGCAGCTGGACGGCTTTATCCCGATTATCGGGCATTTGGAGCGCTACCGCTATGTGCAAAAGCATATCGACTGGGCGGATGCGATTATCAAAAACGGAGGGCTGATCCAGCTGAATCTGTGGAGCCTGGCGGAAGAAGCGGCGGGTAGCGGTGCGTACAAGGCGGGGCATGCTTTGCTTAAAACAAACCGGGTGCATTTTTTGTCGACCGATGCACACGGCAGCAGCGGCCGCTCACCGGCGGTAGGTCCCATACTGAAAGCCTTGCAAAAGCTATATGGCGAGGAACGGATCGCCGTGTTGACAAAGACCAATCCGCAAAAGGTGATAAAAAACGAATTTATTTCCTCGGATTATGAAGAAGTGAAGCGGGAGCCGGAAAAAGAAACAAAGAGAACAGGTTTGTTTGGACGTTTGTTTGGGCGAGGGGGAAAGCGATGAAAACAAGAGTACTATTTGCACTTTTCATTCTTACTTATTTGATCACCGGTTGCAGCCGGACGGCGGAACACTATGTGAGCCGGCGGGAAAAAACGCCGGACATGCAGGATGCCAAAATACGGGAAATGAAAAACGAAACGACAGAAGATGCAGTGACGGAAACAGAGGAAGAGGTCACAGAGGAAGTGACCGAACCGCCTATGACTGAAACGACAGAAGAAGACCCGGAGACAGAAAACGAGAATGAAACCGCTGAACTGGAAGGCTTTTTGAATATGCGTTCGGGTCCCGGTGTCGAATACGATGTGATTCTTCTTTTGGAAGAGGGCGATCAGATTACGCTCTTAGAGGAAGAATATGCTGAGGATGATACCCTCTGGTACATTGTTTCCTATGGCGATGTGCGCGGCTATGTGGAAGAAGAGGCCTTTTTGTCGGTGTTGGTAACGGAAGAAGAAACCGAAGATACCGAAGAAGAATAAGAACCCGGACAGGGGGTACAAGAAACATGCGCAAATGGTTATTGATCGTGTTGGCGATTCTGTTGCTGGCGGCCTGCAACACACAGGAAGAACCAGAAACGACAGAACCCGAAACCGAAGAAGTGACAGAAGCGGAAACCGAACCCGCACCCGAGACCGAACCGGAAACAGAGCCCGTTACAGAAGCGGCAAAACCCGAACCCATGTTTTCTGCGCGCTACCCGATCGCCGTGATGATCGACAATCATCCGCAGGCGCGGCCGCAGTCGGGTTTGCAGAACGCGGACATTATCTATGAACTGCAGGTGGAGGGGCGCTTAACTCGCCTGCTGGTGGTTACCGATGAAGAAACCGGTGAGATCGGGCCGATTCGTTCGGCGCGGCCGGCGTTTTTGAACTTTGTGGCAGAAAACGAAGCGTTTTATCTGCATGTGGGGAACTTTGAATACGTGCAGGTGGCCCCGGTGGGTGATGTCATAAAGGATATGGACCAGTTTTTCCATGGCGGAAACGCCTATTACCGGGTGGACCGCAAAGTGCAGCCGCACAATATGTACGCGGACATTGCGCAGCTGCATGCCGCTGCCGATAGTGAAGGCTACACGCTTAAGCCGGAGGAGGCTTACGGCTACCTGCGCATGGCCGATCCGGATCTGCCGGAAGGCGAACCGGCGGAAACCATGGCCCTTACGTATGACTCGTATCTGTATCAGCGCTATGAATACGATGCAGCAAAAAACGGCTATGTGAAGTTTATCAACGACGAGCCGGTTGTGGATGAGCGTACGGGGGATCCCCTATTGATTGCGGCCTATATTTCCCTGCCGCTGGAACACTGGCTGATGGAAAACGGCGAACACTGGGCCATAGGCGATGTGGGCGAAGGCGATGCGACTTTGTATACGGCCGGCAGAAAAATCTCCATCCGGTGGAACCGGGCCGACCACGGGGAACCGATGGAGTTTACAATAGACGGGGAGCCGGTGGTTTTCCCGGAAGGTCTGCTGTATGTGCAGGTCACACCGCCATGGGTGGAAGTGGAATAGAGAAGGACGCGGCAAGCGTCCTTTTTTAGGCGTATTTGTGTCATATTTTATATGGATTTTACAATGAATGTGATTTTATCTGTCTGTGTATTGGTATAGATTAATAGTAGCAAGAGAATCTATACCAAGGAGGAAATATATGTATAAACATTTGAAGCGCTTAAGCCTTGCACTTCTGGCTTTTGTATTGCTATTTCAGCCGATCACAGCCTTCGCGCAGACGGATGCAACTACGGGCAGTGTCGTGCGCAGTATGAGCGGATCGCCGGATCATTTGGCCGGCGAGGTGGTACCTCTGGGTCCGGGCAAACACATCTGGCTAACCAATGTGGAAACCGGCGCACGAATCCATTTGAAAGATAAC
>JGI24712J26585_10004901_pt1 | contig 10040 bp, 7 predicted proteins | sample BioPla3DNA2_FD_26585 | JGI IMG/M metagenome (IMG submission 26585)
CCGCTAATATTTTAGGAATAATCAGCAACCCCATTTCGTTCATTTTCTCTCGTACACTTGCCAGCACCTGCGAACTGGCTGTGTAGTTGTATTGATTACCCCTCGCTTCTTTTTTTAGGTAAGGAACCGCCTTCCTCACTTCCACTAGCTTTTGATATATGTTCATTTTCATCCCCCTTTCCTTTTAGCTGCATTCTTTCTTCAAGCCATGGGTTTTTTTCTGAAAGTTCCTTTTTTCTCAGTTCGCTAACAATCGCATAAATTTCTATTTCTCCACAATCAAGTGCCCAACGATAAGGGTAATCTCTATCGGTTCGGTTTTCAACAGTGATTGTTCCGGTGCGTTCCCTGGCTAACTCCACAAAACGATCCGCCATAAAGTGTGCAATCGGCTTATCCTCGTTCCCGTGAAAGCTTAGCATATAAACCGACAATGCGCCCTCTTTTTTTAAGCCCTCCGCCGCATCTGCTAATACATTACCCAAATACTCCAATCTGCTAATCACTTTTAACCCTCCTTTTACCACTCTCTATGACAAATGTCCCAATAACCACAATTCTTCTGTGAACACATGAAGTTATTGTAGTTAGGATAAAAGTGCTCGCCTTCAATCGCCTTCGCCACTGCGTCCATGATCTTCAAAAACCGTTGTCTTTCCGCTTCCGTAACCTTGGCTTCAAACTGTACCACCTTCGGGTTTTTCGTATCCACCAAGTAATCAAGACCAACGCCCGATTCTTCTTCGCCTGTGATTGTTTGGTACATGAGTGAATAGGCTGCCAACTGTAGATTGTCTTGGATAACACTTTCACTTGGCGTTCTCCCTGTGGTCTTTGTGTCCCGAATTCGTTTCTTGTGGTCAATTAGGTCAATGTACCCAAGCAAGGTATAGTCTGTGCCTTCAAAGGCTACCTCTACTTTTTTCTCTACTGCTTCTGGTTGAACAGTAGGAGCTACTTCTTCATGATAGAGACCTGCTAGGCTAATCGTTGAGTCCTTTACCTTGCCTTTGTCCTCGCCCTCGAAGTCCGTTTCCTCTGCCTTTTCTTCAAATACTGCAGCTGTGTACTCCTTAACCTCCTCCAAGGGCAAGTCCTTTTTCGTCTCCATCTTTTGCGTATAGTTGAATTCAATCCCGCTGTGGACTGCTGTTCCTCTGGTCATGGCCGCCTTGGGAGGAATAATCATTCCCCGAACGTAGCGGTAATAGTAACTAGCAGGACACCGCTGGTACATGTTGATCTGCGATACCGAAATGTGTTCCTGTGGTAACACTTATTTCCCCTCCTTTTCCATACACATTTGGATTAAATTGCGGATCACTTCGTTTCTGCTCTGCCCCGTCTGTTTCACTTTCTCTATGATCCACATGAACTGCTCAAACTCTAGATCAACTTGAATTCTTTGTTTGGGCATCTCCTTCACTCAACCACCCCCTTTCTGGTTGTTTGCCTGCCTGCCTGCTACCTGTCAACTATATTGTAACTTCCTGGAAACCATCTGTCAATAGCCAATTAGCTGGGCTTTCATAAAAAGTTTTGTTTTTCCATAGGTATCTCCACAACCACAAAGGAGGTGTTGGTTTTGAAAGAATTGCTTCAGTTGGCATAAGAAAAGACCACCCCGGTCGTGCTAAGACAGGGTGGTCTTTCTTTTGAGCCAGATTTTGCTCCTGGCGGTAATACTACACTTCTATCTGTAGTCGGAAAACCCTTCTTAAAAACAAAAAAGACCCGGGAAAATTTCCCGGGTTTCTTACATCGTTTTCGCCAAGAGCAGCACGATGGCCGCAATGGCCGCACCACCACCAAAAAGAAAGGCTTTGTCAAAGGAGGTGGTTCGATTGTTTTCATAGACGAATTTGAGATCTTTGACTTGCTCGTCCAACAAGGAAAGTAGTCTGTCCTCGTTTTCCTTTAAGCGAACAACCAACTTCCTTTCTTCGGCCAAGGCGGCTTCTAATTGTTTGTTTTCCAATTCCAGACGTTGATTTTCTTTTTCCAGGTAGACGTTTCTGGCTTCGAGTTCTTGAATGTGATTGGCAAGGAGAATGATGTTTTCGGGGGTGAATAGATCGTCAAGGTTAGGACTTTCGGCGTATAACGTCCCGCAAAAAATCAGCAGCATCATCAGGATTGTCAAAAGGGACAGGCTCCACATAGTCCTCTTTTTTATCTTTGATCTCCTCGATTTTCTCGTCATGCTTTTCCTTCGCCTCCTTGTATTCTTCCCATACATCGTGAGCGTTTTCTTTTTCCCGCTTGATTTCCTTGTCACGTTCTTTGATCTCTTTGACCTTTTTCCTTTCCCACTTTGGTTTGGATAGTAACGCACCAATTAAAGCGGCGATGGCTACCAGAAACACCCATAGCTTTTCTTTGATTTTTTCCCACACGATTAGTACCCCCTGTCAAAGAAGTCGTCTATTCCCTTGACAATAGCCTTTGCACAAGCGTTTTGAAACTCTTCCTTTTGAAGGAGTTGTTCTTCTTCAGTGTTGGTGATGAAACCTAATTCTACTAATACGGCAGGCATAGATGTATCCCTAAGCACTTGGAATCCCGCCGCCTTCACACCCCTATCCCTGCGATCTGTTAAAGCGATTAGGCCCCACTGTATTGCATTCGCAAACAATTTACCCCTGGTGCTAGTGTAATAGTGGAACGTTTCTATTCCGTTCGCTTCGTGGTTTTCTGCGGCATTACAATGAATCGAAACGAACAGGTGACTTTTGGATTGGTTGGCTATATCGCAACGCTTGCCAAGTGACACATACTGATCATCCGTGCGGGTCATAACAACCACGTACCGATCCATCAGTAGGTCAGCAACTTTCAAGGCCACTTGCATGTTAATATCTTTTTCGTTAAGACCAGACCGTCCTATGGCACCAGGGTCTTTGCCGCCATGCCCAGCGTCAATACAGATCCACTTCATTTTTTCGCTACCTCCAAGTTGCTTGTTCCGCATCCTTCTGCTCCGCACTCCGGACACTTCACCATCAATCATCAAGTCCTTTCGGCATTAAGGTTTTCTTCACCCAACTTATGATCCCACCAGCATCCACGCCGGGAATCCTGTTGATGTGTTGCAAGCTATTCAAAAACTCAATCACAAAAACGAACGAAGTGAATACAAAGTGCAGGTTGTTTGACACTGTTTCCGGCAGGGCATTCATCCCCCTTGCAGCAGCAAACATCAGCACTAAATAGAAAATCACCCTTGGGGCAGCCTTGCTGACCGCCACACTTACAGAAAATCTCGTTCGCAACATCTTCCAAAAGCTACCTTCCTCGTAGGACATTTGGACCATTTTAGTTATGAACGCCAAAGCAAACATAGACCAAGCTGCGTTCCATGCTGCGGTAGGGTGAAACAACAAATGGAATATCTCGTATGTTACCACCCATAGTCCAAGCAACCATTTCCATAAGTTAGTGATTAAATCTTTCAGCCACTCATACATTATTCCCCCACCTACTTTCAATAGGAAAGCCCCACCCGGAGGCGGGGCTTTTATTTATTTTGTTTTCATGTAAAGCGTTAATGCTTCTTTCAAAATGTCACTGCTCACTTTTCGGCGTTTTCCGCTCGCCTCAAGACCAGACGTGGGATTGATCTTGAATTTGTTTTTCAAAATCTTCATGGCTTCAGATGCTCCTTTTTTGTCGCCTCGCTCCAAGGAATCCCAAAGTTGTTCGTAGTAGTCGGTGGAAGTAGGGTTCCTTGTCAGCGCGTCAAATTCAAAGTATGCTTCCTCGCCTCCAAGGTGGTAAACTAACCCCTTGGCATATCGCTTGCCGGTATCGTATGGAACGCCACCCATGGCAGCAATAGCAGACAAAACTTCGTCTGTCGCTCGCAAAAGAGTAGTCTCCCACTTTTCTTGATCCTTCTTGTAACCGGACGAATACTTCTCGCCACTGGTAATTTGGGTTATTGCTTCATACATTCCTATGACTCCCCGAAGAGTTTTGTTTATTGTGGCAGTGATTGGGCTTTCAATTTCATACCCTCGGTATGCACCTCTTTCAGCCATGCTTCTTGCCGCACTAAACAGTTCTGATCCGCCATAAGTAAGATCCAAGGCGTTTTCAATCGCATCGAGGATGGTTTCTCTAAAATCGAATTTCGGCTCTTTGCCCACAATTTTGTCCCTTGTTTTGTCTACGGCCATAAGCAATCCGCTTTGCACCACGCCGACCAAGAACAGCGTTTTTAGAAGTTTAGCTGCGTTTTGTGGTGTTTTGTTGGTAGAATACCTCCACCAAGCTCTGCGGACAACGTTGAAGTGCTTGTTGCGTTCATTCGTGAACAACGTGGCTGCTCTGACTGCGAAATTCTTGCTTCTCCCAATCTTGCTCTTGGTATGCAAATCAGACGTTGACTGCGTTCTGTTCACCGTCCTATCAAAGATCTCTACAACCTTGTCGTCAAACTGTTTCCCCGTGAGTTCAGGGTAGTGTTTGCGAACATGGTCTTTGGTGAGGTTCCAGATCGTTCCTATTCCAAAGAGGTCTGTTTTTTCTGCCGGTTTCGTCAGCATNGTCTTNATACGTTTGTCGCCATGGAATACCTCCATGATTTCGTGCGAATCTGCAATCAAGGAGGCTTCTGGTGAATAGTGACCTTGCGACCTCTTCCATGCCTTGGGTGCCTTTTCAATCGCTTCGGCTAGACCCCTCTTGTGGTTTTTCATCGCACTAAACAGGTTTGCACCAATGTCAATTTCCGTTCCAGCAACGACCAACGATATGGGTTGTTTTAAGATCGTTCCGATGTTGGCCGCAATGTAACTGAATGAAATGTTTTTGAGTAATTTGTCGCCTAATTGTTCTAAGAGTTCGTATCTTCGCCTTGTACCCTCCACATCGTTGATGAAGTCTTTGAGCACATTCAGTTCATGTTCTCTGCCGGATTTGTACATTTGGTTGACGAATGCTTGGTCTGCTAAAATGGTTTTGGCGTTAGTAACAGGAATAGCAAGACCGGCAAAGTCGCTAAATTGATTGACAAACGTTAGAGTAGACCGGAAAAATCCTCTGATCATGACCGGCATATCTTTGCTTGTCCTACTCTTGGTGAAACTAAGTTCTGTTAGTGATCTCGATACCAAATCTTCCATGTCTTTTGCTTCTGCATCGCGTTCGATTGTTGTTTCGGGGTGCGTTATCGGGAAGTACCAGTCAAACCTTGTTAGATCATCGCCCCACAGAATCTGCGAAACTGGATTTCCATACTTCAAAACAGCGGGGTAAATCAATTCTTTCACGACACGATCTACAATTTGTTTTTCCTTCGGTGTTACCGTGGAAAGAATTCTACCTAGATCCTCTTCGCTCAACTTGTGAATTGCTCCTTGGTTGTCGTAAAAAGCAAACCCGCCTTCAAGCAAGTTCTCCAGGTTCCACTCGGCGCATTGGGCGTGAGCGTAGAATTCCATTCTTTCGTCTTTTGTTAGGGTAATGGACTTTCCATCTGTCAATTCAATCTTGACTGTGTATGCTTGACTTGGTTTTTTGACAAACCATTTGCTCCAGCGTTTGAAGTCCTTCGGCTTCACACTTTGGATAATGTCAGTCAATCCCTCTTTTAATTGACGTTCAACGGAGTGCCTTACATTCACGCCAGTATCAATGTCTTTGAAGAGGTATTTGTGCAAAACACCTTCGTTCTCTTGACCTTGAAGGATTTCTACGATCAGTTCTGCATTAGTCATATCGTAATCGAACATTCTCTTGAGCCATCCGGGTTTTTTGGCTTCAATCCTTGTATCCATTTCCTTTAACTGTTCGAGAACGTGTTCAGCAGTGCCTTGCGCTTTTTGAACAGCATCAACCGCTTTTTTGATTACTTCTTCTTTGCTTACCGCCTTGAATTCTCCATCCCATGTGTCACGAACAACAAACCTGGAATTCCGTGCTTCTTCTTGTCTTTGGGCTTCTTCTTTTTTCCACTGCTCCAATTGCTTGCCGACAAGATCTGGCGGGGGTTCGTGTGGAGTGATAATGACTTCTATTTCGTGTTCTACAGGTATTTTTTCTACAGGTTCACGTTCGATAAATGGTTCCACATTAGTACGTTCATTGACAACGGGAGGCGGTTCGCCGATTGGAGGAAGTTCGTCTAGTTCAACTACTGCTTCTTGCGCTGCTCCAACCTCTCCTTGTGGGCCCGGGACTTTTCCTTCCTCTTTTCCATCTTCAACTGATGGTACTCTTTCCGAAGTTCCCGCATCAATAACTTCTCCAACTCCGCTACTTTCTCCGGTCGTATCTGTGAAGAAGGAGGCGAAGAGTTCTTGCCACTCGCTCTCGCTCTTTTTTCCATCCCTTTTACCTCCAAACAGTTGTAGGTTCATTTTGATCACTTTGTCATTACCGCTTGCAACCATCACTTCTTCGGTTGTTGCGGGAATGTTTTGTTCTTCCATTATTCTAGCGACCCGCACGAAGTTGTCTAGCCACGATATAAGTTCATTTTGTTCTCTACCGTAGAAACGACTTTCTCTTGGCGTTGCAAACAGTATAGTTGCTTCACTTGCAAGTTTTTCGGCGAATTTGTTTGCCTGTTCGCTCGAAAGATCATCCAATTGTTCTATGGCGGCCAAGAATTGACCGATCACGTTGTGCTTGTTTTGGGATATCGCATTTTTAGCAGCATCTTGCAGGGCGTATTTTTCAATAAGCCCATGCATTTTTACCCTTCTGTCTGTCCCTGTTTCTGATGTCGTTTCTTCAGCAGACGGTGAATCAACCTGTTCTCCCACTTCTTGACTTCTTTCGGGTCTACTTGGGGCAGGTTCTTGTACTCTTTCTTCACCCGTTACACCACCTTCGTCAAATAGAAGTGTATTTTGTTGTTCTGCAACACCCATTGCTTTGGGCGAACTCGCTGCTTCAATCAAGACCGCCTTGCTTGGAACTTCTGTTTCCAATCCCGGAATTTGCATCTGGTTAGGCGAACCGGCTTCCTCTACCAATTCGGTGTAGTTCTTTAAGAATGTAGCAACCTTTTTCTGACTCCCTCTCCTGCCACCACCAAACTCGTCCAATTTTTGAAGAAGTAGGCGCGATACCGATCCGAGATCGTCCATCCCCGGCAACTGTATTTGCCGCAAATAAGCATCTACACTCTGACCTTCCGCTTTTAATGAGGAAAGTTTATTGGCAGCTTCTGCGAGTTCGTATGTTATATCGAGATCGTGATAGTGACCTTGCGCTATTCCATCTTTTATTCTAGACAAATGAGGGGCAACGGCCAAAATACCGTTGCTAACTTTTTTCACGTTGTCGTCCGTAGATTCCAACATGGAAGTTAATAGCCTATAATTTTCCCCGAATGCTTTGGCAAGGATGGCACCTTGCACGCGTCTGTATCCTTCGACATTCAACTTCCCGCCAGTATAATAACTGTTTCTTTCACTTTCGGGAACAACTTCGTTCATGAACGTTTGAATAAACTCCCTGTTCGCAGCGGTGTCGATCACACCAGATTCGTTCGGAACAAACAAATTCATTAGCCCCTGTGTCATATTACCAGCGTCAATAGAGGCTTGCTCTGCAGCACTGTGTCTTGTGACCGAAGAAACGTTAGCATCTTCAACGTATTCTCTTACATTTTCAATTGCATTCGTGCGAACACGAACAAGAATTGGATTTTCAATTTGACTTATTTTTTCAGGATCAAGACCAAAACGGCGAGAATTGTCTAATAACCATTGTTTATAAAGGTCATAGTTCTCGTGTCCTTCTCTTGCCATCTCTCGTAAAGCTAAAACTCTACCATTACCAGCTTCGACTTCTAATCGGTTGTTCACAATCGGAGATCCATCAGAGGCATTGGGGCTATGTTCTAGTCTTGCCGGATTTAGATTCCTTTTTATTTGATTGATTAAGCCCCTGCGCTCATCTGCCGAAACAGCTTTCCTTGGTTGAAGGAGAGCGGGGAACCCTTCTTGTTCAGAACTAAGCACATCTTCAATGGGTACAACTTCAAATCTTGTTTGCACCTCTATTTGCTTAACAGGAGTGTAAGCTACAGAAACATTTCCTGTGGGTTCTATTATTGGACGCTCTTTAATTTCAGCAGGTTCCTTTGCCCACCTAATTCTATCAAGATGGACTGCTCTTGCTTCAGGGGATAGTTGAAGTGCTTCGGCTGCCCTCTCGTAAAGAGTAAGTGCGGCTTCTTTTGATTCCGCTCCCGTTTCAATATCCCTTATAACTCGCCCGATGTCTTGGTCCATTAAGTATCGCATGGTAACTTCGGCTCTTGGGCTTATACCTTTCAAGTCGTCCGCTAGAGAATCAATTGTAGTTGTTTCGGTCGTGGTGTCTGTTTCTGATACTTGTGGAAGTTCCGCAACTACCGAAGTCTCTGCTTGTGAATCAATTACGGGCGTTTCTCGGCCTTTGGCCGGTTCGGTAAGTGTTTGATCGACAATGGGAGTTTGAACGTCAGAAGGGGCGGCTACGTCTGTTTGGGGTGCATCCAGACCACTAACCTTCCCCGAACGTTTAAGATCGGCTATGAAATTGTCGTACTCCGTTTGGTTGACGGTGCCGTCTTGCAACATAACGTACATTTTCGCTACGTCATATGCCTCTCCGAGCCTAACACCGGGTAACAATCTTTCTCCCAACCGAGCCATTTCGATAGTGTCTTTGTTTTGTTCTATGGCTTCCCTTGTTTTTGCAACAAGTTCCTCGATAGGAATACTCTCTTCTTGTTGTGCTATGGGAGTTTCAGGCGTTAGAGTTTGTTCGGCATTTTCGTCTACATAACGAACGTTACTTAACGCTACGCGTTTGCCATCCTCCAATTCGACATAAGGAACCTTTCGGCTGGAATTTGGGATTTTATAATCATATACCCGGGAAACAACGCCGCGGGTGCCGTGGGGGTACTTTCTTCCCTTCACAACTTCAACAACGTCTCCAACAAAAACTTCGCCAAAATTTCTTTTCCACAACTTCTGCGCTTCCTTGTCAATTGGTGCCCTTGCTAATCTCTCCAATACCTCTGGAGGATACTTGAGGAAAGGACTTGCGCCGCGGGGATATTCCGCATCGTCTACTGTTATTCGCAGCGTTTCCTTGGTCTCGGGATTATACAATACAACCTGTCGAAGTGTGCCGCCCTCAAAATCAACCTTCTTAAAAGCAGGATCGATATCACCCAGGGGCTTTTGCGCGATTTCCGAACCAGGAATCTCCTCTGGTATATTGTCAGAAGTTTCAGTCTGCGATTCAATTAGAGGCGATTCTACGACCGATTCTTCTGCCGTGGGTATTTCTACCGGTTCTGTTTCAATCTCCGCACCTGCTTCTTCTGTGGCTGTTTCTGCTAGGGTTCTGGCTACATTCACTCCGAGAGAAGTTTGAACCCCACGTTGGTCTGTTACCCTCAACAAACCACGAGCCGAGTCGATGGAGTCAACAGTGAATTGTTTGCCCCTTGGATCGTACACTACGTCACCAGGCTTCACCGCAATAGGGTCTACAGGCACTAGGCCACTCGGCGTTTGTCTGCCAAAACCAGGGACGGATACAAACTGTTGTTCTGACGGTTCGATTTCCGACTCTAGTTGTTTGACCGCAGATAGCATTTGACTGAATCCTTCTCTGGTTAGACCCATGTCTGATAACATTTTGCTAAACGATTCTCGTTCGGGGTGGTTTGCTAAATCCCCATATTTTGATACATAGTCTTGGTATTCCCTTCCTGCTCCAAGGATGTTTCCCAACAAAATAGGATAGTTTGGCGTGTCGCCAGCCTGATAGAACTCCCTAACTGCTATTATAAGGTTTAATGCCCTATCCGTCAGGGGCGTTTCCTCCACTTGACCTGTTCTAACATTAAAAGACGTTGTTGGGGTATCAAGTTGCTGTAGTCTGGTTTCGGTCAAAAGTGGTAATTCGCCAGCAATGGGAGCTTGTGTTAGTTGGCCGGCAATAGGTGTAGGCGTATGTGTTAGTTGTGGCGTTGTTTCAGACTGCTGTGATTGTTGTGGCTGTTGTTGGCCCGCTGTCCCTCC
>JGI24712J26585_10004902_pt1 | contig 10039 bp, 11 predicted proteins | sample BioPla3DNA2_FD_26585 | JGI IMG/M metagenome (IMG submission 26585)
CATTTGACGGTGACTGGAAGCATTTTCACAAAGTCGTGCAGTTCTCACAGTGCGATGAGGTGTATTCCGTTGTTCTCGGCACAGAGGGAACGACATTGTATCTGCCTGCGGAGCTTCACGCAGGTGCGGTGAAAATGGCTGTGTTCGGTTACGATACGGAAAGCGATACAACTGTGAGAGCGACAACGGTACCTGTGACGCTGAATATTCGTGAATCCGGCTTTGAGGGTGATGATCCGCCAATCCCGCCGACGCCAGATCTGTATACACAGCTTCTGAAGCGTATTGAGGATGCTGAGCACGGTCTTGACGGCAAATCTGCCTATGAGATTGCTGTGAAGCACGGCTATGTTGGCACGGAAGAGGAATGGCTGGAATCATTACACGGCAAAGACGGTATTACGCCGGATATGTCGGAGTATCCGAAGACGACGGAAGTGCAGACCATTGTGGAGGCCGTGATTCAGCCTGTAGCGGAGGAGGCGCACAGCCATTCCAATAAGGAAACGCTCGACCGCCTGACACCGGAGCTGATGCAGGAGCTTGAAGGCTTGCAGCAGTTTGAGGACAGCACCACCTATGAGATTCAGACGCTTAATGAAGCGGTGGAGAACCTCAGACCGAGTACGCACACGCATAACAATCTCGATGTTCTGAACGCACTGACAGCGGTACTTCTCGAAGATTTGCAGGGCTTACAGCAATTTGAGGATGCAACCAACTATGATATCCACGATATTCGTGAGGCTCTGCTTCCTATTAGCTCTGCGGCGCATACCCACAACAATAAGGATGTGCTGGACACCATCACAGAACAGTATATGCGAGATGAAGCCGCTTTCCATGCACAGACAGCAGACGCTCTGCATGGACTGTCTACCGGATTGAGCGAGGTTTCCGCACAGGCGCACTCTCATTCCAACAAGGCGGTTCTGGATAATATCACGCAGGAAATGCTCGACGATATTGCGTCCATCGGAACAGTAGTCGGGCAGGCGCACTGGCATCACAACCTCACAACGCTGAACAGTATCACAGAATCCCACGTTACACGATGGAATGATGCGTATACAACGGCTATGAATCTGACTGAGCGTGTGGGGGTCAATGAGGGCGTGTTCGAGCGTTTCAAGACGGAGATCCTCTATGATATGCAGGGCGCAAAGACATCAATCACGGAGATCAATACCCGTCTGGTCGCATTGGAGGAAGCCCTCTCCGGAGTAGAGACTGCACTGGCTAATATTGTGGAGGTGAGTGAATGAGTATCGGAAACTATCTGACGGCTCTCGATGAGCAGAGAGATGCTTTAGCTCGCAACCTTGTGACAATGGGTGTGCAGGCTTCGGAAACAGAAAAGCTGAATACCCTTGTTCCGAAAGTCCTGCAGATTCCGCAGACAAAACCGGATATCACGCTGTTCAGGGCTTCCATCGATGCTCTGCATGATTATGGCGAGAAGGTGTACACCTTCTATAATGACGGATATCGCAGCCTTGCAGGTTTCACCGAATCCTATGAGCATTTTTGCTGTGAGGAGAACGGCTATGCGATCTACTACAATCAGCCGGACTTCAACTGGGGTGCTGTCATTTATACCATGTGTGTCGAGCCGGTTCACATCAGCAGCAATCGTAAGATCATGCTGAGTTATAAGTCCGGTGCAACGGATATCGGTGAGATGTGGCTCGTTCCGAAAAGCAATGAGCAGATGTCCGAGGCAGATACCGCTCGTTATATCTATGAAGCTATCCAGAATAACACTGCTATCTCGATTCCCTTCGGCTGGCTCGGTACTGTGGGCAATTATATCAATGTCCTGCACGAATGCAGTGGCATAAATGACGGAGAGTATTACCTTGCGTGGAAGGCTGTGACAGACAACACCAGTCCGATGATCCGTTCTGTGAAAATTGTTGACGTTACAATATGAGGAAGGATGATTGAATGAAAGAAAATATCTGTACTGCCGCCGGAGTCATCGGCGGCTTTTTTGCGGCATTGCTCGGCGGGTGGGATTCAGCTTTGATCACGCTTGTGCTGTTCATGGCTATCGACTTTACAACCGGACTGATCGCCGCATCTATGGGCAGAAGCAAACACAGCAAGACCGGCAGACTCAGCTCCAAGGCAGGCTGGGTCGGGCTTGCGAAGAAGTTCTGCATTCTGCTCATGGTCGTTGTGGCTGTCCGCATGGATATCATGATCGGTACCACATATATCCGTGATGCGACCTGCATCGGCTTCTGTGTCAATGAGTTGCTTTCCATTATTGAAAACACCAGTCTTATGGGCATCCCGTATCCGCCTGCTATCAAGAAGGCTATCGAGGTGCTTCAGAAGAGAGCGCAGCACATTGACGATGATATTCAGGAAATGATCGATAAGATGGAGGATGATAAAAAATGAAATATCAGTATTCCGTTTCCGTGCAGATCACGCCCCATTTCAATTCTACAGAATTCCGCTGTAAGTGCGGCAAGGAGCATGAGTTTGAGGTAAACGATACCCTCGTTCAGAAGCTCGAACAGCTCTATGACGCCCTCAACTGCTCCAAGATCATCGTAACATCCGGCTTCAGATGTTCCGCTCACGATAAGACTGTGAAGGGCAACGGTACCGGACAGCATACACTCGGCAATGCAGCGGACATCTGCTGCTATGGTCAGGACGGACAGCCGATTTCATCTAAGGTGGTCTGCTGTAAGGCGCAGGATATCGGCTTCACGGGCATTGCCAATATCACCGCCGCCTACCAGTACACGCATGTCGATGTACGCCCCAATGGGAAGTGGTACGGCGATGAAGTTCACGGCAACAGCTCTGTGACTGATGATTTCTACAAGTATTTCGGGGGTGAGGATATGAAGGGTATTGATGTAAGTGTACACAACGGCGACATCGACTGGGGTAAGGTCAAAGCTGACGGCATTGATTTCGCTATCCTGCGTGCGGGCTACGGCAGACTTGAAAAGCAGAAGGATGAGAAGTTTGAGCAGAACTACGCAGACGCAAAGGCTGTCGGTCTGCCTATCGGTGCGTATTGGTACTCCTACGCCATGACCCCGGAAGAGGCAGAACTGGAAGCGGATGTGTTCCTCTCGGTCATCAAGGGAAAACAGTTCGAGATGCCTGTGTACTTTGACCTTGAAGAAAAGAAGCAGTTTGACCTCGGAAAGGAACAGGTCTCCGCGATCATGCGTGCGTTTCTGAAGCGTGTGGAGTCCGCCGGTTACTTTGTCGGTCTGTACGGCTCCGCTTCCTCTCTTACTACACATACTGCCGATGATATCAAGTCCTGGTATACGATCTGGCTAGCTCACTGGGTCGATCAGACCAACTACGGCGGAGCTTATGGTATCTGGCAGTATTCCGAAAAGGGTAAGGTCTCAGGCATCAACGGCAATGTGGATCTGGATATCTGCTACAAGGATTTCCCGACCACTATCAAGAGCAAGGGGCTGAACGGCTGGGGCAAAGCTCCTGAGCCTACACCTGACAAGTCCGAGGATAAGCAGGACACAGCCGTGACCGCAACCATCAAGATCGGTAACGACACTTACAAGGGTACGCTCGTGAAAGCGTGATCCGCTTGAGGGGCAGGGATTATTCTCTGCCCTTCTATTTTTATATGTGAAGCTACATCAGTGAGGAGGTATGCGATGACAAATGAACAGAAACAGGCAATTGCTTCTATGCGTGATGCAGGAGTACCATTTCCTTCTATTGCAGAACAGCTCGGACTCTCCATAAATACGATCAAATCATTCTGCAAGAGAAATAATATCCTGTCATGTAAAACCACAAATGAAAAAATCCACTTCTGCCTGCAATGTCATAAAAGTATAACGCAAGCCGAACATCGGAAAGCCAAAAAGTTCTGCTCTGATAAATGCCGTCAACTGTGGTGGGCTGAAAACACTGCTTTGATTCCGAGAGATTCACAGATTGAGCGTATCTGTCCTGTTTGCAAGGAGCATTTCTTATCCTACAAAAGCAAGCACCGAATTTACTGTTCCCGTACCTGTTACGGCAAATCGAAGGAGGTCTATCATGACAAAAAGTGAATTGTATGATAAGAAGTTCCGTTATCAGATGGTTATGTCGTGGGTACGATCTTTGCTGAAACAGTCTCTTATCAGCAAGAAAGAGTATACCAGAATTGATACAATGATGGCAGAAAAATACGGCGTATCTTCGTGCAGCATATATCGCTGAAAACTGCGTAAAATCGTTGACTTGTGGCTCGATAGACGGTAACATGGTAAGCGAAGGAGGTGGTGCTGTGTGGAGAAAAAAGAACGAATCGTAGAGAGGGTTCAGTTCCCCAATGCACAAAAAGTAAAGCTGCTGAGAACGGCGGCTTATGCCAGAGTATCCAGCGGCAAGGATGCGATGCTGCATTCCCTGTCGGCGCAGGTCAGCTACTACAATTCTTTAATACAAAGCAATCCTGAATGGCTGTTCTGCGGCGTGTACGCAGACGAAGCGCTGACTGGTACCAAGGATACCCGTGAGAACTTTCAGAAACTTATCTCGGAATGCCGAGCCGGAAACATCGACCTTATCATAACAAAGTCGATTTCCCGTTTCGCCCGAAACACCGTCACGCTGCTGGAGACTGTCCGTGAGCTGAAAGAACTGGGTGTGGATGTCTATTTTGAAGAGCAGAATATCCACTCAATCAGCTCGGACGGTGAACTTATGCTTACCATTTTAGCATCTTACGCACAGGAAGAAAGCTACTCGGCAAGTGAAAACCAGAAATGGCGCATCCGCAAGGATTTTGAGTTCGGAAAGGTGAGTACAGTCATCATGCTGGGCTACAAGAGAAACCCGGAGGGCATTCTGGAGATCATACCGGATGAAGCAGAGACCGTTCGTATGATTTTTGCAGACTTTCTCAATGGAATCGGCAGACAGTCGATTGCGAACAAGCTGAATGAACTGAATATCCTGACGAAAAACGGCTGTCAGTGGACTTCTGAAGCCATTCGCAGGATTCTGATCAACGAAAAATACTGCGGTGATCTTATGCTGCAAAAGTTTTACAGCGAAAACCACATCACAAAGCGCAAGATGGTAAACAACGGTGTTCTCCGAATGATTCAGGTTGAGGACGCACACCCAGCGATTATTGATAAGGAGACTTTTCTGCGTATGCAGGAGATCATGCAGGAGCATCAGCGGTTTGCCGCCAAAATACCTACAACCGGCATATATCCGTTTTCGGGTATGATAAAATGCGGATGCTGCGGAAAGTCTTACAGACGCAAAACGACTGTGACAGGTATTGTATGGATATGCAACACTTACAACAAAAAAGGAAAACGCTTCTGCCCGACAGCAAAGCAGATACCGGAGGAAAAGCTGATCGCAGCCTGCTGTGAGGTGCTGAACACTGCCTCGTTTGATGAGGAAGGATTTAAAAGCATGATTGAGCAGATCATTATTCCGAAGCCGAATCACATCCGCTTTCTTTTTTCAGACGGTTCGGAGCGCACTGTCACATGGCAGGACCGTTCACGCTCAGAGAGCTGGACACCTGAGATGAGAGCGAGAACGGGTCAGCAGACGAGAGAAAGGAGCAAGAAATGCCGAAAATAACGATTATACCGCAGAAGCTGAATAAGGCAACTTTCATGCCGCTGAATCAGTCTGTGAAGCGGAGAGTCGCAGGATACGCCCGTGTGTCAACCGACTCTGAGGAACAGCGGACATCATACACCGCACAGTTAGAATACTACACGAATTACATCAAAAGCCGGTCAGACTGGGAGTTCGTTAATGTGTATACGGATGTGGGAATCTCAGCGACCAATACAAGACACCGTGACGGCTTCAATACCATGATTGATGATGCTCTGGCAGGAAAAATCGACCTGATCGTAACAAAATCAGTATCCCGTTTTGCCCGCAATACCGTGGACAGCCTGACAACCGTCAGAAAGCTGAAAGAGAAAGGCATTGAGGTATATTTCGAGAAAGAGAATATCTACACCCTTGATGCGAAAGGCGAACTTCTGATAACAATCATGAGTTCATTAGCACAGGAAGAATCACGTTCCATCTCTGAAAACGTAACATGGGGACAGCGGAAGCGTATGGCAGACGGCAAGGTCACAATTCCATATGCCCGATTCCTTGGATACCGCAAAGGTGAAAACGGACTGCCTGAAATCATTCCGGAGGAAGCCGAAACAGTCAGGCTCATCTACAAATCCTTCATGGAGGGGATGACACCGGGCATGATCGTAAAAATGCTGATGGAGCAAGGTGTCCCTGCACCCGGCGGCGGAGATAAATGGTATACACATACTATTAAAAGTATTCTGACGAACGAAAAATACAAGGGTGCGGCATTGCTTCAAAAGAAGTTCACTGTGGACTTCCTGACAAAGAAGCAGAAAGTCAATGAGGGCGAAGTTCCGCAGTATTATGTGGAAGATAGCCATGAAGCGATTATAGAACCGGAAGAATTCGAGCTTGTGCAGGCTGAAATCGAACGGCGGAAGGAACTGGGAAAAGCCTATAGTGGTGGCAGCATCTTTTCTGCGAAAATCATCTGCTCCTGCTGTGGTGGGTTCTTCGGCTCAAAAGTCTGGCATTCAACTTCCAAATACCGCCGTGTGATCTGGCAGTGCAACCACAAGTTCAAAAACGGAGAGAAATGCACAACGCCACATTTGTATGAAGATGTAATTAAAGAGAAGTTCGTCCAGGTCTGCGGTATGGTAGGTGAGTACAAAGAAGACTTTCTACTTTCCTGCCGTCAGATCGTGGATATGCTTTCCGACTGTTCAGCATTTGATAAGCAGATCGGCACCCTGCAAATCAGGGCGGATGAACTGACAGCGGTCATGCAGGCATTCATTAAGGATAACGCAGAAAACGCACAGGATCAGAAACTCTACAGTCAGAGATTTGCTGAATATGAGAAGCAGATGAACGAGGTCGAGAGTAATCTTCAGAGCTTGCAGCATAAAAAAGCTGAACGGCTCTCACGGAAGGAACTACTGCTTGGTATGATTTCAGAACTTGAAAAAACTGACATGATGATTCACGAGTTCGATGAAAAGCTCTGGCGGCTGATGGTCGAGAAAGCAACCGTGGGAACGGACAGCAAGCTGACGTTCACACTCAGGAACGGCATGGAAATTGAAGTGTAAATATATTTTTAGGGGCTACAAGGCTTGTGTGGTAACGGTAATCACACAACTTTGCAGCCCCTCTTTTTTTATGTCCGGCATAAAAGCCTGTGGAGATACATACTATCTGATAGTACTCCACAGGCTATTTACAGCCTTTTGTGTTTCTATACTTATTTGCAAATATTCTTCCACCCTCTTGACAAAGAGATAATTTCATGATATAATATGTAACAAGCGTTACATATGGAGGTGTTTTGCATGGCTCCGCCTGCAAAGGTGAATAAAGAACTGATTATCGAAGTCGGTTTGAATCTCATCCGTGAAGAAGGAATAGACAGTCTGAATGTCCGCAAAATCGCAACGGAACTCAAATGTTCAACTCGCCCTATTTTGTATTATTATAAGACGATGGATGAACTAAAAAAAGCAGTCTATGACAAGGCTGATGAATACCATTCGCAGTACATCATGACTATGACGGAAGATACTGTCAATCCGCTTTTGTCTATCGGCTTGCGGTATATCCGTTTTGCACAGGAAGATAAAAATCTGTTTCGTTTTCTGTTTCAATCAAACAGCTTTCAGAATTACAGTTTTCGGGAATTGCTTGCAAACGGCGATAATCCCATAATACAACCACTTTGTGAAGCTGTGGGCTTGACCATTGAGCAGGCAAAAGAAGTGTTTGAAATGCTGTTTATCTGTGTTCACGGTGTAGCGAGCCTTATCGCCAATAATTCGCTTTCCTATGATGAACAGTATTATGAAAAGCTGCTGACAAATACGTTTTACGGTGCTGTCGGCATTGTCAGAGGAGGACAACCCAATGATGAAGTTTTATGAAAAACATGGTATCTGGTTTGCCGTACTGTGGATATTGGTCTACTGTTTTGCTACTATTCCTATTCGTGGAAACTTCGGTGATGAGAGTGTACTGATGACCATTGCTCTTGCCATTATCGCAATCGCCATAACAATGTTTGTCAAGATCAATCATCTTGAAGAAAAATACGGTCTGACATTTTTCCCGAAAGAGCCGAAGAAATATCTGTACTTCGTTCCCGTAATCATACTTGCTACCGGCAATCTGTGGGGAGGATTTGCAATAGCGTACCGTGGTATTTCGCAGGTGTTCGCCGTGATCTCCATGCTGTTGATCGGTTATGTAGAGGAGATGCTGTTCAGAGGATTTTTGTTCAAAGCACTGATCCCGAAAGACGGTCTGAAGCTGTCTGTGATAATATCATCTGTAACATTCGGTATCGGTCACATTGTAAATCTCTTGGCTGGTCAGGCAAATCTTGAAACGGTGATTCAGGTTTTATTCGCCATAGCATGGGGCTTTATTTTCACTATGGTCTATCTGAAAAGCGGCAGCCTGCTACCGTGTATCATTGCACACGGCTTTGTGGATGCGTTCTCAAAGTTTTCCGCTGAAAGCATTACCGTCGAGTGGGTATACATGATCGCAACTATCATTATAGCGGTCGTTTACTGTATTTACCTTTCAAAACTGCCGAACAAGGCGATCGAAACGAAATAAGGAGGAAACAGTTATGGAATTTATAAGCAAAAACAGTATCGTTGAATTGTCAAATCCGGGGGTGATTTCAAGGCAATTGCTAAACCCGGAAAATTCCTCAAGCGAAAGAGTAACAATTACAGAGGTTCATCTTGCCATAGGTGCTTGTCAGCCGAGACACACACATGAAGCCTCAGAACAAATTTGGTATGCAACGAAAGGCACCGGAAAGCTGCTGCTCGCCGATGGTGTTGAAAAAGAGTTTGCTGCTGGTGATGTAGTACGCTTCGCTGATAAGGATGTACATGGTCTCCTTAACGATGGAAATGAAGAGTTCATATATGTTTCCGTAACAGCACCGCCAATTCACTTTGGCTATGCTTATCAGGATAAAAAGTGATGTTCTGGAACGAAGTAAGGAGAAATGATATGATACTGATTGAGGGTTTGGTTGCCTGTTTCCTGCTTCTGATCACTTGTGTGGTCGGAATCGCAAACGGGCCGGTCAGTCTTATGAGTCTGTACGAAAAAGAAGTGCAGGACAGAGTCGTTGAAAAGGGGCTTATCACAAGGGAAAAGATAAAAAGGAATGCAAACTATTTTAAACTATTCGGAATCCTTCCGTTTTTCATTTTCGTGCTTGTGGCTGTTTACGGCATTAACGGCGCACGCGGATTCTGGGAAGGATTCTGGCAGATATGCGTCATTCTGCTGATGGAAGGACTATTCGACAGACTGTTCATCGACTGGTACTGGGTCGGAAAGACGAAAGCATGGATTATTCCAGGAACAGAAGACCTGATGCCCTACATCTACGGCAAAACCCTGATCGGTAAATGGGTGATCACGCTGGTCGGCTATCCGGTCATTGCCGCTGTGCTTTCCCTGATCATGTCATTGATCTTGAAATAATAATCATAAAAGCCTGTGGAGATACATACTATCTGATAGTACTCCACAGGCTTTGTACATCTTAAAGTGCCTATTTACAGCCTTTTCTGAGTTTCGTTACAAAAGTCAACGATAACCCCAAAAACAGCTCAAAATGCACCCTAAATGATTTTCGATTTTTCGCAAAAATCAACGATAGCTTGGGTAATCGTTGACTTTTGAGGTCAGTCTACTCATTTTTGACCTATTTCGACCATTTTTAGGGGCATATAACGCTCTATCCTATTCCCTACCGTTTCTTATTGCCCTCAAAAACAGCGTATTATCTACATTCAGACATAATAAAGCACCCCAACTTCGATTGTATCAAAATTAGGGTGCTAATATGGTTGCGGGGGCAGGATTTGAACCTACGACCTTCGGGTTATGAGTTAATTGATAAAAATCTAAACATAATGTATTATTTAAATATATT
>JGI24712J26585_10004903_pt1 | contig 10037 bp, 5 predicted proteins | sample BioPla3DNA2_FD_26585 | JGI IMG/M metagenome (IMG submission 26585)
ATGGACAGATTTAATCCTGAAGAAGTTAATGAAATACTGCACCATATCAGACAAATGTTCAAAGAGCGTAGGGAAATGGATATAGCCGAAGCTCAAAAGAAGCTGGCTTACTTGCAAAAGACTATTGAAGACCTGTAATTGTAATGGGTGAGCGTAGGGTTTCTTACGCTTGCCACTAACGGTTTGGCTAAGAAGCGTAGCCACTTAATCACGCTTCAAATTTGGCACTACACTTTATTGGCTATACTTTTTAGCTGTTGTTGTATGCCGTTAATTTTAATAAGATGGAACGTAAGTTTAATAAAAACGATATGGTTGGTTGGAAATCTGACACCGACTTTACCAAAGAAAACAAAACCAAACCCGCACAAAAAGTAATAGACTTTCAAAAATGTATTGATGGTGAGGGGTGGGAATACAGAATAACGAACTATATGGGATGGCAGATGCAACACGAATTAGAGTTGAGATCTTAATGGCNCACTAACNCCTAAGCATGTGTATAAAAGGCTTTAANTAGTGATTTGTTTTGAACTGTCTAATATTAGAATTAGACAGTTTTTTTATGGTAACTTAAAGTAATACTTTAACAGTTATTGTTAATGTATTGCGTATTTGTATGTTATGGTTTACAAAAATATTGTAAGTTATTCTTTACCCTTTATTTCTGTCAAACAACTGTATTTGCTTTTGTTTGACCACTCTGCACTCTGCACTCTGCACTCTGCACTCTGCACTCTGCACTCTGCACTCTGCACTATACACATTGTTGTGCCTTCGTTGTTTTCTTTCGTCCGTGTTCGTCAGCGTGGGAAAGGGCATACTCTTTAGCAAATCGTTGGCTTACGGTGCTTATGGTGGACTTGGCTCTGAATTAGAAAGCGGACACATAAATTACGATGCTTATTATTAGCCAATGTTTGCTAACATCCGGGTCTAACCAATTGACTTGGCTTAAGTTTTCTTTAAACAAAATCACACTGTTTTTTCGCTCTGTTTTAGGTTAAAAACAGGCTAAAAAATTCATTTTTCTTTACAAAAACCGTATTTCACTCAAAAAGGGGGTTTTGAAACGCCGAAACTCCTTTATTAATAATTATGGCGTGCCGAAACATCGCCGAAACTCCGCCGAAACTCCTTTGAAAATGTGTTTTGATTTGCCGAAACCTGTTGAAAATATAGTTATGGCGAAGTTATGGCGAGCCATAAACCCACAGTAAAGTAAAGTAAAGTAAAGTAAAGTATAACCCCCCTCCCTCCCAGGGAGGTAGGGGGGTGCAGGGGGGAAGGAGGAAAGGGGTGTTTTTTTGTTTTTTCGTTTTTCTTTACAACCCAACTTTGATGTCTATAAACCACAAAAAAGAAACAAGCAAAAAAGTGGGCGGATCTCTTTCGCGCGCGCGTGTAAAGCCTCACACTCATGGCTCAAAAAAAATTAAGCCGGTTTATCAAAATCGCAAAACCGAAAACAAAACTCCGTTACGTTTGCTCATCATAAACAGGTTACACACACAAAAACCACAGGACTATGATTGGAGCAGTTATAGGCGCAATAGGCTCAGCAGCCGCAAGCATGATAGGCGCATCAATGAGTAAAAAGCAGGCACAGAAAGCACAGGCAGAGCGTGACAAGCAGGCTCGCAGGCTGGATANCTGGTATGACCGTAAAGCAAACGAGGATGTGTTGCAGCTCTCNGAGGTGCAGGCAGCGCTTAATCAGGCACGAGAGTTAAGCAAAGACCAGATACAGGCGGCTAAGGGTAGGAGTGCCGTTATGGGCGGCGGACAGCAGGAGATAGCATCGGCGCAGGAGAGCGCAAACAAGATGCTCGGCGACATCACCCGCTCGATAGCAGCTACCGGCACAGCACGTAAAGACGCCGCCGANGACAAGTANATGGCGGGGCAGGACGCGCTGACAGCCGATAGGGTGGCAGCACTCAANCAACGCTCCGCAAACGCAGCACAGGCAGCATCTTCGGCTATACAGNCAGGCATGGCGATGGTAGGAGCCGATGCACAGTCGCATCTGACATCGGGGCACGGTATGTTTGAGTCGCTTTTCAAAAAACAGAGGACATGACAAAACCAGAGAAAAAAAACTATCCGGATGATGAGAAGCTAAACAAGCCGGTCGAGAAGCTTGGGGCACAGGTGACGAAGAGCCCGCTGCAAAGCCTGCTGTCACAGCCCAATATGCCCACAACACAGTTTGGCAGCAACCAGCAGATGTTTGACTACCTGCTCTCACAACAGATAACACCCGAGGAGCAGGCTAAGCGCGAGAGAGCCGCTGCCGCAGTAGGCGCAATAGGGCACATGGGTAACATCTTATCGGCGTTCGGCAACCTGGCATACAGCGGATCCGGCGCAGCACCACAAACTATAACACCCTATCAGGGCCCCGACACAGAGACATGGCAAGACAAAGCACGGGCAAAAAACCTACAATATCTGAGCATCATGTCCAGTCTGGAGGCAGACAAGGAGGACAGGTTGTTCCGGCAGAAGCAAGAAGACAACCGTATGGAGCTTGAAAAGTATGACCGCAGCTACAGACAAGAGCGTGATGCGGAAAAAGACAGACAGCATGCAGATGAGCTTGCAGAGGGCAGGAGACAGTTTGACGCAACACAGGCACTCAGAGAAAAACAGCACGAGGAAGATATCCGTCACAACAAACAATCAGAGGGCATCCAAATGTTAGCCGAAGAGCGCAGAACCAAAGAACAAGAAGCGAGGTTAAAGCGGATGGAAGGCAGAGATGAAGAAAATAAACCTATCTTAAAGCGTGTCAAGGGTGCAGACGGCAGGGTGTATGAGATTGACGAGAGTGTGTTGTATAACAAACTCGGAAGCAAGACAGGCAACTCAGCAACAGCCGAACAGTTATACAAAAAAATACCCCCAGAGGTTAAGGCGGATTATCATATTGGAATCTTCGGTGATTTTACGGATGACGCGCAGAAGATGGCCAACGCTATTGCCAGCGTGATGGAAGACGATATGGCTTTTTTCAATGAGGTCAAGGGTTACGGCATCCTCACCGAAGTAGAGGACAAATCCTTACCCTCGTTCAGCATCAACGACCTAACAGACTATCAGTCAACTCGGAAAGGAATCCGGAAGGACTTTTCACAGGGGATATTAAGCCATCAAGACAGAGTAAAATAAATTATTATGCCTACCAACGATATCAGGATTAAGCGTTTATACGACACAATGGCTCGGCATTACAACATGACTGAGCCATTTGAGGAATTTGCAGATAAGTTTACCGGTAGCGAACAGGCCCGCAGAAAGGTGTATGACGCTATGGCGCGACACTACAACATGACCGAGAGCTTTGAGGATTTTAGCAAGATAGCAACCGATGGCTCATTTTCAGGCTCTCAGACGCGTTTAAATTCTTCGGATGATAAGAAGTACCAAAAACAAAAGATAACACAAGAGAACGCATCTGGTTATTCTCAAATCGGCTCAAATGATAGACACACAGATAAAGTTTATAAAGAGACCGAGGCAAAAGAGGAAAACAAGCCGGCAAGCGTAAGCGCAACAGGTCTGGCAAAGAGAGACCCGGTTTTGTTGGCAGAGGAGGATTTTAAGCGCAGCAAAGACAGCCTGTTAAGCAGGCTCATCCCATCGGGCGACGAAAACTACTACACAAAACTGTCGGAAAAAGAAAGAGAGGTATACTGGCAGAGGTATCAAGAGCTCGAAGACAACTACAAAAAGAGAAAAAAACATCTAAAGAATGGGCTGAAGCCAACACATGGATTAAAGATGAGCTAAAAGAGCAGAGAAAAGAGGAGCGTAAAGATAAATGGGAAAATCTTGGTAAGGGGCTTATCAGGAGTATAGCATATCCGGCTGGTACAGCAACAGGTTCTGTGTCATATAAATTAACAGCCGGAGACACACCGGCGCAGGCACAAGCTAAAGAGTGGGCGGAGCCTTACATGAAGGAATACAGAGAGAGTAAGGCGGTCGCAAGGGTGTTGGATGAATCGGTTAAGCTTTTTAATGCAGCCGAAAAAGGAAAAGGTGTGGGCAGGGGGATCATCGATGACATGGCGAAGATACAGACATGGGACTTAGGGCTTTCGGATATGTCACACCAAATGACGCTTGGCACCCTCTATGAAAAAGAAGAAAGAGGAGAGCCTTTGACGGCAACAGAAAACGAGGTTTTGGATGCTGTGGCGATAGCCTCCTATGTGACGGAGCAGGTCAGCCCGGCTGTCAAGAGAGGGTATAACGTGGGTACTTCGCTACCACAGTCGCTCGGCTTCATGTTTTCGTTATACATCAACCCTGCAAGCGGACTCGGTAAGACCGTAGCATCACGCGCCATAAGGAGATACGGCAGACGCGGTGTGTCAAAGCTCACAACAAGAGCGATAGGCACAGGAGCACGTGTGTTCGGTGATATAGCAGAGATGGGTATTGCAACAGCTACATCCGGCAGCGGCAGGGTGTTGGCAGAGGCGATAGAGCGTGTAAACGGCAGTCCAACGTACGAAATATCACCGGAAGGGTTTGTGGTATATGGCGGACAAAGAGATAAAGAGGAATTTGGCAGAGCATATGCAAAAGCATTTGGCTCCAACTACATAGAAAACTGGTCGGAAGCGGTAGGTGACTATTTCCTGCCTCTCATCAAACCACTGGACACAACACTGAAAAACGTCATAGATGTTAAGCTGAGAAAAAAGAACCTAAACGGTATAGCAGACTTTTTAAACTCAGTTCCAAAGAGCCAACTGGCGGGTATGGTCAACGACTTCAAGGAGAGGACAAAATTTTCCGGACTGATAGGCGAGATATTGGAGGAGGAGATAGGCATGCTTGTAGAACCTCTACTGATTGGCGACACAACACTAAAAGAGAATTTTGGCGTATGGTCAAAAGACCCACAGATAAGAGAGACTGCACGTGACAACCAACTGACAACAATATTCTCTTGTGCACTCATGTCAGGCGCGCTGGGCGCGGTGCAGGTGGCAGGCGGGCGTGTAGCAGCCAAAATGGATAAAGATGTTAGAAAAGCACATCAAGAGGGACAGCGGTTGTTCAANNAAGATTGGACAGANATCAAAGACCGTATAGACGAAGCGGAGCCGGATCAGGTGGTATCCATCACAAAAGATATCGCATTTAACCCCAACCTAANCGTAGAGCAAAGGAAGGCTGTTGTGGAGTACGCATATAAACGTATGATAAACCAGCAATACAACACCACCGCTAAGCTTGCGCGTGACGAGATGACACAGACCGCACAGACACTGCTGACAGCTTATGACGCGGGCTATCGTATGGCAACGGCATCACACCCGAAAGGCATACGCAAAGCTTATATAGAGGCAATAGAGGCAGCAGAGGTGCTCCAGCAGTATGACAAAAAGCATTACACAGACCTGTTCTCGACAGCGGAGAAGCTATTAACAGCAGATATGGCGACACGGCAGATGACGCTTGACGGGTTGGGCAGAGAGCAGAGCGAGCTTGTAGAAGACTATCTCGCTAAGACACTACGACAGACAGGCATAGAAGACGGCACGACAGACGACGTGCAAGATACCGTTGAGGCGGCTTTATCGGCACTCGACCCTGTGACCACACACGACGAGCAGGGTAACCCTGTTATCATCACCGCGCTGACAGCCGACGACCGTGTGGTGTATATAACAGGCGAGCAGGATAAGATGTCCACCATAACCTATGAGGACACGAACGAGACAACGGTATATCCTACCGACCAGCTAAAAGACCATGTCGTACAGCGCAAGGAAGATGTCATAAACGAGTTTGAGGCACAGATAAGAGAGCGCAGCCGTGCAAGGCTGACACACTACTCGCAGCATAACGACAAGACGCAGCCTATACAAAAGGGTCTGGTGATAGGTGACGGCGACGCTAAGATTATCGTTACCGATACAGGCGCAGGATGGGCGACGATACAGGAGGCGGAGACAGATAAGGAGAGCGGCCAGATAGTGCCAAAGAAAGATGCGCCAACACGTGACGTGACACATGACTACCTGCTCTCACTGCAAGATGATATCTATGACCATCGTGATATGATGGATGGTGTGAACCAGATGGCGCAGATGGTGGCGCAGGAGATAAAACAGGCGCAGCAGGACACCGGTGTCGCTCCGTCTGACCAGGAGGCACTGAGGAGCCGTATAGCCGAGTGGGAAGAGCGCACCGGCGTGAAGGCTATCATAGCTACCACCATCGACGAGGTGACAAGCAAGAGCGCACAGGAAGCTATCACAGAGGGGCGCATCGTAAACGCTTGGTATGAGGTCGAGACAGACAGGGTGGGCTTCTATCTGCCGTATATAGCAAGCGTAAAAGAGATAGATACAGGTTATATGCACGAAGTAGTCTCACATAAAGGGTTGCGTGAACTGCTTGGACAGGAGAAGTTTGACACCCTTATGGATGCGGTGTGGCGCGACCTGATGACAGAGGAAGACCGCACCAACTACCTGCATTACAACCGACACCTAAACCTTGAGGGTGCAGATGCACAGAGGGCAGCAGCCGATGAATATGTGGCACGTGTGGCAGAAAGTGTAGATGCAACCGAGCCTACGAGTAATATAACTGAAGCATGGAATAAGATTGTAGAGTATGTAAGAGGCATTCTCGAAGAGCTTGGTTTAATTGATAACACATTGACCAACGATGAGTTAAGCGATGTTATTAAAGCATCACTTTTGAATTATGAACGTAAACAGTTGCAAGCAAGGCAGTTATCAGAGCAGAAAGCACAGGCGCAGGCAGAACAGCAGGCTAAAGCACAGGAACAGGCGGGAGAGGAAGCGTTATCTAAGATACCTCCAATACAAAACAAACAGGGAGAGACTATTGACTACGATTGGGCAAAAGCACCCGATATAGAAACTGCCCTGACCGCTATGCGTCATTTGGGCTACACTAATCAGGATATAGTACAGTTTGCACTCACATATACCGACACACTTGTTGGGCGACACAAGAAGTTGGAAAAACGCACACCAAAGAGTTTGCCGGAACAGAAAGCGAAACGCGAGAACATACAAGCAATAAAGCAGGAACTCTCATTCTGGCGCGGCGTACGCGACCAGATACAGAAAGAGACAACACCGGAGATAGAGTCCCGGCCTCGTGATGTACAGGAGCAGACGAACATAGAGGGTATAGCTAAGCGCTTTAACGAGGGTAAGCGGACACGAGGCATAGAGACGACTGTTATCCTTGCAGACGGCACGGAGATAAGCGGACACTACGAATTAACAGAGGCCGGTGATGTGACGGCGAGCCATAACCCCGAGACGTTTGAGCAGTCAGAAGGCTTCCCAACGAATGAGAACGGAAGCACCGTCAACGACCGCGACTATCAACATGATAAAGCAGCGCAGGAAGCGGTTAAGCTCAAAGGACAGAGCTATGACAAACGCGCTTATCAGGAGCCTGTCATAGTCAGTCCGGACGGCGTGGTATATTCGGGTAACGACCGCACGATGGCAGGCATAATAGCGGCTAACAACGGTGCAGACGTAAAGTACAACGAGAGCCTGAGGCAAGACATAGCACAGTACGGATTTACAGAGGAGCAGTTCAACGAGTACAAACACCCGCGGCTGGTGTTCGTTACCGCTGAGACGCTGCCATACACAACAGAGACCTTTGCGCGCTTCAACGCATCAGAGCGTAAGAGTCAGGACAGCACAGAGAAGATGGTCAAGTCGGGTAAGACGACAAGCGGCGTTACATTCCAACGTCTAGCCGACCTTGTACAGATGTACGATGATGTGTTCGAGATGTACAACAAGGGCGGGGCGGAGATTATCAACCTGCTTATCAAAGAGGGTGTGATAACGTCTAATGACGCAGCACAGCACCTAGATGGCGATAAGTTGTCACGCACAGGTCAAGAGTTTGTAGAGAGCCTTATCATAGGTTATCTGTTCAACCAAAACGACCAGACAGTGAGGATGCTGTTTGCAGACGGTATGGGTAACGTACGCAAAGCTATCATAGGCAGCCTGAGCCAGCTTATTGTCAACCGTACGATGGGCGAATACTCTATACAACCTGAGATGGAGCAGGCCATAGAGATATGCTACCGCGCGCACAGAGACCACTCAGGAAGCGTGGAAGGCTTCCTGAGTCAAATAAATCTGTTCACCGATGATGTAAATTCCAAAGAAAGTTCCGAACTTGCACAACAGATAGCGTTGTCCATAAACACCGGCAGCGTAAGACTGAGAGGTGCGCTTGATGTGTATAACAAATCATTTGCCAATGACGTGGGTGCAGTAGCAGGAGTGTTCGGAAAACGTACAAGAGATGAGGCATTACAGGATTTAACCAATTATTTAAAGAGATATGATACAGAAGGAAAAACTGGAGATGTTCCGGAAGGCATTACAGGAGACAGACGAGATGATACTGGAAGCAGTGATCAAAGCGGGGCTGATGACAGAGGAGCAGCAGAAACTGCCCAAAGAGGAACAGATACAGATAGCCCTGCAGATAACGAAGAAAGCAGAGGAGAGCAGGTTTTAGGAGTAGAAGCCGAGCAGGAAACACCAGAAGACACACAGGACACACAGACACCCATACAGGGGTTAGACGGCTATACAACAGAAGAGTTGGAAGCTAACATAACCAACTGGGTTGAGGATGCGATGTCGTATTCCTCTCCTTCGGAGTTTACAATTACCGGAGTAAAGGTTGTAGGTTCACGCACCACAGACACAGCACATGAAGACAGCGACCTCGATGTGCTTGTGGAATACGAAGGCTCAATGAGCGAGGATGGGGTCTTTAATATCCTCAACGCTAAAGACGGCAGGATGGTTATCGAGGGCATCACCGTTGATTTCAACCCTCTTAACCGCGCTAAGAGCGGAACTATAAGCGACTGGCTGGAGCGTAACAAGGAGTATAAGAGAGAGGACACACAGGAGAAGCAGGCTGACGACACCCGTTTCAGGTTCGCGCGGGACACGAGAGATTTTGACCGCGTGCAAAAAGAAGCAGTAGAGAAAAAGGGCTTAGTTATGCCTAACCTTAACGACATGAGCGTGGAGGTGGTAAGCGTGCCGAAACATGATTTTAAGGGAGATAAGCCTATTATTCAGGCAAGAGAATGGGCGAATAACAATCTTGTAACTACTGAGCATGACCGGGCAAACAATAATTTACCAAAACTTATTGACGGTACTCCCTATGAAATAAGTGCAAATGCTATCGATAAATTTTTATCAGAAACAGCTACAAGCAAAAGTAGTAATTTAGGGGTGCATGTGGCCGTACTGAAAGAGCTTAAAAAAGTTATTGGTGCAAGTATAGAAGCGGAAGTTCACCCGGACTATAACAAAAAAGACGGTGTTCGTAGTGTTGAAAACGGGTATAACGACAACTTGTTGATACATCGTTTTTATGGAGCGGTTGAAATTGATGGTCAAACTTATCGTGTAAAGACAACTATAAACGAATTTAGGGATGAAAGCAGGGCAAATACTCCTTACCNCGTACGAGCACGTACGAGGTAATAAAAATAGAGCTACTCGAAACATCGAATAGCTCTAAGAATAGCTCTAAAATGGAGCTCAATAGTCCTAACTCCGTAAATGAAGGTCTGAGTATTGAGGCCACAAAGTTACTACAAGGAGTTGAGAAATCCTACGATAAAGGCAAAAAACTTTTGGAGGAGAGTGAAAATATTGACACAGACGACGTTCGCTTTCATACCGCTTGGCACGGTTCCCCTCATGTGTTTGACCGCTTCTCGACCGACTACATAGGAACAGGCGAAGGTGCACAATCCTATGGGTGGGGATTGTATTTCACGGACAAGGAAGGCATAGCGAGGAGTTATGCAAAAAACAATCACGACCTTAAATTTATAGAGAATAAGGCTATTAATCAGATTACAAGAGATGAATTAAAATATCGTAGATTCAACTAGCAAATGCAATTTTTCCATTTACAAACTTATAAAAAATTTCAAACGGTTTTTGGTAATTGAGATT
>JGI24712J26585_10004904_pt1 | contig 10036 bp, 8 predicted proteins | sample BioPla3DNA2_FD_26585 | JGI IMG/M metagenome (IMG submission 26585)
GTTATGGTAATTATCATTACCCTTCTTACAGGTGTTCCAACTGCTATGGGAGCAGTATTCGGAGCCTTGGTGGGAGGCATATCGGATTATTTTATTGCCTTTTGTCTTTCTGCTGCAGCTAGCAGCATGCTTTATGTATCAGCCAATGAGTTAATTCCTGAAGCAAATATTCTTTATAAGGGAAAAAGCAGCTCACTTATGCTGCTTTTAGGTTTCATGTGCGGATGCTATATATCCTTTGGGTTCTAAGGAAGGGGGAGGTCTAAATAAATTTTTTCATATACTCCTTCCAGCAAGGATTCAATTTTTTCATTATCCTTTTTATTAAATCTTATACTGATTCCGCAATCAGAGCTGATGCTTCTCGGTACGGGTATTGTTTTAAAACCAATACCTTTTTTCTTAAGTATTGATTCGGCTTTCATGGCAAAAGAAACCGATTTAAATGTTAAATAACTATACTTCATAAGTAAATTATGTTACTCCATTTCATCTAAGGTAAGGCTATAGCCTTCCAAAAATTCATCCATAAATATTTTCACTTCAGGCATATTCATATTTTTTATTGTTGAAAGTAATGATTGCTTTGCCTTTAGGAATTCCTTGTTGCCTGACTTTTCTTCTTCTAAGCACTTTATATATGCGCTTATTTTATCTGCCGCCTTTACGGTTTCCCATATTTGTTTATCTTCTTCCTTAGGAACCAACACATCTTCAAATTCATCCTTAAAGTCCTCGGGCAGCATATTTAATAGTCTTTCATTTACTGACAGCTCCACTTCTTTATAAGCTGATTTAATTACAGAATTGTAATATTTCACCGGTGTAGGCATATCCCCCGTAAATATTTCGGATGCATCGTGATAAATTGCATAAAGAGCTGTTTTTTCGGGATTGACGTCCATGTTCAATCGTTTTTTTTGTATAACAGCTAAGGCGTGAGCAAGAACAGCAACATCCAAACTGTGTTCGGATACATTTTCCTTATTAATGTTTCTCATTAAACCCCAGCGGTCAATATATTTCATTCTTGATATAAATGCAAAAAAATTAGACTTTTTCATTAGTTCCCCCTATTGGTAGACACCATTAATCATTTTTCTACAATAATATGTTAGCAGATTTTAGACCTATTATCAATAAAATAAAAATGAGCGCTAAGCGCTCAAAATATTCTTGTCTTTACTTTATCAGGAGCTCATTTACCTTGCTATTTGTATTTATACTGTGGATTTGCATTTTGTTTTCGGAGAATGTGTATAAATAATCACCTATATAGATTATTCTTTTAATATTATCTCCGTAGGATTCAAATTCTGACTCCTTGTGAGTGATTGTATTTCTTAAACTTATGCTGTCATGAGAAACATTATATACATATGCCCCATTAAAATCACTTTTGTAATTTTCTGCTGCCCTGCTTAGGGGAAATGCCATTAATCCTTTATCTAAAGAGAACATCAATGCTTTGTGGTTATACAAAAGCTCTGAATAAGTTCCCGCCCTACCTATTACTTCCNTAAATGTTTCCTTGGGTTTATTCACATTTGAAACATCAAACATGGAAATTTTTAAGCCGCCTGTTACAGTTCCTCCCCATTGACTTTCTTCTGTATCATACCCGAAGCCTAAAATATGGTCTTCATCAACCATATGAAGATATGTACTGTATCCCGGAATTTTTAGCATTCCTTTTAATTCAGGAGCTCTTGGGTTTGATGTGTCAATTACAAACAAGGGGTCAACCTGTCTGAATGTTACCATATACACCCTGTCTCCGGCAAAGCGTGTACTGTAGATTCTTTCTCCTTCAGCTAAACCTTCTAATTTTCCTAATACTTTTAAATTTTCATCCAAAATATATACATTGTTTTTGGATGTATTCCTCCACATATCACCGGTGGTTGTTGCAATTCTGAAGGTATCCTTATGTTCATCCATCGAAAATTGATTAATTATTGTTCCCGGAACTTCACCTTGGACAGCTTTACCTATTTTACCCTTATTTAATTCAAATTTATAAATTACCGTACTTGTTGAATACTCAGGGCTAAATTCCTCCAATCGGCTAGTTCTGTAGTCATATGAATAGTCAGTAACTGCTGCATACAAATTTTCCTTTGAAACATAAATTGTATCCGTACCTCCTAAGTAGACATCCACATCCGGTCTTGATGATGTATCGGACAAGTCAATTCCTATGGTGTACATATATCTGGTGTCTATATAATTGGGGAAATATTTGATTTCATCATATCCAAATTCATTTCTCTCATTATTGAGCACATCAGTATAATAGGGAAGAGGTATATCCATATCATAGTTATCATAGTATCTGTATCCTAAATTGAGATATTTATTGTTAATTAAATAAAAACTGTCATCAATAACCCTTCCGGATAGATAGTTGCCGTCAAAAAGGTATTCTCTCTCAAGTATCGGTTTATTGATATTTTCAATATTATAAATCAATACATTGGTTCTGTCTTCATAATATCTTGGAGGCATTATGGAGGGTTCAATCACCCCCATGCTGTCCCTTGAAGGCTTATCCATAATGTAGAAATAGTTGTTCTGACCGATGACAATCAATTTATTTCCCGACGAAAAAATTTCACTTATACTTGTATTTTCCGGTATAGCNATTGTATTAACAATTTCCGGAGCCTGAGGNCTTGAATCAATTATTTTTAATCCCTTATTTGTGTTGATGTATATGTATTTTCCGTCATTTTTTATGATATCCCCTTCCTGAACACCTTCAACTTGAACATTTGTATCTGATTTGTCCATGTTTGAAACTCCGGAGGATTCTGCCTGGGGGGCTTGGGCAGCCGGGGCTTCAACTGCTGAGTCTTCTGCAATATCGGCAACCCTTGCTCTTCCCATCCAAATATAATTGTGGAGTTTTGAATTGTACTCTAATAAAGCAATTAAGTTTTCCCTTGTTCCTACAATTGAGATACCTTTTTCAACAGGAAAAGTGTCATTCTTGGTTATATATATGGAGTTTGTGCTTTCCTCCCATCTAACTGTGTGTCCTAAGTTTTCGGCTACAAATCTAAGAGGAGCAAAGGTCCTGCTGTTTATCATCTTTGTCGGTACATCAATGTCCTTGATTATACCGTTAACCATTACCTTGTCCTTGCCTAAAATCATTTCTATTTCATTGTTTTCATCCTTAATAACCACTTCCAAAAGGTTTTTGTTCCAATCTACCTTAGCTCCCAACTTTTCAAAAACACCTCTTAAGGGTATCAGGGTCCTGCCCTTCTCTATGAAGGGAGCAACATCAAAATCCACTCTTTCATTATCTACATAAACTTTTATGACGTCCTGAGCAAAAGCCGTAACAGTAAAACATAAAATTAAAATTAAGCTTAATAAAATAATTTTATAAGTTTTTTTCATTCATTCTCACCTCTCTGTTTATTAGACGTATTTAAATAACGTCTTGTTCCTAATTATACCATCTTATTTTAATAATAAACATACACAAAAAAAGATGGCTTGCTCTGCCATCCTTTTGGGACATTGTAAGCAAGGGATATTCCTCTTATCCCCACACCTCATTCAGTGTGTCCTCTTCCTCTTTCCTGACTCTTGAATGTACTGCAGCACGTTTCTTCCGGAACACTTGCATTCTTCCCGTTAACTATAATGTCATCTGCTTCGCAGCGCTCGGATTCATTATAAACACACTTCACGGCTGCACACATAATATCTGTGTTACTTTTGGGTTCATCAACTGAGCTTCTTAATCCGGGCTTTTGCTCAATAAAGGTATGACAGCTGGTTGAACGGCTTTCATCTGCGTGTCTTCCGTTAACTGTCAAGGATGGGGCTGTGCAACCTAATCTTTTATTAAAGTAACAATTTGTTACGGTGCACTTAATTTCTGCCATGGCATCTCCTTTCATCGATGGTTTTTTTTAGTTTATCCCAAAGATGTTTAATTATGCCTCTTTCCTGTAATATGCCAAAAGTAGATCCACCATTCTTCCGTAGCTTCTTACTCCGTCATCTTGATTGTTCGCCTTTAAATAAATGTCATTTACCTTGTTGGCTGCATCTGCAATCTTTGTATCAAACTCTTTCCAGTAGCTTCTTGAAAATTCTATATCTTTTTTTACATCGTCGGAATATAAATTATACAGTCTGACAAACTCACCGCAATCTGTTGAATAAAGAGCATTCATTGAATGTATCAAGGCGGACATGGTGCCGCTGTAATAGAAATCTTCATATCCGGATTTAATGCTTGCCAAATAGGCTATAAAATTTGCTTCATCTTCCCTCATAAATCCTCTTAAATGTACTAATTCATGAAGCATGACCGAAGGAATCTGATAGGGAGGTATATGAACATTCACATTAGCTTCAAAAGTATAGGGGAAAAAGACTCCTGTAATATTAAAATAAGACATTATCTTTGACTGCCTCACAGGCTTGGGTAGTGAAAAATTTCCCCTTAATATTTTATATTCTTCGGCTAGTTTATCCATTGAATTTCCGGCTCTCTTTGCAGTACTGTAATAAGTGCTGTCGAACAGCTTTGCAGTGCCTTCATGAGTGTTTAACTTTGCCCTGTATTCATTTGCATCATCAATAAGCAATTCACAAAGCTCAATCAATTCTTGCTTTGAAGATTTTCTGAGCTCTAAGTTGCTGTAGCGGGTAAATTCATATCTGTAATAGTTTATTCCGCAAAATAAAACAAACAAAAAATACATCACTGAAATAAACGAAACAAGCATAAAAATATATTTTTTTATATGCTCCCATGTTTTGTCCTTTATGCTTTTTATTATGGCTCCACCTGTCAGTATTATTATTGCAACTATCAAAAAAATAATTATTAATTCAGCTGCCGAAAACCTGATCTTCAATGGTAAAAAACCTATAGTATTCACAAAAAACGGGTAAATGTTAAGAGCATAATATTCTGCATAATCAGTCTTGCTTTTTACTATAAAAGTAATGATAAATGAAATAGGTATCAAGAAAAGAATTAACCATCTTTTTTTCATTTTCTACCCCTTTGAAAAATATATCAAAATTATATCATATAATAAAACTAATTACACTAATTAAAAAACCCGAGGATTCTCGGGTTTTAAACTACTTCATATCCTGCATCTGTTACAGCCTTTTCTAAAACATCGTTTGGTATTTCCTTTTTAAGCCTTACTTCTGCTGTCTTTTCGTCTAAATTAACTACTGCATCTTCTACTCCATCCACAGCTTTAAGGGCCTTTTCTACAGCTGCCTTGCAATGTCCGCAGCTCATTCCTTCAACCTTCAATATTTTTTTCATATTATATTCTCCTTTTCCTTCTATATTTTCTTTATCATCAATATTACAAATTCTATCATTGTTTACTTTATCTTCATTCTCTATAAAACAAATATTCTCTTTGTTTTCTTTATTGCCTTTTTCCCCTGCTTTATTTACATGGTTTTCAGCCGCCTTGCCATAATATACCACGGTGTCATTGGCATATCTTTTAGGTTTGAAGAATTTCAATCTCAGTGCATTAGATACAACGGAAACCGAGCTTAAACTCATGGCAGCTCCCGCAAACATAGGATTAAGCTTCCAGCCTAATAAGCCGTAAAATACTCCTGCTGCCAAAGGTATCCCTATTGTATTGTAAATAAAGGCCCAGAATAAATTTTGTTTTATATTTTTAATAGTTGCCTTGCTTAATTGAACAGCAGTAACAGCATCTAACAAATCACTTCTTATAAGCACAATGTCCGCTGATTCTATGGCAACGTCCGTTCCTGCTCCTATGGCGATTCCCACATCAGCTCTGGCAAGTGCCGGAGCATCATTTATACCATCGCCAATCATAGCAACTTTTCTGCCCTGTTCCTGAATTTTCCTTATCTCTCTTTCCTTATCCTGCGGCAGTACTTCAGCAACAGCCCGTGTAATACCCAACTGTCTTCTTATTGCTTCAGCAGTTTTCTTGTTGTCTCCCGTAAGCATTACAACCTCAATACCCATTGCTTCAAATTCTTTAATTGCCAGCCCACTGCTAGGTTTAACAATATCGGCCACTGATATTATACCTAACACATTGTTTTCATCTGCAAAATATAAGGGGGTTTTCCCCTCATCCGCATATTTTGTGCTTATTTCTTCAAAATTCTTAATATTAATTTTTTGCTCATTTATCAAACGTAAGTTGCCAAGATAATACTTTTTACCCTTAACCTTAGCCTTTAAGCCTTGACCGGGAATTGCTTCAAAATTTTCTACATCATACAGCTCTAAATTTAATTCCTTTGCCTCTTCAACTATGGCATCAGCCAAAGGATGCTCTGAGCCTTTTTCTGCAGATGCTGCTATTCTCAGCATTTCTTTTTCATCAATTCCATCAGCAACAAGGTCTGTTACTCTTGGTTTTCCTTCTGTTATAGTACCTGTTTTGTCCATTACCACAGTCTCTACATGATGAGCTACTTCCAATGCTTCAGCAGACTTAATAAGAATTCCGTTTTCAGCACCCTTTCCGGTACCAACCATTATTGCAGTTGGTGTTGCGAGCCCCAAGGCACAAGGACAAGAAATAACCAAGACTGCTATTCCTATAGAAAGAGCAAGCTCGAAATTTGCTCCCAAAATCAACCATACAAGAGTTGCAACCACAGCTATGACAATTACAATCGGCACAAAGATACCGCTTATCTTATCAGCCATCTTTGAAATTGGTGCCTTTGAAGAGCTTGCTTCCTCAACTAACTTAATTATTTGAGATAAGGTAGTGTCATCTCCAACCTTCTCTGCTTCAAATTTAAAGAAGCCGGATTTATTAATGCTAGCACCTACTACCTTGTCTCCAACCTTCTTTTCAACAGGCATGCTTTCACCTGTAAGCATGGATTCATCTATTGAAGAAGACCCGAATACAATTGTACCGTCAACTGGTATTGATTGTCCCGGCTTAACAATTACAATATCTCCCTTTAAAACATCTTCAACAGGGATTTCTCTTTCAATTCCCTTTCTTTCAACCAAGGCAGTCTTTGGGGATAAATCAATGAGTTTTTTTATAGCATCGGAAGTTTTGCCCTTTGCCCTTGCTTCCAAAAATTTGCCTAAGGTTATCAAGGCTAAAACAACAGCAGCAGATTCAAAATATAAATCCATTGAAAACTGCATAACCAAGTCCATATTCATATGGCCAAGTCCGTAGCCTATTTTATAAATGGCATAAACCCCGTAAGCCGCAGCTGCCGATGTACCTATGGCAATCAAGGAATCCATGTTGGGTGAGCCCTTGAATAAGGTTTTAAATCCAACCTTGTAATATTTGTTGTTAACAATCATTACGGGAAGGCAGAGTAAAAATTGAGTAAATGCAAAAATCAAGGCATTTTCTGCCCCGTGAAATATTCCCGGCAGGGGCCAGTTAAGCATGTGCCCCATCGAAATATAAAATAAGGGTGCAGCAAAAATCAAGGATATAATCACCCTTTTTTTCATTTCTTTGATTTCTGATTTATCATCTTTTTTATCTGATTTTACTTCTGTTTTTTTTTCAAGTGCAGGAGAAGCTCCATATCCGGTGTCTACGACAACCTTTATTATATCACTATCTCTTAATACAGATTCATCATACTTTACAGTCATGCTGTTAGTGAGCAAATTCACATTTGCTTCTATAACTCCGTCGGTTTTGTTTATGTTTTTTTCAATTCTTGCAGAACATGCAGAGCAAGTCATGCCTGTTACGTCGAATTTTTGTGTTTTCATCAGTGTCACTCCTTTTATTTAGAGACCTTGTTTATTATTGAAATAATTTCATCAATTTTTTCATCTTCATTTCCTTCATTAAAAGCTTCCTTTACACACATATGCAAATGTGCCTTCAGAATTTCATTGTTAGCCTTTTTGAGTATTGACTGAGCTGCCAATATTTGATTTGAAATATCCACGCAATACCTGTCCTCATCAACCATCTTGGAAATACCTTCGATTTGTCCCGCTGCAGTTTTTAATAATCTATTAATTAACTCTTTATCTGCTTTCATTATTTCACCTCTTTTAATACTACACCCCGGGGGGGTGCCTGCTTCTATAATAAACTATGTGTCTTTCAATGTCAAGAGAAAAAACACAATACTTGAATGTTCTTTTTCTAGTGTTATAATTGTATTAGTATTACTTTTTGCTTAATTATTGACTTTTATACTAAAATATAATATTAAAGGGCGGTTATTATGGATAGAAAGTTTATTGAAAAATTAGGTTTAAGCTTACCAAGATTAGGCTATGGCTGCATGCGCTTCCCGGTTAAGGATGATAAAATTGATTTTGAATATGCTAGGAAGCTGATTAATTACGCTTACGAAAACGGCATTAATTATTTTGATACTGCTTACAATTATCACGGTGGGGAATCAGAAACATTTTTAGGAAAAGTTTTGACAGAGTATAAAAGAGAAAGTTACTTTTTAACAAGCAAACTTCCTGTATGGAAGGTGAAAGAAGAAGGGGATGCTGAAAAACTCTTTAATGAGCAGCTAAGAAAATGCAATACGAAATATTTTGATTTTTATCTTCTTCATTCTTTGCACAAGGAGTCCATTGAAACAGTTGAAAAGTTTAATTTGTATGATTTTATACTCAAAAAGAAAATGGAAGGAAAAATTAAATATATAGGTTTTTCATTCCATGACAATAATGAAGTGTTGCAAAAATTTGCTGCTGCCCATAAATGGGACTTCATTCAGCTCCAGATTAATTATTGGGACTGGGTGGAAGATGACGCCAAAAGTTTGTATGAAACCTTGGAAAACTTAAACATACCATGCTTTGTTATGGAACCTGTAAGAGGCGGATTTTTAGCTTCCTTTGCACCTCATGCAATGAAGCGTTTTACAGATTTTCATCCGGACAAAAGCATTGCATCATGGGCACTGAGATGGGTTGCATCACTTCCTAATGTAGCTTTGATTTTAAGCGGAATGTCAACCATGGAGCAGCTTAAGGACAATATAGATACCTTTACCGATATTGAGCCCATANCCGATGAAGAGCAGAAGGTTATTGATGAAGTGATTGAAGATTTAAGAGAGATTAACCCCATTCCCTGCACAGGNTGCCNCTACTGCATGGACTGTGAGTATGGAGTGGACATACCCGGGGTTTTTGGAATCTACAATGATTACAAAAGATCTGAAAACAAAGATATGGCAAAACGTAATTATTTTACATTCATGAGCGAAAAAAGGCAGGGCAGAAATTGTCAAAAATGCTTGGAATGTATGCAAAAATGTCCGCAGCATATTGATATTCCCCTTGAATTAGAGAAAATTCACAAGGAAATGTTGGCACTAAAAACCCCTTAATGTTATTCAAAGCATAAGCTAAGTATCTATACTAGGCAAAAAATAATAAAAATATCCGCTCACGGTTTCGGCCACGAATAATTCTTAGGATGATATGAAGGGTTTTGATCAAAATTTGCAATGGTTCTTCCATTGCTTTTTTATTGTATTTTTGCTTAAAATAAATCCAAATATCCGGCATATAGTTATATTAGTAAAATTTTTTGAGGTGGGGAATGAAAAAGGAAAAAATTATAATTGGTACCTTGATATTGACCATAGCCACTACATCTGTACGCTTTGTGGGTATGTTTTTCAGGATTTATTTAGCCAACACCATAGGCTCGGAAGGAATAGGTTTGTATCAATTAGTTCTTTCCTTTTATTTTCTCATGATAACTTTTGCAACATCAGGGATAAGGGTTGCTATTTCAAAGCTTATGTCAGAAGAGACTGCTTTGGGTAACTATTCAAACGCTAAAAAAGTTCTTCACCAATCCATATGTATTTCCATTATAACAGGTTTTGCGGCAGGTGCGGTTCTATATTATTTTGCTGATTACATAGGTACAAATATATTAAATGATGACAGGACAGTCTTGGCTTTGATGTACTTGGCTCCAAGTCTTCCCATAATGGCAATTTCAAACTGCTACAAGGGGTATTTTTATGCCTTGGGTAAAGTCACTCAACC
>JGI24712J26585_10004916_pt1 | contig 10019 bp, 10 predicted proteins | sample BioPla3DNA2_FD_26585 | JGI IMG/M metagenome (IMG submission 26585)
TTTATAGGGTAGGGGGGTCTAAATCTCTACCACTTTTCACCCCGGAAACGGGCGGGGGGTCACGCGCGAAAAATCGCAGTTTCAAACGGTGTCATGAAATATTCCGCAGAGTTCATTGGAATAACCGAGGCAAAAAGTCCATTGTATGGCGGTGCGCTGGCAGGCTGGAGGAAAAAGGTTCTGACTGCGGCTCGCCGACCGTTCCAGAGGAAGAACTGCAGAAAGCAGTGCTCAAAGCTATCAACAGCATAATTGCCGGGCGGGATGAGTTTATTGAAACTCTTCGCAGGAACATTGAAACGGCATTGGGCGGGGAGTTTGACGAAAGCACGGAAGCTATAGATAAAAAGCTTGAAGAACTGCAGCATGAACTCTTGCGGCTTGCCAGTACAAAAGCGGCCTATGACAGTGTGGCAAACGAAATCTACCGATTGCGGGAGCTGCGGCAGGAAACATTGGCCAGCAACTCCGAGCGGCAGAACAGGCGGCAGCGGATTGCGGAGATGATGGAGTTCCTTAATAGCCAGTCCAGCATCCTCTTCGAGTTTGATGACAAGCTGGTCAGAAGGATTGTCAACAGGGTGACGGTATATGGCGGCAGGCTGAAGGTGGAGTTTAAGACGGGGACGGAAGTGAGCGTGGAGATGTATGGTTAATATATGAAATCATGCCGCCGGTCGAGGCTTAAAGCTTTGGTCGGCGGTTTTTCGCTTTAATTGTAAATTTTTCTGCAGGCATATTGAAATTATTCGTTTCTTCGCATATAATAGAAATTGGAATTTTTTGTTCTGTGAGGTATTCGCAATGGATTACTTAACGGCAAAGCAAGCCGCTAAAAAATGGAATATATCCCCGCGCAGAGTGCAGGTCTTATGCGAGCAGGGACGGATAAAGGGTGCTGTGCGCCTGGGCTGGGCTTGGGCGATACCGAAGGACGCGGAGAAGCCCGCTGATTTGCGAATAAAAACAGATAAAAAATAGAGGAAGATAAATAGCATGGCAAAGGCAAAGAAAACTTCCACATCGGAATCATTGGTTAAAATGCTCGATCCTTACAAGGGCAAGGTTTTTGATATAATCATGTAGAATTTGAAGGAATTATAATTCACTTAAAAATGTTGCTTATAGATGTGCGCATATTAAGAGGCCCGGAATATAGCAATGGGAAGGATAATCTAACATATATGTTTTCGCACGCTTTGAACGAAAAAGTCTTAAAGACTTAGGGAAGGACATGCAATGATGTTTTCAATAAAAACAATACCCAAAATATGGAAAGACAGTGCCGTAATGGGTTCAGCTATTTTCGCTGTCATTGCAACATTTATGGGAGTTGCAGGAATTTCTCTTGATAGCATTATAAGTAACCAAAAATGGTGGAATCGTCTATTGGTTATACTTGCTGTGTACGCTTTTCTCGTAGTTATCTTGCGGGTAATACTTAGTTTGACTGTGAGGAAAGGTATTACGATAAAAATCCGCGGTATTTCTGTAAGCATTAAGCAAGGTAATATTTTTGACGCAAAAGGATGGAAAGTAATTCCATTCAATGAGTATTTTGATACAACTGTTGATGACGTGATAATATCAAGCACAACTCTTAATGGTATTTTCATTAATGAACACGTTAGTGATTTAAAAAAATTGCAGGATGTAATAATATCAGCCAATGAGGATCACTCAGATCTCAAAAAATATAAAAAGGGTAATCGATTTGCATATCCACTTGGCCGTATCATAACCTATGAAGATTATATGTTATTAGCCTTTTCTCATTTCAACGAGCAAAACGTAGCACATATTAGCAAACCTGAATATGAACGCTGTTTATTGACAATGTGGAAAGAGATACGCCGCACTTATGCGAATAAACCAGTTTTTCTCCCTCTAATAGGCTCAGGAATAACAAGTTTTGATGATATTCCGGAAAAGTCAAACCTCGACCTGTTAAAATGCATGCTTTGTACTTTGAGGGCAAGCGGTGAGAATATTAATCAGCCAATAACTATCCTTTTAACGAAGGATGTTATGCAAGAAATAAATATCTATGAAACGAAAGGGGTTATTTAGCTATGGCTTACAGGACTAAGACCTATATTGCGGCGGATTGGACCGGAGATAAAGATGCCGTGGATCAGCTACATAAATGGAATGACAGTGACCATTGGAGTTTATCGTTTACTGATGCTCACGATTTGACACAAGCCAGAGATGGAAGTCTTAATTGCAGTATTAAAGCTTCACTTGGAACTAGGCTTGACTTTTCAAAGACTTTCGTACTTATTGTCGGAGAAAACACAAAGACTGTTAGAAGCGGAGGATGCCAATACTGCGATAGTTATAACAGTTGGACAAAAAGTTGCGCGCGTGGGTATTCTGTGGATCATCGTAGCTACATAGAATACGAGTGCGATAAGGCTGTTCGGGATGGATTAAAAATTGTTGTATTGTACAACGCAGCAACAGTAAATAAATCTAAATGTCCAGATGCTGTAAAGAATACAGGCACTCATGTTGCCATGTGTTACTACAAAGATGGAAAGTATTATTGGGATTATCAGTCTGTTAAAGATGCTTTAGGTTGAGTCGATTGAGTCAAAACAAAACTGATAAACTCAAAATTATCTGTTTAAAAAACTCTTCAACACGGATAATGGAGATTGGAATTTTCTGTTCTGTGAGGTATTCGTGATGGATTATTTAATGGCAAAACAGGCCGCTGAAAAATGGAATATATCCCCGCGCAGAGTGCAGGTCTTATCGAGCAGGGACGGATAAAGGGCGCTTTTCGCCTGGGCTGGGCTTGGGCGATACCGAAGGACGCGGAAAAACCGGAAGATGCTCGAATAAAAACGAAAACCGAAAATTAAAATACTTATTTTGTGTGGTGAGAAAATGGACAAGAGATCACTTACGGAACAAGAAATACGTACAAGGTTTATAACTCCGGCTATTAAAGCTGCTGGGTGGACTGATGTTCAAATCCGTGAAGAATATGCTATTACAAAAGGGCGAATTATAGCTCGCGGCGGGTCTTATAAGAGAGATAAAGCTAAATATGCAGATTATGTCCTTTTCTATAAACCACACATTCCAATTGCTATTATTGAGGCAAAGGATAACAACCATACAGTATCGGATGGAATGCAGCAAGCATTAGGCTATGCCGAACAATTACGTGTGCCCTTTGTATTTACATCAAATGGTGACGGTTTTACTTTTCACAACCGCAATAGTGAAGACAATAACCGCGAAACAATTTTATCCATTTCCGAATTCCCCTCACCTGAAACACTATGGAAGATGTATAAGCAATACAAGGGTATAGATGAAAAGCAAGAAAAAGTTATTACAGAGCCTTACTATGTTGAAAGGCCTGATAAGCAACCGCGGTATTATCAGCTAAATGCCATCAATCTTACTGTTGAATCTATTGCTAAAGGGAATAATCGAGTATTACTAGTTATGGCAACGGGAACCGGAAAAACATACACGGCATTTCAGATTATTTGGAGACTCTGGAAAGCGGGTATTAAAAAACGCATTCTATTTTTAGCAGACCGAAATGCCCTTATTGACCAGACTTATACTAATGATTTTGCTCCCTTTAAAGATAAAATGACAATTATTCGTCATCGACATGTGGATAAATCATATGAAATATATCTGGCTATTTATCAAGGGCTTACAGGTGAAGGCGACAAAGATATTTTCCGTCAATTTAGTCCTGATTTTTTCGATTTAATTGTTGTTGATGAATGTCACCGCGGCAGCGCCAAAGCTGACAGTGAATGGCGAGAGGTCTTAGAATATTTTAAATCTGCTACGCAAATCGGCTTAACGGCAACGCCAAAAGAAACGAAAGAGGTTTCTAATATTGATTATTTTGGGGAACCAGTCTATACATATTCGTTAAAACAAGGTATTGAAGATGGATTTTTAGCTCCATATCGGGTAATTCGAGTCTTGCTTGATAAGGATGCCGAAGGCTTCCGTCCTTATCTTGGACAGACGGATCGTTTTGGAAATATTATAGAGGATCGTGAATATAACATTACCGATTTTGACCGGGAATTGGTATTGGAGCAACGTACTAAAGTGGTTGCAAAAGTGGTTTCCAATTATTTAAAAGCGCATAACGCTCGAATGGATAAAAGCATCTTTTTCTGCGTTGATACTGAACACGCTGATCGCATGCGGCAGGCACTAATTAACGAGAACAGCGATTTGGTAAAAGAAGACGAGCGCTATGTGATGCGAATAACCGGAGATGACGATATCGGGAAAAAACAGCTTGACAATTTCCGCGATGTGTCTAGCAGATATCCCGTTTTAGTAACAACGTCAAAATTGTTGACAACCGGCGTAGATATACAGACCGTCAAATATATTGTGTTGGATACCAACATCAACAGCATGACTGAATTCAAGCAGATTATTGGACGCGGCACCCGGATTCGCGAAGATTTAGGGAAAGTGTTCTTTACTATTTTTGATTTTAGAGATGCTACGCGATTGTTTGCCGATCCTGACTTTGACGGGCCCTGTGAACAGGATGATGGATATATGCCTGATGAAAATGGCAATATACATGATTCTGATTCCGATAGCGAATTTGTAAGAGAAGATCCTAAGGACTACACCATTGATAACGATTCGGAGTCTGGAAAACGTAAAAAATACTACGTGGGTGATGTAGAGGTATCTGTTTTAAAGCAAAGAGTTCAATACATCGATAAAAATGGGAAATTGATTACGGAATCTCTTACAGACTATACAAAACGAAATGTTTTGAGTAAGTATGCCACGTTGCATGATTTTTTACATGTTTGGAACAGCGCGGAACGCAAGCAGGCCATTTTAGATGAGCTTGCTGAACAAGGCGTCTTAATCGAAGAATTACAGGATCAAATCGGGCATGAATTTGACCCGTTTGATTTGCTGTGTCATATTGCATTTGACCAACCCCCTTTAACAAGGCGTGAAAGGGCAAATAAGGTAAAAAAACGAAATTATTTTGCTAAATACGGGGAAAAAGCGGCGGCTGTATTGGACGCTTTGTTGGACAAATATGCCGATTCGGGCATTTCCAATATAGAGAGTCTGGATGTTTTAAAGGTAAATCCAATAAGAGAGTTTGGAACCCCTCAGTTTATTGTCAACAAAATCTTTGGGGGAAAAGAAAAATTCAAACAGGCTATACGGGAGTTAGAGCAAGAACTTTATGTCGCATAATTTGAGGAGGTAAGCCAAATGGCTATATCAAATACAACAAAGGCCCTGAAAGACATTATGCGTATCGATGCGGGTATAAACGGCGATGCGCAGTACATAGAACAGATTGCTTGGTTGCTTTTCCTAAAAGCATTTGATTACAAAGAACAGGAATGGGAATTGGAGGATTATTATGTTCCGGTTATTCCCGAGCAATATCGATGGAGAAACTGGGCTGAAGACGATGAAGGCATTACCGGAGATGCCCTGATTGAGCATGTAGAAAATATGTTCCGGACGTTGCGCAATTTGGATGTTTCAGATGGAGATCCACGAAAATTCCTTGTCCGTGATGTCATGGAAGGTGTAAATAACTTCATGAAATCAGGAACGCTTTTGCGGCAAGTTATTAATAAAATTAATGCTGATATTAACTTTGATGAAGTAAAAACCGCTCATTTATTCAATGGCATTTACGAATCTATGCTCAAGGATCTGCAAAGCGCTGGCAAAGCCGGGGAATTCTATACTCCGAGGCCTGTTACAAAATTTATTGTAGATATGGTGAACCCTCAGTTAGGTGAAATTGTCCTTGATCCGGCATGTGGAACCGGCGGATTTTTAACCAGTGTCATTGACCGTTTTGATATCAAGACGGCTGATGAGTATAGAACATTGCAAAAAACCATTAGGGGCATCGAAAAGAAGCCTTTCCCCTTTTTACTGTGCGTTACAAACTTGATTGCCCATGGCATTGATGTGCCATTGATTAGGCACGACAATACCTTGCGTACGCCGACAACAGATTATAGTTTGGCTGACAAGGTAGACGTTATTGTTACCAATCCGCCTTTTGGAGGGGCGGAAGAGAAAGCCATTTCTCAGTCGGTGCCAGCAGAATTACGAAACACGGAAACAGCGGATCTGTTTTTAGTACACATCATGGCGCTTCTTAAAGACGGCGGACGCTGTGGCATGGTTTTGCCGGATGGATTTTTATTTGGAACAGGCGTAAAAGCTGCTATCAAGAAAAAGCTGCTGGAGGAAAACAATCTGCATACCATTGTCCGTTTGCCTAAGGACGTGTTTGCACCATATACCAACATAAATACAAACCTGCTTTTCTTTACAAAAGGGAAACCCACACAAGGCGTATGGTTTTACCGCTTGGAAATGCCTCAAGGCTATAAGCATTTTTCAAAAACAAAGCCGATGTTGTACGAGCACTTCGCGCCTGTGCGTGCATGGTGGAACAATCGCAAAGAGAGTGATGTTTCCCAATATGTTCCTGTGGAGGATATCATTGCGGCGGAGTATAATTTGGATTTTTGCGGGTTTCCTCACGAAACCGAGGAAATTTTGCCTCCGGATGAATTTATTGCGCAATATCGCAATGAGAAAGCAATTTTAACAGAGAGAATTGAAAGTATTCTCGAAAAGATCCAAACAGCCTTGGCACAGGAGGATGTGCTATGAAAGCAGCGGAATTGCGTAAGTCTATATTGCAAGCGGCGGTACAGGGAAAACTTGTGCCGCAGGATATACATGACGAACCGGCTTCGGTTTTGCTGGAACGTATCCGTGACGAAAAAGCACGACTTGTTAAGGAAGGAAAAATAAAAAAAGAAAAGCCTTTGCTTCCTATTATAGAGGATGAAATTCCCTACGACTTGCCAGATGGGTGGATTTGGTGCAGGTTAGGAGAACTTATCCAGATAGCAGAAAACAATAATATTCATAAAAGCTTACCCGAAAATACATTGGTAAATTATGTTGATATTGATGCAATTGATAATAAAAATTATTGTATAAAGAACGTAAAGCAAATCCCTGTCAAAAATCTCTCGTCTCGTGCGCGAAGGGTGCTTCAAAAGGGCTTTATTGTTTATTCTCTCGTGCGTCCGTATTTAAATAATATTGCAGTGGTTGAGGACGAAAAAGAAAACTATATTGGCAGTACGGGTTTTGTTGTGTTCAAGCCAATTAAAATTGAGATAAATTACTTCATTAGTTTTCTTTTGTCTCCGTTTGTCAAGACATATTATTTATCATTGCTTTCCGGGTTTAATTCGCCGAGTGTTTCTCAAGAAGATTTCCTGTCCACGCCGTTTCCCCTTCCCCCTCTTGCCGAGCAACAGCGCATTGTCGCTAAAGTGAATGAATTAATGTCACTGTGCGATGAATTAGAAGAAGCTGAGCAGGAACTGGATGCTCTTGAGAGCCGTTTTGAAGAGTATTTACCGAAATCTATCCTTCAAGCGGCGGTACAAGGAAAACTTGTGCCACAGGATATACATGACGAACCGGCTTCAGTTTTGCTAGAGCGCATTCGTGCTGAAAAAGCTCGTCTTGTGAAAGAAGGGAAAATAAAAAAAGAAAAGCCTCTACCTCCTATTTCAGAGGATGAAATTCCCTACGACTTGCCTGAGGGATGGGTTTGGTGCAGGTTGGGTGATTTGGGCGATTGGGGTGCTGGAGCGACACCCTTACGAAGTGAAAGCAGATATTATCATAATGGTACTATTAATTGGCTAAAAACAGGCGAGTTAAATGACGGTATTATATATGAAAGCGAAGAAAAAATAACAGAAGAAGCATTGAATGAGTGTTCATTAAGAATAAACAAGGTTGGAGATGTTCTCATTGCTATGTATGGTGCAACCATAGGCAAATTGGCGATTGTTGGTGCAGAAATGACTACAAATCAGGCATGTTGTGGCTGTACGCCATTTACGGGAGTATATAATTACTATTTATTTTATTTGCTCAAGGCTTATAGAAAAATTCTTGTTGAGAAAGGTGAAGGCGGTGCACAGCCCAATATATCAAGAATAAAAATTCGAAATTTGCCGGTGCCTCTTCCCCCTCTTGCCGAGCAACAGCGCATTGTCGTTAAAGTAGAAGAATTAATGGCATTATGCGAGGAAATAAAGGCAGTAAAAACCAAACCAATTGAACAAAGGGATACTAACAAGGTTATAGATTTCCCGGCGGTAAAGCAAGATGGGCAGATCCAGTTAGCGGCTCGTGGAGAAATCAGTAAAAAGTCTTCCAGCGAACTGATGCAAGCGATTGATGAGATGTTTGCGGGGGATGAATGATGTTTACTGCAAACACTCCGTCGTCCAAAGCAAAATGGGTTTTGGAAACAATGGGTATAAAGGGTGTTCCGGCTCCATATTTTGACGATATTGCACGTCAGGAGAAGATAAAAGTAAAGCGACGTTCTTTGCCATCAGAAAAGGATTTGAGCGGGATGCTGATATACAGAGGTGAAATGAAAGGTATCCTTATCAATACATATATCGAAAACATCGGACGCCAAAACTTTACTTTTGCCCATGAGCTTGGCCATTATTTTTTAAAGCATAAACCTCCATATACATTGGATGGGGAGTCAAGTTTCAGATGCTCAAATCAAGACATGGAAGTTGTAGAAGACTATTCCTCCATAGAAGTTGAAGCGAATCAATTCGCAGTCGAATTATTAATGCCTGAGTCGCTTTTTAAGCCACTTTTAGCAGGAACTGTTTTTGATTTTACCTTAATGAGTAGTTTGGCAAACCAGTTTTATGTATCAAAGCACGCGTGCGGGAACAGGATTTTAGATTTTATGAAGGAACCCTATATTCTTATATGCTCGAAGGGGACATCCGTTACCGCAATTAAATGCTCAAATGCGGCCAAGAGGTTTGGAAAAGCAGTAAAGAATATTCCCACAGAAAGTCATGCATACAGAGCGATTCAATATCAACAGAATCAAAAACAGTTTTATCTTTCGCTTGGCTCTGTATGGTTTGGACAATTATATAGCAATATTATAGTTTACGAGTGCACTCGGGGAAATTATGAGCATGATGTATCTATGACGATTTTGAAAGTAGAGTATTATACAAACCACTGAGGATTTGCATGAGTGGTACCGGAAGAATTTTATATAAAGAAGATGTCACTGGAGAAGACATATGGGTAAGAAAACTGTCGAAAAAGGATGCATCTATCCTGCCATTGAAACAAAGAAAAAGACAGGCAACGAGCAATTTTTGAATGCAGGCAGCGATGTCTGCACGCTTAGAGATTTTTGGGCCTGGGCGTATTCTGATCTTATTGGCAATACCGAAAGAGGCAGACTGGCTGAATTCATAGTCGCCATGGCGCTTGGTATTACAGAGGGTATTAGTGTATCATGGGATAAATATGATTTGCTTTCCAAGGAGGGCATTCGCGTAGAAGTAAAATCTTCCGCTTATCTTCAGTCTTGGGAACAGCAATGTCTTTCAAAAATCAGCTTTGGCATTCAGCCTACCTATGGCTGGGACAGCATTACAAATGAATATGATATAGAACAAAAGCGCCAATCCGACGTCTATGTGTTTTGCGTGCTGAAACACATAGACCAGGCGACCCTTAATCCGCTTGATCTGTCCCAATGGGAATTCTATGTTTTATCAACGGCTGCTTTGAATAAAGCTGTGCCGGGACAAAAAACGATATCGCTAAACAAGCTTTTAAATATAGGAGCCAAAAAGTGTGGGTATGATGTGTTGTATAAAACTATTAAGCATGAGGCAGCGCATTGATGGATATTAACTCAAATGATATCCATTTTGACAACTCGTGCAGTTTCAAAAATGGCATTTTACCTGATAGAAATGTTTCCGCGAACGCTGGAAGCATTTTTCTTCAATCGACATCGATTCAATCATCTCACGTCACGTTGAGACGGTAGTATTGATGTGTGCGTCCAGCGAAGCTGGCAAATGCTAACAGGTGAAAGTCCTGTAGTGGTAAAGGTAGGGCAGCCA
>JGI24712J26585_10004917_pt1 | contig 10019 bp, 8 predicted proteins | sample BioPla3DNA2_FD_26585 | JGI IMG/M metagenome (IMG submission 26585)
AGGGCGGGTCTCAATACCCGTCCTTTAAGTTGCAGGGCAGAACGAAAATATGAAACCCTGGGTAAGAGTAGATAACACTATCAAGGGACTGGCAACGGATCGAGTTCCTTTTGGTGAAATATTCGTAGACCCGCTCTTTTGCCAAAGAGCAATGGATAGCACTGCTTTTTCATTTTCATTGGCAAGGGAATTTTGGGAAATGCTGGGGCTTGACCTGATTGTCTTCCATCCGGGGCACCGGGGGGATACCCTGGAAGAGATATTCAGGTGGCGGGAGAAAACCGATTATTATATTTTTGCGATTATCGGGGGAGGCTTTTCAAAAGGCCTGGAAACTCTTGGTTTTTCCAAATTCATGCAGGATATTGCCAGGGATCCTTTGGGAGCAAGAAAAGTAATTCGCAGATTTGCCGGTGAGGAGCTGGAGACTGGCCGAAGGTGTGTTGAGGCCGGTGCCCATGCCGTGATGATCGGGGACGACATTGCTTACCAGAGGGGCACCTATATCTCTCCGGAACAGATGAGGATTATTGCTTTTCCCTCTTTGCGGGAACAGGTTGAAGAGCTGAAAGGGCTGGATGTCCCGGTTTTTTTCCATAGTGACGGTAATCTGAACGCCGTTTTGGACGATCTGCTGGGGATGGGGTTTGACGGCCTGCAGGGGNTCGAGCCGGGAGCGGGCATGGATATCGCGGCGGTAAAAGAAAAATCGGGAAACCGCCTTTGCCTGATGGGGAATATTGATCTTTCGTATCTGCATCATCAAGCGGAAGAAGAGGAGATTATAAAAGTGGTGATGAGGACTGTCGGAGCGGCTAAAAAAGGCGGGCGTTATATTTTTGGGACCTCCGGGGGNCTGCATAAAGATTTGCCTGTCGACAAAGTAAAGACGATGTACAGCGCCGCCCTGCAAACAGCCTATTACTAACGTTTAATTAAAATTAAAAGGGTGACGGGATATGTTTAAAGATTTGGTGCGAAAGAATCGAAGCTATCGGCGATTTGATCAGTCTTTCAAAATCGAGGATAATACACTTTATGAATTAATTGAACTGGCCAGAATGACTCCTTCAGCCAATAATATGCAGCCATTGAAATATATGCTCTCCGTAAATCCAAAGCGCAATGAAAAGATTTTCTCGTGTCTTTCCTGGGCTGCGCATCTTGAGTGGAATGGGCCGGAGGAAGGGGAAAAACCAACAGGCTATATCATCATTCTGTGTGATACGGCTGTTAAAGAAGATGCGGGCTGTGATCACGGTATTGTATCCCAAACCATCATGCTGGGGGCGGTTGAGCGTGGTCTGGGGGGGTGTATTATCGCTTCCATTAAGCGCGAACGTCTGCGGCACTTGTTAAATATTCCGGAGAGATACAAAATATTGCTTGTCCTGGCCCTGGGGAAACCGGCCGAACAGGTCGTGCTTGAAACTGTGGGTGATGATGGCGATACCCGCTACTGGCGCGATGCGAACGAAGTGCATCATGTTCCCAAAAGAAGCCTTGAAGAGCTTATCATTGAAGCCGGGGATTAGCCCCCTGCTCAGCTCCTGTTCCTGTCCCTGCCGTTTTTTATTTTTACTATTAAATGCCAGGGAAAATACTTCCGAAAAATTGAGATTCCCCCGCTGCCGGGAAAAGAAAGAGGTTTCAAATGTCTAATAAGCAGTCTTCTATAGAAGTAAATGTATTGTTGCCGGAAGGGAAAGTCAAACCTTTGGCTGGAGGACGCAGCCTGCTGGAAATCAGCGAGGAAGTTAGTACTTACTACCCTTCTCCTATTGTAGCGGCTTTGGTTGATAATAAACTAGATGAATTGTCTTCGGTTGTCGAAGGGCCGGTTGTAATAAAGTTTTTGGACCTTACTACCATGGAAGGAATGCGCATTTATCGGCGCAGCCTTACCTTTCTCCTGATTACTGCTGTTCACGAACTTTTCCCGGAAGCAGTGGTTAAAGTTGAGCATTCCTTGAGCAAGGGCCTTTACTGTGAAATTGAGAAGAATCCGGAGTTAACTGAAGAAGATGTGGCGGCTATAGAGAAAAAAATGTGGCAGTTGGTCGACAGGGATCTACCGATTAAAAAAAGGCGGGCCTCACTTCGCGAAGCGGCGCAAGTTTTCAGCCGTCAGAGGTTTGATGATAAAGTGTATTTGCTTAAGTTTTGGAAGAAGGATTACCTTAGCCTTTACTCTATAAGCAACCTGGAGGATACTTTATACGGTTATCATGTCCCGCGGACAGGATTGTTGCAGAGATTTGCATTAAAATATTACCGGCCGGGTCTTATCCTTCGTTTTCCCGATAAGCATGACCCCTTCACTATCCCTCCGTTTATTGAACAGCCAAAACTGTTCGAGGTTTTTCGTGAAGCCGAGAGGTGGGGGGCTATATTGGGTTTTGATACGGTAGGAGCTATGAACAGTTTGATCAAAGAAGGACAGGGTCTGGATATGATCCATGTTGCCGAGGCTCTGCATGAAAAAAAGATTGCCCAGATTGCTGATATGATTAGCAAACGCAGGGACAAGATCAGTGTAATCCTGATCGCCGGGCCGTCTTCATCCGGCAAGACAACTTTTGCTCAACGCCTGCGCACACAGCTGTTGGTAAATGGTATACGCCCTTATCCTATCTCCATCGACGACTATTTTGTGGATCGCGAGCATACTCCCCTTGATGAATCAAATAACTACGACTTCGAACATATTGAGGCCATTGACCTCGCCCTTTTTAACGAACACCTGCTACAACTGATCAACGGTGAAGAAATTGAAGTCCCCATCTTTAATTTTGCCGCCGGAAGGCGGGAATACCACGGCAGACGCGTCAGGTTGGAAAAAAACCAGCCACTGATCATAGAGGGTATACATGGATTAAATGAGCAATTGACGGGTTCTATTCCTCGCGATAGAAAGTATAAAATTTATATATCTGCATTAACAACCCTGAATATTGACAGGCACACCAGGATACACACCACCGACACGCGCCTGCTGAGGCGCATAGTCCGCGATGCGCAGTTTCGTGGAACAGACGCCCTGGAAACCATCAGGAGGTGGCCGTTAGTCAGGCGTGGTGAGGAGAAGAATATTTTTCGTATTCAGGAAGAAGCGGATGTTATGTTCAATTCGGCACTGGTTTACGAACTGGCGGTGCTTAAGGGATTTGCAGAACCTCTGCTGAAAAAAATTGGCCCATCAGAAGCAGAATATGTTGACGCCAGGAGATTGCTGGCCTTTCTTTCTTCTTTTATGCCCCTGCCTTCACGCGATGTGCCGTCCAACTCCATACTGCGTGAATTTATAGGGGAGTCCTGTTTCTTTGCATAATAGGTATTGAATTGGGTATCCGGTTTTGGGCACGATTAAAACCAAGTCTACATAATGTTAGTATTTAAATATGTTAGGTTCGATGCGTTATTGGAATATGACTATTGACGGTATTCTTCCAGGTTATTTCCTTAGTTTATTCCCCGATTACTTTTACCAGTACCCTTTTTCTCCTGCGCCCGTCGAATTCACCATAAAAGATCTGTTCCCAGGGGCCGAAATCCAGTTTGCCTCCGGTTATTGCAACTACCACTTCTCTGCCCATCACCTGCCTCTTTAAGTGAGCGTCGGCGTTATCTTCATAAGTATTATGGGCATACTGGGAGACGGGTTCGTGTGGGGCGAGTTTTTCCAGCCATTTTTTAAAATCCTGGTGCAATCCTCTTTCATCGTCGTTAATAAAGACGCTTGCGGTAATGTGCATGGCATTTACAAGGCACAGCCCTTCTTTTACACCACTTTTATCAATAATTTCCTGTATCTGTGGAGTGATATTGATAAATTCCATTCTGTTTTCGGTTTCAAACCACAGATATTCACGCAACGATTTCATCCTACATTCCCTCCATTTTTTTATTTTTCCTCTAATATATTATCCTTTACCAGAAATATTTACAAGAAATAGATGAATGTCAGATAAATGACAGAGTTATTCTGGCAAATCAATTATATTTTACTTATAGTGTTTATGAAAATTATTATTAGAATATTTAAAAGAGTTGATTGGCAAAGTGATGAGCGGGGAGAGATAAACGAATATTAAGCAGGAGTGAGGAAAAATAATGTATTCGCGAGAAGAAAAACCTGGCAGCATGGCCTGTGCTGGGAAAAGTATTATCGGTTTAACGGTAAACGGCCAGCTTTATAAGTTAGAGATAGGGGCAGAGGCGGGAAAGGTTGATCCAAGTGATACTCTTTCTTTTACGCTCAGAGAAACTCTCGGACTTACAGGGACTAAGGAGTCATGTGACAGCGGGGCCTGCGGGGCTTGTACCGTACTCATGGAAGGAAAAGCAGTGCTTTCATGTATGCTGCTCACCGTAGAATGTGACGGAAAATCAATTGTCACAATTGAAGGTTTGAGAAATCCGCAGACAGGAGAGCTCGATATACTTCAGCAAGCATTTATTGACCATACGGCTTTTCAATGTGGTTTTTGCACGCCCGGTATGATTATGAGCGCCAAAGCCTTGCTGAATGAGAATCCCTCTCCAACAGAGGAAGAAGTAAAAATGGCTCTTTCCGGCAATTTTTGCCGGTGTATCAGTCACTACCAGGTTATAGAAGCCGTTATGGACGCTGCTAAAAAGGGGAGGTGATCTAAGTGTCAGAGGCTTACAGGTATATAGGCAAGGCTACACCCAGAATTGATGGGGAAGAAATAGTAACCGGAAAGGCAGCATTCCTTAATGATTTAAAGTTTCAGAATCTCTTATATGGAAAAGTTTTGAGAAGCCCGCATCCCCATGCTCTTATTAAAAAGATTGATGTAAAAAAAGCGGAGCAGGTTAAAGGTGTGAAGGCGGTTATCACCCACGAGACAATGCCGGATTGGAAAAACGGAAATCCTCCGATCCGCCTCCTCGATAAAAAAGTACGCTTTGTAGGCGATGCCGTGGCTCTTATTGCAGCGGAAACCGAGCGGATTGCCGAAGAGGCGAAGAAGCTTATCGAAGTAGAATACGAAATTCTCCCCGCAGTTTTGGATGACTATGAGGCGATGAAACCGGGTGCNCCTCAGATATATGAAAATTTGCCGGGCAATTTGCTCCCTCTCGGTATACCCAACAGGAAATGGGCAACCGAAATAGTAACGGGAGACGTGAATAAGGGTTTTGAAGAGGCTGATGTTGTGGTGGAAGAAGCGTATGCATATGATAATATCCCCGGGCCAGGCTTCCCAGAGTCTCCGGCTGCCGTAGCCCTGTGGGAGGAACCAAACACGGTGACGGTATGGGTATCAAACCATAAGATATGGAGAAACAAGCATGAGCTTTCGGTCACCTTTGGAAATGATGTAAAGGTACGGGTTATCGGTGGGGCATGTGGCGGAAGCTATGGATCGAAGGTTATGTCCATCCAGGTTCAGTGCTATGCCGCAGCTCTCAGCAAGGCAACAGGCAGGCCGGTGAAAGTGTCTTTGTCAAAAGAAGAACAACTCAGTACTTTTGTGTTGCGTCCCGCTACACGCCTTCATGCTAAGGTGGGCATGAAAAAAGATGGTACCGTGACGGCGATAGCAGGTTCGTGGGTTCTCGGTACAGGTTATTACTCAATGACTACACAGGTTCAACTAGGAGTCGGCTGCGGTGAGGCGATGATCGCTGTGCGGTGTAAGAACTGGGATGTAAAGCCGGCAATTGTATGTACAAATAGAAATGCTTCCGGTATTGTCAGGGGATTTGGCGGCCAGGAACTGAAATGTGCTCTCATCCCTATATTAAGCCATGCCATGGAGAAGCTCTCACTTGATCCCTTTGAAGTTCTTAAAAAGAACTTTGTCAAACCCGGTGACGGTTATTACTGGAGAAATGCCGAATGGTATGACTATCGTGGTATTGATTATTCCCGCGCGATGGACGAAGGTGCCAAAGTCTTCGGTTGGAAAGATAAATGGAAAGGATGGCTTAAACCTACAGCAGTGAAGGGCGCGAAGCGCATAGGTGTCGGGGTCGGTATTCACGGGAATGCTGATGTAGGGGAAGATGTATCCGAGACCCATGTGCGCCTCGACAATGACGGAAGAGTCGTGATTCTCGCCGGACTTGCCGAGCATGGGACGGGACAGCGAAGCAATGTTGTAAAGGTAGTTGCAGAGGTACTTCAGCTTCCCCTGGAGAGGATTTCCATTAGCCCGGGCGATTCTATGGTTACTCCATTTGAATGGGGACCTGCCGGTTCAAGGGGAACCTATGCAATATTAGGTGCTGCTATTGCGGCAGCCGAAGATGCAAAGAATAAACTATTCCGACTTGCCATGCCGATGCTGGGTGCGGATGATCCCAAAGATCTGGAAACGTCTGACGGTATCATTTGGTTAAAAAGTGACCCCCAAAAACGTATTGAATGGGAAAAAGTACTAAGATTCAGGACGGTTTTAGGGTACGGACGCTTTGAAGAGGACTATTCGCTTTCCAACTGTATGATGAGCTTTGTAGAGCTGCAAGTCGACACAGAAACCGGTAAAGTTGATCTTCTGCGGGTAGTTAACGCGACTGACGTTGGTCAAGTTATTGATCCCCATGGTCTCCAGGGTCAGCTCTACGGCTGCCTCGGATCAGCGGGTATTGACAGCGCGGTTTTTGAAGAGACGATCGTCGATCCAACTACAGGTTGTATTCTTAATTCAAACCTGATTGATTACAAATGGCGGACCTCTGCAGAACTTCCGGTGATTGATAATGTTGTTTTGGAAACGCCTATCGATACCCACCGTTTTCATGCAATAGGAGTCGGGGAAATAACAACTTCCCCCGGACCTTCGGCAGTACTCATGGCTGCATCAAATGCTATTGGGCAATGGCTTCATGAATACCCTGTCACCCCGGAACGGATATTAAAGGCCCTTGGGAAAATTGGGAGAAACATTCAGAAGAAAGAAGGTGGCAGATAGTGAGGTCTTTCACCCATTTTGATGTAAACAGTATAGAGGAGGCTTACGCAATCCTTGATGATTATAAGGGAAAGGCTTGTCTAAACGCCGGTGGCAGCGATCTCCTTTCAATACTTAAGGGAGATTTGCTGCCCAATTATCCCGAAGCAATTGTTAATATTAAGACCATACCCGGTCTTGATTATATAAAGGAAGAAGGCGGTTTTCTCAAGCTGGGCGCCCTCGTTCGCCTTGATGACATAGTGCGATCATCCCTTCTTGATAAGAATTATCGCTTACTAAAGGAGGCGGCCCTTACGGTTGCAACGCCCCAGGTACGAAATGTAGCTACAATCGGCGGAAATCTCTGTCAGGATACCCGCTGCTGGTACTACCGGTATCCCGAAAGCATCGGCGGCCCGCTATATTGTCTGCGCAAGGGGGGCAGAACTTGTCTTGCTGTAAAAGGGGACAATCGCTATCATGCGATTATGGGCGGGAAAAAGTGTTTTGCTGTATGTCCGTCCGATATGGCGGTTGCGCTCACTGCCCTTGAAGGTAGGCTTATTATTTCCGGACCCAAAGGGGAGCGAAGCATAGCAGTGGCCGACTTTTTCCACCCCCTGGGCAATGATCTTTCCTTTAACGAGATCATTCGGGAGATTGAAATCCCGGCTCGCAGCTTTTCTTCACAGCAGACCTTTCTCAAGTTTACTCTGCGTAAACCTGTTGACTTTGCTATTGTCAGTGTAGCTTCTATAATTAGAGTTGAAGAAGAGGTATGCACTGAGGCTCGAATAATCCTCGGTGCTGTAGCTCCTTTTCCTGTAAGAGCGGAGAAAGCCGAAAAATTATTGCTTGGCAAGCCTATCAGCGAGGAAATTGCCGTAGCTGCAGCGGAGGAATCGCTTGCAGGCTCAAAACCGTTCAGCGGGAATGCCTATAAGGTACAGATAGCTAAGACACTGGTAAAACGGGCGATATTAGGGTCGGCGGAATAATATTTTCTGATATTATTTTACTTATTATGAATAGAAAAAGAGTATTATTTTAATTCGCACGGCGGAAACATAAAGGCTATCCGCCGTGCTTCTATTTTCTTGGTGTTTTCCTGATATTGTTATTGAGATTTAGTTTACATAATGTTAGAATTANAAATTGAAGCCTCAAATGAGAAAAGAGTATAGATGCCGTTCCCTGGTTTTTCGCAACTACAACAGCCTGCAGACTTACCAGTGTACATAGCCATAATTTAATTTTAAAAAGGAGTTGAAAGAAATGAAGCTAATTGGGAATGGTATTGTAGCACAATCCGGGGGTCCTACTCCCGTTATAAATAACAGTGTTTACGGGGTTATCAGACAATGGCTGAGGCTTAAGGGGACAGGTACCCTTTACGGTGCCTTTTATGGTATAAAGGGAGTTTTGCAGGAGAATTTCATTGATCTCTCATCTCAACCGGGAGATATTATCGAGAAGTTGAGATATACTCCGGGGGCTGCCCTGGGTTCCTGCCGCTATAAGCTAAAAGAAGAGGATTATTTTGAGCTGCTGCAGGTATTTAAAAAGCTTAATATCAGGTATTTTTTCTATATCGGGGGGAACGATTCCATGGACACGGCCGACCGGGTAAATAAGCTGGCGGTTAGGGAAGGGTATCCTCTAAATGTAATCGGTATTCCTAAGACGATTGACAACGACTTGCCTTTCACAGATCATTGCCCGGGTTATGGCAGCGCAGCCCGGTATCTGGCTACTACGGTGCTGGAGACAGGTATTGATCTCAAAATGTTAATAAACAACACACGTGTAGCAATCCTGGAAGTAATGGGCAGGAACGCCGGCTGGCTGACTGCGGCAGCAGCGCTTGCAAGAAGGGAAGATGGAGATGTTCCGCATTTGCTCTGCCTCCCGGAAGTGCCCTTTAACGAGGATAAATTTGCTGCTGAAGTGGAAAGGATTTACCGTGAGAGAGGTTGCGTCTATATTGCCGCCTCCGAGGGGCTTGTCGATGAAGAAGGAAATTATCTTACAGCAACTAACAGCAAGGATTCTTTCGGTCATGTTCAGCTCGGCGGTCTTGCAGGGACACTGAAAACGCTGGTGGAAAAAAAGACCGGACTCAAGGCAAGATGTAATGTGCCGGGCACAACCCAGCGCTCGGCCATGCATCTGGCCGCGAGGACCGATGCTGAAGAAGCCTGCATGGTGGGTGAAGAGGCAGTTAAACTTGCCTCAGCTGGAAAATCCGGTTTAATGGTAACGCTGGTCAGGGATGATAATGAGGAGTATCGCTGCCTGACCGGATGCATTGAGCTGGATAAGGTGGCCAACAGGGAGAAAAAACTCCCTGTGGAGTGGATTACCGCATCGGGATTTGATGTTACCGATGAATTTATCGAGTATCTCAGGCCGCTGATCAATGGGGAGATAGAAATTCCGACGAAAAACGGCCTGCCGGACTACGTGGATTTGCAACCTGAAAGGGATCCTATCCCCGAAAAGCTACCTGTAGTATGAAGACGGTAGGTGCAAATCAAATTAAAATGCTTATTTGCATTTTTTACGGGCAAGTATTGCACTTTAAGGCTATCGAAGGGGCTATAGCGGATATTTAATATTCGTTAAGCAATTTTAACAATAAGGATTATAATGGGGTAGATTCTAATTTTGCAAAGGGATCTGCCCTTTTTTATTTTCTTTTTTTATTTTTAAGAGATATTTACAGGAATTGTTTTTATTCTGTCCAAATAATAAGTGATTAGATTACACACTAGAAACTCTACGGAGGGGAAAATGCCACTACAAAACAGTACAGACCTTGCAAATTACTTAAAACTCTTTGTCCACAAAGAAGATAACAGCTCCGGTTTATTATCGCCGGACGGAAAATCCACGGTGGTGGAAATCATCGAGACCTGCGGCTGCAGTATACCCCGGTATATTAATGAGTATTGGACATCCAGACAGAGGCAGGCTTCAGCTATTCATGAAATATCCTACCGGGCGTGTTTTAAACCTCAACTGGCGCGTTTTTTTATCCAACTGCTGACGGGGGAGGACGGCCTGGTCTATGATCCTTTCAGCGGCAGGGGG
>JGI24712J26585_10004920_pt1 | contig 10011 bp, 10 predicted proteins | sample BioPla3DNA2_FD_26585 | JGI IMG/M metagenome (IMG submission 26585)
CTCTGAGGCCGCCGTCATCACGATGGAGGCGCTCGTCGCCGCCGCTCAAGACAACACACTGAACCTGACAGTTTCGGCTGCCGGTGATACCGGTCTCGCCCTTGGAACAATTGCTCCTAGCGGCGGGAGAGCTGGAGTCGCGCCTGACAAGGTGCAAGTCGGATTCGGGAAGAAATTCGGAATCCCTGTCTTGCTGAAACACGCAAGTTATGTCTTGGTGAAACTCTTTAACGGATCGGCGGACTCCGGAACGGTCACGGCAGATGCGACGGACATTGAAAAGAATGTCATTGCATTAAACGGCACTCCGGACGGTCAAAAGGCAATTGAGCTTGTCATTGTGCATTTTTAGGAGGTGCAGATGATTAAAGTAAAAGAACCTAAAGAAGAAAAGTTCACCGTCCTGGTGGACTTTTTAGATTTAGAAGACAAATCGTATAAATATTCAGTTGGTGATGAATATCCGAGGAAGGGCGTCAAGCCAACTAAAAAGCGAATCGATGAATTAAAAAGCGATAAGAACAAACTCAAAAAACCATTGATAAAGTGAATGAGGTAGTGGAATGGCTAAATTGGTAACAATCGAAGAAGCGCGCTTGATATGTCGCGTGGACGGTACCGAGAATGACGACATTATAAAGCCGATCATGGATGCTGCTGAGCAGTATGTCCTTGATTATCTCGGTGAAGTTGAAGATTCGGCCGATCCACGAATCAAGCGAGTAATTTTGGCACTGATCCAGATTAATTTTAGGCCGGACGATGACAGTCAAGGAAATCTAAGACGTCACGTCACGGCCTTGCTTAAACAAATGAGGACACTGCCATGAAAGTACATAGAATTATTTTTGAGAAGTTTGATGGTATTGAAATTGACGATGAAGGCGTTGAACAAAGCACGTGGTCGGAAGATCGCAGAGCCTGGGCAAGTGTTGAGAATAGACACGGTTCACAAAAGTGGCAAGCTGGAGGGTATGCCGAATCGGTTACTAACTTATTTCGGATAAATTACATTCCGAGCTGGGAGCCTACATCACAGCACCGGATCAAATGGAAAGATGATCTATATGATATTGAATCCGTGGATAATATCAGATTTGAGAATCTGGAGTATGAGATAAGGGCGGTCAGGCACGAGAGGACGGTCACAACATGAAGAAATCATTTGTTTCAGTCAACCGACTTTTAGTCGGGGCGTTCAAAAATATCATGCCAATTGCTCATCTAAAATATTCCGGTACTAGTCCTGATTATGCGACCTTCAACATTCCGGTTAGGCAAGCAACTATGCTGCAATCAGGAAAGAATGAAAAAGTTAGAGTTTATGGGTATATAGATGTTTTTACAGTCAAAGATCCCTCTACATCAAGTTCAGTTTTAGCTGATATTGATACAGCTTTAGCTGAAGCAGGGTTTCATATTATGAATATTGGAACGCTTACATTTATTGATGAGCTTAAAAAATATCATTCAGAAATTGAATTTGCGATCGGAGTTGATGCTAGTGCCTAGTGAACAAGGTATTGAAGAATTAATGCTTGATTTAGAAGAGATTGGACTAAAAATATCTGATCCGGAGACGAAAAAACAAGTGCTTGAAGCAATGGCGGATCCGGTCGTGAAAGAAGCTAAGCGGATTACACGTCCCGGCGGAATGTTCGGTAAATACAGAAAAACTGGAAACCTATCAAAATCAATCGGAAAAGAGTGGAGTCCGGATAATCCGGACGAAATCAAAGTTGGTTGGGGTGAAGAAGGTTTTTACGGAAAGTTTCATGAACGAGGTTTTTTCAACAAGCAATATAAAGTTTTTATAAAAAATCCGCATATAAGACCGGCTTTTGAATCTAAAAGAAGTGAAGTCGGCAGTGCAGGAATCAAAAAGTATAAAGAAATTCTTGGAGGTTAAAGAATGATTAAAACAGCAACTGCACCATATGCGGTTACAATCCGCGATGCGTATTTTGCAGATTTACAAACAGACGAAATTATTAAAGTGGGATATATCCGTACAGTTGGATTATCCATTATTCAAAACACTCAAAAAATTCCAGGCTCCGGCCGGATAACGGATCAAATTTCAAGGATAACCGGAATAGATTTGACTGTTTCCAGTTCAAGATTACCAGCAGAAATTGTCCGAAAATATCGCGGTAAAAAAGTTTCAGAAAATGGTGGTTTTTCAGCGATTAATGTTAAGAACAAGTTCCCAGCATTTGCGTTTGGATTTGTTGTGGAGAATTCCGATCAATCATTAACTTTCGCATGGCTACCAAACTGTACCATGACTGAAAATAACGAAACATATCAAACAACTCCGGTAGACGGGGCGAATGACCCTGTGCAAGATACGACAATCTCAGCGCTTCCTGATCCGGAGAGCGAAGATTTGTTGATTGACTACAATCAAGGCGAAGTGGTTGAGGGTAAAACTCCATTAACTGAAGAGGAATTTTTCGCAAAGGTGATTAAATCATTTGAAGATGAACTTATTGATTCTGAGAAAGCAACTACACCAGGAGCATAAAAATGGACTTCATTAAACGAGAAATAATGAGTCACGATTTGAAGATAGCGGGAGGTAAATACCCCGCTATTTTTAATTATCGTGCTATAGCGCTGGCTGAGGACGTTTCAGGTGTTGCAAATGGTTATACACTTGCAAGACTTGATGAAGATTACGACAAAGACGGAAATTTGAAAAGAATTGGAACTGGTGAGAGTTCCATGCTTGCTAAGGCAGGACTTCAAGCAAGAGAAATAATCGGGCTTGCATACGGAATGATGAAATCAGCAGGCGTGAATGTTGATGTCGAGGACTTAGAAGCTTCAATCTCACCATCTGAACTTTCTGAAATTATCAAACAGCTAAAAGAAATAATTAAACATCAGGATATTAAAGCGGTTGTTGATGAATCAAAAAACAAGTAAGCCATGATGTCACAATTTATGATCTGATTTTGAGTGCTAGAGAAGTGCTTGGCTGGACTACGGAAGAATTTTTCGATGCCACTCCGAGATTTTTCAGCGAGATGATAAACGCAAAAACAAAATCAGTCAAAGAACGTCATGGCGATAAAAAAGAAAAACAACAATCTAGTAAACCCATGTTTTGGGATGAAATTAAACGAGAGGTGGGGATTTAATTGTCCGACACAATAAAAACAGCTGGTGTAAAGCTAACTTTAGACGGTCAAGCTGAATTTTTACAAAATATTAGGGTCGTTAATCAAGAGTTAAGACTTAACTATCAAGAACTCCGCCTTGTTCGTGAACAGCAAAAACTACAAGGTGATTCAACTGAGCTTTTAGCGCAAAAAGCAAGCATCTTGTCAAATGAATATAACAATCAAGTTGCAAAAATTAAAGGCTTAAATGAAGCACAACAACAAGCAAAAAAAGAATACGGTGAGAATTCCGAAGAAGTAAAAAAGCTTGAAGTTGCACAAAAACGTGCTGAAGTTAGCCTTGAAGCTTTAAAACGTCAAATATTTTATAACACCATTGAGCTTGAAAAACAAAAATCAGGACTATATCAAACCGGTATTAAATTTGACGAGTTTGGCCAAAAAGCTCAAAAAGCGGGCGAGAAACTAAACAAAATCGGCACGACAATGACGATCGGTGTCACTGCTCCACTAATGGCCGGTGCTGCTTATGCCGTAAAAGCTGCAACAGACATGAACGCTGCTATGATCGGAGTCCAAAAGACAACTGACATGACAGGTGAAGAACTGGCTGCAATGGAACAGCAGTTTATCAACATGTCAAAAGAAATTCCATCAACAGCGGTTGAGATTGCGAATGTTGCGGAAGTAGCGGGACAGCTCGGAATCGAAAAAGAGCATTTAGTTGATTTTACTCGTGTTGTTATTGACATGGGAAATGCGACAAACATAGCGGGCGAAGAAGGTGCCGCTGCAATGGCCAAGTTTGCGAACATTACGCAAATGAGTCAAAAGGATTTTGACCGCTTTGGTTCGTCAATTGTTCAGCTCGGTAACAATACGGCGACAACCGAAAATGACATCTTGCAAATGTCTATGAGACTAGCGGCTGCAGGTGCTCAAGCGGGAATGAGCGAAGCTGATATTTTAGGTATCTCGGCGGCGTTATCATCGCTCGGGATTGAAGCACAGGCGGGCGGTACTGCTTTCTCGAAAGTTATTACCAGACTGCAATTAGCAGTAGAAACCGGAAGCGATGACCTTGATATGCTTGCTGCAGTAGCAGGCATGACCGCAGACGAATTTAAAAAGGCGTTTGAACAAGATGCGGCAAATGCACTGAAATTATTTGTTAGCGGTTTAGGTGATGCTGAAAGACATGGCAAATCAACATCTCAAATTTTAGAAGATTTAGAAATAAAAGAAGTCCGGATGGCTGACGCTTTGAGAAGAACATCCGGAGCGGGCGACTTATTGAACGATACGCTCAAGATGTCAAACGACGCTTGGGACGCAAACACTGCCTTGGTTGAAGAAGCAGCTTTGAAGTATTCGAGTGCTGAATCACAATTTGAAATCCAAAAGAACAAATTACAAGAAACCGCAATTACTATCGGCAAGCAATTATTGCCGCACGTGTTGAAATTAGCTGAGGGTGTTTCTGATTTAATCGGTAAGTTTAATGATTTGAATCCTCAGACGCAAAAAACAATATTATATATGCTCGGGATTGCTGCTGCAGCCGGGCCGACCTTAAAGATATTTGGGTCGGTGTCTACCGTGGTAGGCAAACTATCATCCGGTATCGGCAACTTAATGAAAAAACTAGCCGAGAAATCAGCGGTGGAAGCTGCTACAACAGCTATTAGCGGACTAGGAGCTGCTGCCGGAACTGCAGCGACAAGCGCAGCCGGCATGTCAACAGGACTCAGTGCATTTGGCTCAATATTAACCGGTCCGGTCGGGATAATTGCGGGTGTCGGAGCATTAGCTGGCGTGATTTACGCTTTGATTACGCACTCTGAGCAAGCGAGTGAAAAAGCCAGAGCAATGCGGGAAGAATTTGACCAAATCGGCACTACTTTTGAGAAATCAAAAGATGATGCAATGGTTCAAGCTGCCGCTGCTGAATACCAGACCGGGAAACTCTTTGAATTAGCAAAAGTCGAAAATAAAACTAATGCTGAAAAAATGCAAATGAAGCAGATGGTGCAGAAACTCAATGAGCTAGTACCGGATTTGAGTTTGGCTTATGACAGCGTAAATGACACGCTGAGCATGACAGAAGACGACATCAAAAAAGTTACTGCTGCCATGAAAGACCAGATGATTATCAAGGCATTGACCGAAGCGGCAGGTGAATATGTCGCAATGATGGCCAAGGCCGGCAATGAACGAGACAAGATTAAGTCGCAGTTAGAGCCGGTTAACAGAGCGCTTGAAACATATAAAGGGAAACTAGATAAAGTCACAGAAAGTCAAAAATATTGGGACGCTGTTAATCAAGGGATGTCGTTTGACACTATCCTTGAGGAATTTCCGGAACTAAAAGGCGCTTACGAAGACTTAGCAAAAGTTGTCGAAGAAACCGGAATAAAACACAACGGAACGCATGACGTTATGATTGGTGCGGTCGAGAAATATCTCAAAGAGCAGGGGATATTACTAGACGAACAAAAAGACATATATGATGACGCAGAAAAACAGTTTGATAGTTATTCAAACCAAGTCGCTGAAAAATTTAACGAAATCAGCGAAGCGAGCGAAGAATCAACCGAAAGTCAAATTGAAGACACGGAAGCGGTTACTCAAGCGACACTAGACGCAGTAGCAGAGAGAGAAACAGCGATTGCAACATTTGCGGAAAATGTTAAGGAATTAGAAGAATATATCTCTGATACGTACAACACAAATCTCGGCAAGATTGAATCCCGAGCCAGAGAGCATCAAGCATCAATGGGAAGTATCGAAGCGGAAGGAATTGAGCGATCTGAATTAACAGTCGCACAAGTACAAGCAAACTTAACAAAACAAATAGCGGACTTTACTTATTGGCGAGAGAACATCCAAGGAATTGCGGGCAGAGTGCCAAATGACGTTTATTACGAATTGTCAAAACTCGGACCGAAATATGCACCGCTCATGGCGGAACTTAATGCAATGAATGATACACAATTGACTGAATTTGCAAACTTATGGAAAGAGAAATCTCAATTAAGCGTAGATATGGCCGCAGATGAATTTGACAAGATGCCGGAGAATTTTAGCAGCGATTTAGACACAATTTCAACTTTAATTGAAAAAGACGCAAAAGTCCAAGCGGCAACCAAAGACCTAACTAAGCGTATGGTCATAGAATGGGAAGAAGCCGGGCGAAATACAAAACTATTAGGTCAAAAAATACCCAAAGACGTAGCAATTGAAATAATGCGAGAAGCTCCCTCAATTAAGAGTGCTGCTCAGGGTATGGGTCAGCAGGGTGTTTCCGGATTCAGCATTACTTTACCTGAAATCTGGCACATGGGAACTCAATGGGCGTATGGTGCGATCCAAGGGATATTGTCGCAAAAGAAAGCCATGTATAACGCAACATGGGAATTAGCGCACAGCGGATTTAGCGGTTTTAGTGATCGAAGTAAAATGCGATCACCGTCAAAGGCTGCTTATGATCAATCTGGACTGCTTGTTGCAGGGCACTTAAAGCGATTAAAAGAAGCTGAAAAAGAATTATATGACGCAGGTTCGGATTTAGCTAAATCATACCAGGATGGCTTTGACCGGAGCGGAAAGTCTGGACAGTTAAGTATTGAAAACAATATTAATTCGTCGCCGGAACAAAGAGGGATTGCATATATCACTATCAACACTCAAATTGCGGACTCTTATGATGTGAGAAATCTTGCTAGGGATTTGGATCGTGAATTAGGCAGTATAGGTGCCTCAGTCAATCGAGGGAGGGGGAGAGCATGAGCAGATTAGATGTTTTATATGATAATGAAAGCATTTTAGCAAAAGGCGTAACCGCTGTTGAACGTCCCCGGATCCCGACACCTAAACTCAGAACAAATAGCATTGAAATCCCGGGTAGACATGGGTCATTAGCAGAGGTTGACGCTTACGACGATATTTTGATCCCGATTAAATATTACATTCTGAACGCAGAAATTAAGCCCTTGATTAGAACAATCAAGGGCTTTTTGCAAAATAAGCGATTTTTGCAATTTTCGGACGATGATATTTTTTATAAAATCAAAAAAATCAATATTTTGGAAATAGAAAACGAATTTGCGGAAGATGGGGTTTTTGTTGTAGATCATGTTTGTGACCCTTTTCAATATCAATTAGGCGTTAATTTTGTTGAAATGACAAATCCGGGAACGATTGTTAACCCCGGAACGATTGAGAGTGCTCCGCTTTATAAGATTTACGGTTCCGGTGGAAGCTCCGGAGAATTAGTAATAAATGATACGACGATTGAGGTTATTAACCTATCCGGAACAATCACTTTGGATGCAGAACTTAAAAACGCTTATGAGGGCGACATCTTAACTTATGCATCAAACAGGAATGACAACATCAGAGGGATTATCCCGCCGCTTAATGTAGGCAGTAACACAGTCTCGTACAGCGGCGGAATCACGAAACTAGAGATAAACGGACGTTGGAGGTATGTATGATTCTTTTGCATACAAAACAAGAAAATAATTATACAACTAATGGATTGGGTGCTTTAGATGCATATATCATCAATCCTATCGTCCGGTGGGTACTGAACGGTGAATACATTTTGTCTTTTAAGTATCCTTTGCACGTTTTTTTAGGGCAAGAAATTAAAGCAGAAATGCAAGTTGAAGTTTTGCTTGATGAATATGCGGATGTTTTTAGGATTAAAGAAACCAAAAAAAGCATGGGATATCTCGAAGTTTATGCGGAGCATAAATCCTATGATTTGATTGATAATTTTATCGAAGATATTAATATCGTCAATAAAACAGGCCTCGAAGCTATGATCCATATCGGAAACAACTTAGTTGGGAATCACCCTTTTGTTTTTGATTCCAATATTACAACCGTTGCATCAGCTAGAATGGTAAGACTCGGAGGATTACAGGCGGTAATTGACGATTCGATTGATAATTCTTTTATTTCTCGATGGGGCGGGGAGATCGATAGAAATTATAATAATTTCAAGATGGCAAAATCGGTTGGTTTGGATCGTGGAGTCAAAATCGAATATGCCAAAGATTTAATTGGATATTCAGCAAAACAAAACGTTAGTGCAGTAATTACAAAAATTATGCCGATAGGTTTTGACGGATTATTATTGCCTGAAAAATATGTTGACAGTCCTTTAATTGATCCAAACAGACCTAAAATCAAAAAAATCGTATATGGAGACATTAAGGCGGCAATCGGCGAATACGCAGACGATGAAGATGCTATCCCGCTAGAAGATGCTTATGTAGCATTAAGGCAATTGGCGGCAGAAGAATTTTCTAAAAATAACATCGATAAGCCAACCATGAGCTATGAGGTCGATTTTGCACTTTTGGCGAATACCGAAGAATATAAAAATCTTGAAATATTGCAGGAAGTGCAAGGTGGAGACTTGGTCGAAGTTCATCATACAAAAGACAATTTCGCCACAAAAGCCAGAGTAATTGAATATTCTCGAAACGTTTTAACCGGAAAATACGAAAAAGTAAAACTCGGTCAAATTGAGCCGTCCATGACAGCAAAATTTGAAGAATTGGTTAATCGGAAAATACAGGAATCTGAACGAGAATCACATAAATTAATCGACACGGTAAGAGAGATTGCAATTAACGCCGGACACAATCAAGACGCTTTTGAATATCAAATTAAGAGCGATAATCCTTATGGATTAGCTCCGGGAACTTACAGATTTAACAAGCCGATTGATGAAAATCCGACTACTGTCACATGGGAAGCAGCGGGATATTCATACAAGGCAAACAGCAAAAAACCAGACGGTACTTGGGATTGGCGGACAATTGAGACACCGGATGGATATATAGCGGACACTATGTTTGCCGGGAAGATTAATACAAGTTTAATTGAGTTAAGCTCTGAGACGACGCTGGATGATGAACTTGGTCAAATCCACACCGACATCGAGAACATCGAACTCACCCCCGGACAATCCGCCTATGAAGTAGCAGTCGCAAGTGGTTTTGTTGGTACACAAGAAGAATGGCTTGCAAGTCTGGTAGGCGAACCAGGTCAAGACGGCACACTCTACACAATTGGCTCTGACGGTTACTGGTACGCAGACGGCGTAAAGACAAGCACTAAAGCAATCGGTCAAGATGGTGCGAACTATACGATTGGCAGTGACGGTTTTTGGTACTTAAACGGCACAAAGACATCTTATCGTGCAATTGGCGAAAAGGGTGATAAGGGTGATGATGGCAGGGGCGTACAATCAATCAAGGAATACTACCTTGCAAGCGCTCAAAATACTGGAGTGACGACAAGCACTTCGGGTTGGACAGAAACACCTCAAACGATAACTAAGGCTAAACCGTATTTGTGGAATTATTCCGTAACCACATACACCACAGGTGCTACACATACTGACCAACCAGTGATTATAGGCACGGTAGGTGACGATGGAGTTGGGATACAGAGCGTACAGGAATACTACTTAATCAGTAACCAAGCGACAGGCGTTACCCACTCGACAAGTGGTTGGACTACAACACCGCCCTCATTTACTGACGCTAAACGGTTTTTGTGGAATTACGAAAAAATAACATACACAGATAGCAGCGTAACAAACACAGCTCCGGCTTTGATTGGGGTTAAGGGAGAGCAGGGTGACAATTTTGCTTGGAATTTGCTTAAAGGCACGAGCGATCAGCTTAAACAAGTTTCAATATCAGGTTGGGGAGTCACAAATGCCAGCTCTCTGCATCCAGACAACGCCAATTTATTTAGTGATGGGGTTATTTCTGCTGGCGACACAGTGACGCTGAGGGTATGGCTTGACGCTAGCCAGTCTGCGTATCCGGTCAGGGCTTCGATTCGCTATCCGAATAAC
>JGI24712J26585_10004931_pt1 | contig 10000 bp, 4 predicted proteins | sample BioPla3DNA2_FD_26585 | JGI IMG/M metagenome (IMG submission 26585)
GTTGATGATAAATTAAAGATTCCTAAATTAAAGTCACTAATAAAAATAAAACTACACAGAAATTTCACTGGTATAATTAAGTCAGCTACTATTAGTAAAACACCTACAGGTAAATATTTTGTTTCTATACTTGTGGATACTGAAAATAATAAACTGCCTGGAAATAATAATAAAATAGGAATTGATTTAGGAATAAAAGATTTTGCGATTATAGCTGGTAATTATTTGAGGATGGAACATTCTTTTGAGCTTGGGGTATCTGGCAACGGTAGTTGCTTTGACCGAGAAGCCATCTGCCTCTATAGGCGGTGGTAGTTCACATATTAGGGGGTTAATACCAATGGAGGGATATTCGGATTTATTATTGTATTTTGCAATCTATTCTTTTGTGGGCTGGTGTTTAGAGACAATCTATGTAAGCATAGAGGAAAGAAAGCTAGTTAACAGGGGTTTTCTTACTGGTTTCTTTTGCCCGATTTACGGTTTTGGTGCCCTTCTTATTGTTTTCATTTCTCATGTGGTTTCTGTTGTTGTTATTGACTATTCTGAGGCACTAATGACAAGTATCCTGCTCTCGGTGTTTTTGGTTACTGCTTTGGAATATATTACAGGAGTTCTTATGGAGAAAGTCCTTAAATGCAGGTTTTGGGACTATAGCGATGAAGGGCCGAATCTCAATGGATATGTTTGTTTAAAGTTTTCAATCGTCTGGGGAATTTTGGCATTTGTATTGCTTCAGATTCTACACCCCGCAGTTTCCCAAGTTGTTTTGCGTATTCCGTTATCAACGAGAAATAGTATTGCAATAATTCTGCTGATATACTTTTTTGTGGATACGGCTAAATCCACAGTGGATGCTTTAGATTTGCGGGATGTTATATTTAATTATTCAAATTTATCGATAAAAAGATATCGGGAAAAAATAACCCAAGCAAGACGACTTTTCCTTGCATTCCCTCGTCTTAGAATTCTTAATCCCGGCACTAATAATCGGGACATAAAAAACATCTTAAACGAGAGATGGGATAAGATAAAGGTGGAGATTAAGAGCAGATTTCGTTAGCCCTCCCGTTCTTGAAAAACTTGGGCATTAGGAATATTTTTTCAAACTGTGTTTTTTGTAATTTTTCAAATTGGTTATTAACCGATAAAAGAGTATTTATAAATAAAACCTCAGAGGTTATCGAACCGTTGAGGTTTTATTTGTTTAGTGGGATTTTGCTAAGTGAAATGAGCCAAAATCTCCGGGGACTCAATGCCCCCAGAGATTTTGGCAGTGATATTTTACTTGCTTGGCACATTTCGATGTACAATTTTAACTTATGGAGTTTACTGCTTCCTCAAAAACATAGATCTTATAAGCTTGCAGATTTCAACAATAGGAATAATAGTAAAGGCAATAGCAATAGATATAGAGAAATTTCTGGCGGAGAGAGGCGTAAGCTCAAATATGTTATTGAGTCCCGGTATATAAATAACAGCTACCGACAGCATGAAAGACAGTATCATTGCACCTATTAAGAACTTGTTATGGTTTTTTAACCTGAAAATTGATTTTGTCCTTGAACGCAGGTTCAAAGAATGAAATACCTCACATGCGGATAGCGTTAAAAATGCCATTGTCATTCCCGTTACCTGTGAATGTTCCTTACCTATAAAGAATGATATTACGGTCAAAAGGGCAATTATTACACCCTGATACACTATGTCGAAACCTAATCCGTTGGAGAAAATACCTTCCTTTGCATTACGGGGCGGTTTTGTCATAATATCTTCTTCGGCTTCCTCCATACCAAGGGATATGGCGGGGAATGTGTCAGTTACGAGGTTTATCCACAGAATATGAATTGGTGAAAATAGGGTGAAGTTTCTGAGGGTAGCTATAAACAGAGCCACAACTTCACTTAAGTTTGACGACAGAAGAAATTGTATGGATTTGAGGATGTTGTCATATATCCTTCGTCCCTCTTCAACGGCATAAACAATAGATGCAAAATTATCATCGGCAAGGACCATGTCCGATACATTTTTTGAAACGTCAGTACCGGTAATTCCCATACCCACACCAATATCTGCAGATTTAAGAGCAGGGGCATCATTAACTCCGTCTCCAGTCATTGCAGTTATTTTACCAAGTTTTTTCCACGTATTGACAATACGTACCTTGTGCTCAGGCTGTACACGGGCGTATACGAAAAAATTGGTTATCTTTTTCTCAAAGTCGCTGTCCGATATCTCGGAAAGCTCTGCCCCTGTAATGGCCTGACTCTCATCGGTTATAATGCCTAATTCCCTTGCGATAGCCACTGCTGTATCTTTGTGGTCTCCTGTAATCATAATAGGACGAATACCTGCTTGCCGACATTTTTCAATTGCAGCTGTAACTTCAGGGCGGACAGGATCAATCATGCCTACCAGACCTATGAATGTAAGGTCTTGCTCAAGGCTTTCAGGAGAAATATCGGAAGGAAGAGAATCTCTCTCTTTCATAGCTGAAGCCAAGACACGCAAAGCTTTGTCCGCCATTTTTTTATTTTCTCCAAGTATTTCGGAGCGGTGCTTGTCGGTTAGCGGGACAACTCCATCTTTTGTATATATATGGGTACATTTTTCCAAAAGCTCATCCGGAGCTCCCTTTGTATACTGAAGGTATTTGTCGTTTTCAATCTTGTGGACGGTGGACATCATTTTTCTCATGGAGTCAAAGGGGGCTTCTGCAAAACGGGGCATTTGTGCTTCTAATTCATTTTTGTTTAAACCCATTTCAAAGGCATAGCGAACCAGGGCACTTTCCGTTGGTTCTCCCACTACTTCCCCCTTTTCTCCTGATAGGGAAGCGTCATTGCACAGTGCCATTGATATGGCAAGCTTCTGTTTGTCGCCAAAGGAGTCAACAACGGTCATTTTGTTTTGAGTTAGTGTACCGGTCTTATCGGAACAGATGATTTGTGTACATCCTAAGGTCTCAACTGCGGTAAGCCTCCGAATGATAGAATTCCGTTTTGACATTTTGGTTACGCCAATAGAAAGTACAACAGTGACAACTGCCACTAATCCTTCGGGGATAGCAGCTACTGCGAGGCTGACCGACAATAAAAATGCATCTAAAACATGACTTCCTGAAAAACCGCCATTTCTTAATACACTGAAAACAAATATGAAGATACAAATTCCAAGAACTGCTATGCTAAGAACTTTACTTAATCCAGCCAGCTTTTTTTGAAGTGGGGTTTTTTCCTCGCCTGTACTGGAAATGATATTTGCTATTTTCCCCATCTCTGTTTGCATTCCGGTACAGACTACAACACCTTCTCCACGGCCGTATACAACATTAGTTCCCATATAAGCCATGTTGTAACGGTCACCCAAAGGAACGTCCTTATCCTTTGCAGCTATAGCTGCAGCACTTTTTTCGGTGGGTACCGATTCGCCGGTAAGGGATGCTTCTTCGATTTTGAGGCTTGAAGCTTCAATCAACCTCATATCTGCAGGAACGGCGTCTCCCGCTTCAAGAAGGACAATATCACCGGGAACAATTTCTTCCGATTTAATTTGAACAACCTTACCGCTTCGCCTGACTTTTGAATAAGGTGAGGCCATTTTCTGTAGTGCTTCAATGGCTTTTTCGGCTTTACCTTCCTGAACTACACCCAATATAGAGTTTAGAAGAACCACTAGCAATATAATGACTGAATCTGCTATTTCCTGAACAGCCCCAGATACAACGGCGGCTGCAATAAGAACAATGACCATAGGGTCTTTTAATTGTTCTAGAAATCTTGCAATAATTGATTTTTTTTTGCCCTCATCCAGCTTGTTTTTTCCGTACTTCGCCAATCGCTGTTGGAATTGCTCCGAATTAATACCGTTTTTTGAGGTATCCTGCGATTTTAAAACTGTTTTAATTTCTTCAAAATAGTGCTTCATATGGCAAGATCCTTCCATTTTATTTTATTTTTAATATATTATATCCTAAATATGTTATGGGAATCAATGCTGTTAATAACAAATTAAATATATACAATATAAATAGTAACTTGAGCTGAAATAGATAGGGGACGAGAGGATTCCGGAGTTACGCCCGGCTTTTTAATAAAATATATGAAACCTGATGGTGCGAATAGGAATAATTTGGAGTATAATTAAATTTAGAGGGTATAGATTAAATTTCACAATACTATATTGAATTCAAAACATAGATTTGCGTTCGATAGCCTTGGATACAGATTTTACGTAAAAAGCGACTTAAAATTGTTCTTCACTACGAATTTATATGAGATAAGGGGTGAGATATACCAGTGGATTGGCGTTCTCAAAACACAAACCAGAAAAAGAACCAAACTAAAAAAATAATTAGAGAATACCTGGAGAAAATAAGCTTAGGGGACAGTTCAGTCAGGGAAGATTTTATTATAAAGTTTAAGCCGTTTATATTGAAGCAGGTATTTAGGGCAACAGATAAATATGTGGAGCCTGAAAATAGTGAAGAATATAGTGTTGCTCTTTTGGCCTTCAATGAAGCTATAGATACATATGATGAAAAAAAGCACCCCAACTTCTTGGTTTTCTGTGAGCAGGTTATTCGAAGAAGATTAATTGATCATAAAAGAAAAAACAAGAAGAACAGCATGGTTTTTCCATTTTCTTATTTTGAATCTGATGATAATAGGCTGGAAAATTCGCTTTTTCAATCGGACATGAACGACGGAACTGAGCGGTTGGAGTTCTTAGAGGATATTGATTATTTTAAGGATCAGTTGGCTTGTTTTAACATATCTTTTAGAGATCTTGTTTTATGTACACCAAAGCATAGGGATTCGAGAGAGTCATTAATAAACGTAGCCAGAACCCTTGCCAGTGACGATGACCTTTATGGGAAGCTTAAAAGGAAGAAAAAAATACCTACTCCGGATTTGTTAAAATTAACCAGTGTTAGTCGCAGAACCATAGAAAGAAACAAAAAGTATATAATTGCAGTAAGCTTAATATTAAGGAGCAATCTCGAAATCTTTAAGGAATACGCTGAGTATTGCAAGGAGAGGAGGGTGGATATGCGATGATTACAGGAAAAGTAATTGACATGGACAAAAAAACTGCCATTGTAATGACGGATGATTTTGCCTTTTTTAATGTTAGAGTACGGCCGGGAATGGAAGTTGGTTACAGATTTGAATTCCACGAATTCGATAGGGTAAAACCTAAACCCCGATTAAAAGCCTATATTCCTATTGCTGCATGCTTTGCTGTCTTGTTATCTCTTGTTTTAATGTTTATGCATGGCAGTGTAGGCAGAAAAGACATATATGCATTTGTTGCTGTTGATATAAACCCCAGTATTGAGTTTTCTATAGACCATGACAACCAAGTGGTTGAGGTCAGGAACTTGAACAGGGATGCACAGACAGTTACAGGCAACCTTGAATTGGTGGGAAAAACAGTGGATCAGGCTTTACGGGAGGTGGTTCAAGGATGTAAGAACCACGGATTTATTGTACCGGAAAGAGAAAATATAGTATTGGTATCTGTTGCCTGCAATAAAGAAAATCAAGAAAAAGAAGACAATGAAAATTTGAAGGATGATATTGACAGACTTGTAGATTACATGAATGAAGTCCTTTCGGGTTTAAACGACAGCAATATTGAAACAAAGGTTATAAAAATTACAGATGAACAAAGGGTAATATCCCTGAAGCAGGACATCTCCATGGGGAGGTATGCTATTTACTTAGAAGCAATTGGACATAACATGGATCTTACTATTGAGAAAATGAGAGATGTTAATCTTAGCGAAATATTGAAGGATATACGCAGCGACTATGAAGAAGATATTCCCACTGCTTCACCTTCTGCGACCCGGACACCGTCTGACACACCAAAGGTGATTAATACACAGCCCCCTACGCCGAGTGGAACTGCATCTGCGGTTTCTACCAGTACAGCGGGTTCTGTTGAGTCAACTCCTTCGCATGGACAATCCACACCGGCTCATTCGGCTACGTATGTTACGAAAGGGACGACAACTGTGGAGGTGAAGATGCCTACTCCTAAAGCTATTGCAACAGCATCGGTGAAGACGCCTACTCCTAAAGCTACTCCCCGAAAGACGTCTTCCGGTTCGGTATGGATTGATAATTCCAATGCTAAAATTGATGAGATCCGTAAAGGGGATATAAAGATAACGGTTTTAGACTCAAATGGAAGAGAGATGGAAGGAGTTACAGTCGAAGCAAAACAGACCAAGCACGCATTTGCCTTTGGTACGGCACTTAGAAGAAGCGGTCTGGACAACCCTGCTTATGTCAATTATGTAAAGAAATACTTTAACTGGGCAGTGTTTGAAAATGAAACCAAATGGTATACCAACGAACCCACCATGGGGAACGTGACATATCAAGAAGCAGATTATATGTATGATTTTTGTCAGAGAAACGGAATTAAGGTTAGAGGCCATTGTGTTTTCTGGGAAGATGGAATGAACCAGCCTCCGTGGTTAGGGTGGCTTGACCCGTTTTCGTTGCGTTTTGCTGTGGATAACAGGTTGAACAGTGTGGTAAACCATTTCAAGGGTAAGTTTGTTCATTGGGATGTAAACAATGAAATGCTTCATGGCAGCTTTTTTAAGGACCGTCTGGGGGAATCTATCTGGCCGTATATGTTTAACAGGACGAAAGAAATTGATCCTAAAGTAAAGATTTTTGTTAACAACAATGTAACCACCGTTAAGGAAATCGACGATTATTTGGCTCAGATAAACTGGCTTAAGTCACAGGGGGTTCAAATTGATGGTATCGGACTGCATGGGCATTTTGGTGAGAAAGTTGACCGGGAGGTCGTAAAGGGTATGCTGGACAAATTGTCCTCCGCAAATATTCCGATATGGATTACTGAGTACGATTCCTGTACTCCCGATGAAAACAGACGGGCAGATAATCTCGAAAACCTTTACCGTACTGCTTTCAGCCATCCATCGGTTCAAGGAATCTTTATGTGGGGCTTCTGGGAAGGGGCTCATTGGAAAGGAAGAGATGCGGCAATAGTAAACTATGACTGGACATTGAATCAAGCAGGTAAAAGGTTTGAGGCACTAATGGAGGAATGGACAACAAAGACATCGGGAAGAACGGATGAGACAGGAGCCTTCAATTTCCGCGGATTTTTCGGTGAGTATGAAATAACCTTGACTGTACCGGGAAAAGGAAAAACTGTGCGACGCTTAACCCTTAGTCCGGGAAAAGGTACATTGCAGCAAACCTTTGTTATTGATTAATAGATTGACGCTATTTTTCATCACATTTATTTTAATGCAGCCAATTGAAATTGTTAAAAAAAGAGGAGACTCGATGTCTCCTCTTTTTAATGCTTCTATAGCCTAATGAAAATCTTCAAAAGAATCTATTTTTCTAAGTACGTATCTTTTGATTAATGTGAGATCAGTGGAATCTACGGATCCATCTATGTTTACATCTGCATTGATAAGTGCTTTTTCTGAAAGCTGAACTTTTTTGAGTAAAAATCTCTTTATCAGTGTAACATCAGTGGAATCCACTGCCTTATCATCATTTAAATCCCCGAAGTAAATGCCTATAGGAGGTATTGGGAGGAATGTGAACCAGTCTAAATTAACAGGTCCTGTAAACACCAGATAAAGATCTTTGACTCCTGTAACCTTGTTTGTTATGTCACATGTTTGCTCCATATAAGTATCCCAATCTCCTGTAGATTCTACTGCCAGAGTACCTAAAAGGGTACCGGTCGGGCTTCCTGCCCTTATCTGAATGTTTGTAGTTGTTTCTGCAGCGGATGCAACCAATGCCTTAAAGGAGAGGGCACCATCCCTGCCAAAGTCCACATTGTTATATACAACATAGTCACCGCTCTCAATATAGCCGATACCTTCGCCACCGGCACCAGTGCCGATTATTTCAATGGTTGAGGAATTAAGATCGCTGAAATTTTCTGCTTCCAATATGGAATAGGCATCCCTTTGGGTATTGTCCGGTGTTCTAGTAGGAGTAGGTGTCGGGCTTGTAGACGGTGTAGGATTTGGCAAATTGCCCAAATATTCTTTCAACCATTTTAATGCCGGACGCTCAGCACCTGATGAGGTGATAAGATGTGTATTATCCTTCCAAGTCTGTCCCTGTACCCATCCCCACAGTGTTACACCTTTAACAGCGGGATACTCCCATAAAACAGGGAATTTTTCTTTATACCTCTGTAATTGCGTATTATCGTCGCCGGTGATATCAAGCTCGGATACGTATATTGGAAGTCCCGTTGCAGCCAATTTATCCAAGTTACTCTTCATTACGTTGACAGATAAGGTGTCTATATTAAAGCAATGGCACTGTATACCAATTCCATCTACCAAACCTCTTTCTTTGAGCAGGTTAATAATCTGTACATATTGGTTTGTTGCATTACCGTCATTTATTATTCCGTATTCATTAATAAGAAGTTTTCCGCTAAATCTCTTTCTTGCCTCTTCAAAGGACCAGATAACCCAGTCCCAGCCCGTGGAACCGTCTCCTCCTATTGCATTTCTATAAGAGGGTTTTGCATGCAAGGGCTCATTAACAACATCTACATACTCTGAATCTCCGTATTTTGTTGCAGCGGCATCCATCCATTCCAAAACTTCAGCTTTCTGCTCAGAAGGAGAAAGTCCGCTGATCCATCCCGGTTCCTGACTTCCCCATACCAGTGTATGGAACTTGAAGGGGAAGCCGTTGCTTTTCGCATAGTTATAAGCCATATCAGCTTGGGACCAATTCATTCTGTCTCTGCTGGACTCAACAGAACCCCATTTGGTTGAATTTTCAGGTGTTACCTGATTCCAATACTGAGCAAAGTTTGAAGGAATATTGGAAGCTATAATTTGTCCTAAAAACTTTTCGCCGGTATCGGGATTTTGTGTTGGTCTTTGTGTCGGTGTAGGGGTGGGGTTTGAGCCACCGGAAGAAAAAGTGAATGAGTCCAAATTAACGGCTCCGCTAAATACCAGATAGAGATTTGCAACTCCTTTAACACTGTTTATGTTACAGGAATGCTCAACATATTCATTCCACCCTCCTGTGGGCTCAACTGTAAGGGTACCTAAAAGTGTACCGCTTGGGCTTCCGGTTCTTATCTGGATGTTAGTAGCGGTATCTGCTCCGGATGCGGCCAATGCTTTAAAGGAAGTAGCTCCGTTTCCGAAGTCCACATTGTTGTATACCACATAGTCTCCGTTCTCGATATATCCGATACCGCTGCCGCCACCACCAGTGCCGATGATTTCAATGGTTGATGAGCCAAGGTCACTGAAATCCTCTGCTTCCAATGTGGAAAAGGCGTTTCTTTTGGTGTTGTCCGGTGTCCTAGTGGGAGTCGGCCTTGGTGTGGGAGTTGGATNACCACTATTNCCGACATTGATGGACATGCTGGTAACATCGGCACTTCCGCTGCTTTGGTATCCTTCAACAACAAGGGCAACTTCGTACATCTTGCCCATCTTCATGCCCATTCTTTCCCACTCATTAAAGTGTTGGCTGACAGAGATGGTTCCGCTGGTTTTTTTCTCCCTGCGGACNCTCCAATACTGCTGGAAAGTTGTATCACCCTTTATAGATGGTGCGTTATATCTGGTGGTTTCATAAATGTCATAGACACNACCGTCAACGGTAATTGTACCTTTTGATGTAGCTCCCGGTGGTCTCCAATTGCCCCAGCTTTCAATAATGTAATATTCAACGAGGGGATCAACCGTCCATCCATAGACGGATAAATAGGAATTGCCGTTGGGTCTGTAGTCGCAAGCATAGGTCATTGTTATGTTCCCAAGCTGCTGATGAGTTTGGGTTTCATTGTATTTTTTGCCCTTGCGGAATAATGCATTATTGATATTATTCCAAGAGCAACTGAACGCTCCTCCATCCTTGAGAACCATGGTTGTATTTCCGGAATCCTTCCAGAGTTCATAATCGTAGCCACCGTGGGTTCCGGTTTGATTAGAAGTGAT
>JGI24712J26585_10004933_pt1 | contig 9999 bp, 4 predicted proteins | sample BioPla3DNA2_FD_26585 | JGI IMG/M metagenome (IMG submission 26585)
TAGTTATGAAAAACAATAGAATTTTTCCGGTACTACTTTTAGTAGCTGTGTTTTTAACATCTTGTGAGTGGATGTGGTGGATAAATCCGGGTCCGCCTGAACCTGAAAATCTGTTTCTCACCGGAGAGTGTCTGGGGAGTACTGAATTGGTATACGTTCCATATTATGCTTCCAGGGATGATGATTACTTGGAAAAATGGAAATGTTTCCCTTTCGTGTTCCATCTGGATACCGCAAACGTTCAGAGGTATAAAGACCGTCCTCTTTTTAAATCCGATCCGGCCTTCCATATCCCATCTGATGAGTTGTTTAAGTCATTCGGTAAAAAGTCATTTGTAAAGTCGGACTTCTTTGATTCATTTGAGAAAATAAGAGAAGGCAGAAGTTATTTTGAAATCACGACCATCTTATATGATGGCGGTCTCTCTTTGACTGCGGATGTTGATTTTGCCGGACATCCGGCTGGTGAAGAACTTGCCCCTTTTATTGTAAGTCATCCCAGTGTCAATCACCCTTCTTCCTGGACAGGGGTTTGCCGGACAATCGAGCCTCTTCTTTCAGCCCCGGGAAATACGAAAGAGAAGTTGAGTCCAATCCTCGACATTCCTTTGGATTATGAATGCCTTTTGGAATCCCGAATTGACATTGGTCTTCCTATAGGTGATTACACACGCGTAGTTGAAAGGGTTACATTCACGCTGAAGATCCCCGTTAGGGTTGTATACTATTTACAATGGCTTGAAGATAAACACAGCAACCCTAACGCCCCGGTTCCCTACAAAGATGAAGTACTAACCTGTAAATTTTATACAGACATTGGCTTTAGATAAGAGTGAAGCGACCCACCCAACAAAAAAAAGCGACTCAAAAGTCGCTTTTTTGTTGGGTGGAAGATGGGATTCGAACCCACGACCCTCGGAACCACAATCCGATGCTCTAACCAACTGAGCTACTACCACCATATACCCTTTGTTCGGAAGGGAGTGCAAATATAGACATTCTTTCGGATTATTCAACAAATAATGGAAAAAAGGCTTCGTCAATTGGCCTGCGCTCCCTCAAACCGGACGGAAGCACTATTGCCGTTAGTGTCGGTCACTACCAGGCGGTGACGCCCTGGTTCAGGGATGATCAGCATCTTGTGTTCGTTGCTCGATGTGGAGCCGATATAGCGATCGTCAATGTGCCAGTATAGGGTAGCAGATGGACTGGCATGCGCCGCGGAGAAAACCACTCCCTGACTCTTTCCGTCAAGAGAGAGAGGCGCTGCCAAAGTCATGCCCTCCTGGGGATAGATAATCTCCACAATCTTGCCGCGCGATGAACCTCCGCCTGATGCAAAATCGGGGTGGAGAGGCGGCAGTCTGCGGTAGTCCGGATGTGTGGCCATATAATACCATTCCTGTGAAGGAGGCAACACGAACCAAGAGCGTGTAACCATTTTAGCGGTGCTGTAACAGTCGCTGTTGACAATATATCTCTGATCCTCGCTCAGGTGGAGCAGACGGTGATAAGGACAGATATCGGGTTTGTGCTCATGCGGAGGCACCAAAAGCGTATCGGGAGTCAAACCGGTGCCGATACAGCAGATGTCGGATACCGGATGTCCGCTTAAGGGACAAACAGCAACCTCCTCGAGGTCGAGTATCGGCATTTCAAACCATCCGGTTGGAGGCAGAATGGAGAGTATTTCAAACATCACCGGAGCAGCATAGCCGATACCGGTAAGATTGGGACGTCCCTCACCATTACAGTTTCCCACCCAGACTCCTACAACATACTCGGGGGTAACACCTATACTCCAGGCGTCTCTATTGCCGTAGCTGGTGCCTGTCTTCCAGGCCACTTTTCGTGAGGAACTGAAACTTTGCCAGCTCCCTTCCTCCTCGGGTCTGCTGACTCCGGTGAGGGCGTCGAAAGTGCACCAAATGGCTCCCGGAGAGAGAGGGGAGAGGCCCTCTTCAGAATCTGCGAGGGTAGCGGCCATATCGCGGTAAGAGCGCACCAGATCGATTAGTTTTATCTCTGCTCCTCCGAGAATTAGCGACAGACCGTAGTTTTCCGCACTGCGGTTGATAGTGGTAAATCCCATTTCTTTTAGGAGCAATAGGAATTTTTCTACACCATACTCCTGAAGCAGTCTCACTGAGGGTACGTTGAGCGAGCGCCTTATAATGCTATTTGCAGGTACTGCGCCGTCAAAGGTGTGGTTGTAATTGCTCGGAGTGAAATCTTTATAGTGTGAGGGAATGTCAGGCACAAGCATCGTAGGGAGTATCTCACCATCATCGAGCATAGCCGCGTAGAGAAAAGGTTTCAGAGTGCTGCCGCTACTGCGGGGTGCTTGTATCACATCCACAGCCCTTCCGTGGCCTTGACCGCCTTCTTCTGGGTTGAGATTGCCGCAATAAGTAATGATGCGGCCGGTGCTCACTTCCATTACGAGGGCTGCAATATTATAGACCTGATTGCTTTCGAAAAGTCCGATATGACGGCGAAGAATCTCCTCGGTGCGTTCCTGGAGCCCTTTGTCAATATCGCTGGCATACCTGCGGTCACCCCCCTCTTTGCGGAGGGTTTCCAGGTAGTGGTATGCTATGTCTGGCATAGGATAGGGTTTGTCGGGTAGCGGTTCCTCTTTGGAGAGTATACATTCGGTGGCATCTATTATGCCTTTGGAGGCCATTTTGTCCAGCAGACGGTTTCTCTTTTCGAGGAGGATGTCACGGTTTTTCCCGGGATGGATAAGTGCGGGAGAGTTTGGGAGTACTGCAAGCATGGCACTTTCCGCCCAGGAGAGTTCTCCGGCCGGTCGGCCGAAATAACGCCAGGATGCCGCTTCAAGTCCTACCACATTGCCTCCGAAAGGGGCATTGGAGGCATACATCGCCAGGATTCTTGTTTTGGAATAGCGCAGTTCAAGTCTCACCGCCAGGAGCATTTCGATAATTTTTTCCCCAATTGTGCGTGGGCGATTTTCTCTGCTCAAGCGTATGGTTTGCATCGTTATGGTGCTGGCGCCACTGCGGATATCGCGTTTGCGTATGTTTAGCACAATGGCCCGTCCGATGGCGATAGGGTCCACCCCCAGGTGGTATTTGAACCGTTTATCTTCATATGTAATGATGGCGCGGGCAAATTTGTCGGGTACTGTATCAATCTGTGGAAATCGCCACTGCCCATCAGAGGCAATTCTGGCTCCCAGCAATTTTCCGTCTGAGCTTTCAAGTAATGCACTGACCGGTTTATGAAAAATCCGGCGGGGAAAGTAGATTACAATAAGCGCCGCAATAAGTGCGGCGCAGCTGAGTGCTATAATTATTTTTTTCTTTTTGCCTTTTTGCATAAGAATGCAGACGAATTTTCAGTACATTTGCAAATATAACAATTAACCCAATTAACAGAAAAAATATGAAACGACTGACTGCTTTTATCTCATTTGCGGCAATCCTCCTATTCTCTGCAGTTTCCTGTGATCAGAGCAAGGGTGATTACGCATTATCCGTCTCTTCTGAAATAAGGACTACAGATCCCGTTGTAATCACGGTACCTGATGCTTATGTTATCAATGTAGGCGACAATACGCCCGATGAACTGAAAAAGTTGGTTCAGATTACTCCCAAAAGGGAGTTTAGCGTATCGCTTATTGATGAACGCACAGCAGCTGTATTTTTTGCAGAGCCGCTGGAGTTCAATTCCGAGTACAAAATTCAGATTGACGCCGGAAAGCTGGTGGGTAAAAAATCCGGCAAGGTCAGTTATGATTTCAAGACTTTGGCTCCTGAAATCCACTATGAGGTGGGCGGAATTACCATTTATCCCGATGAGGAGGACAAATATCATCTCGATATTGTCATAACCACTTCAGATCCGGTTGGCAATGATTATATAGAGAAAGGTATCATTCTGAGTAAAGATTTTCCGGTTTCCTGGCAGCATGCGGAGGATGGTCTTGTTCACAGGCTCTCCATCAACGATATAATTCCGGAGAAAAAGCAGTCCGTATTTACGGTAAGCCGAAAATATGAGTTGTTCAACGATATGGGTTCCTGGTCATTTAACATTCCCGCCGAGGGAGTGTTTGTGATAATCAGTGCCGAACCCTTCCTCGACCCTTATCGTTATGAGATAGTATTCTCCTCGGCTCTCGACAAAAAACAAGTTATGGCCAATCTGGTCAAACTCCCTAAAGCGGGAAAACTCAGATTTCTTATCGACAGGAACAAACTGACCATATATCCTACTGTTGAGGATGTGCAGCAGCAGACGGTCAATATCAGTAAACTCATCAAAAATACTAAAGGCGAACAGCTTGGTTTCGACTGGGAACAGACCTTCGATGTGCCTCAGAAGGAACCTTTTGTGAAATTCTCAACTAAAGGGGTGGTGCTGCCTTCATCCAACGGCAACAAACTCTTTTTCCAATCACAAAACTATGCTAAAGTGCAGGTAAGAGTGCACCGCATTTTCGAGAATAACATGCTCCAGTATCTCCAGTCCGAAAGATTGGATGAAAAGAGCAATTACATACTGGGTCGCGTAGCTAAGGTTGTAGTGGACACGGTTTTGGTTTTGGCTGACCCTTCATCATCCAAGCTTAAGAGTGTGGCCAGTTACGGTCTCAATATTACCGACCTTATCAATGTCCAGAAAGGTGCACTTTACCGTATCGGCATCAAGGGCGTGGAACCTCTCGTGGAGCAGGACTCGGATTATTACGAGAGCGATTATTATTTTGGTTCTTACACTGATTATGATGAGAGGCATGTCAATATTCTTGCTTCCGACCTTGCCGTGATTGCAAAAGGGTCAGGGAAAGGTACATATACCTTCTTCGTGACAAATATCATAGATGCATCTCCCGTATCAGGAGCAAAAGTCAGAGTGTTCGATTATGTCAATCAAGTCATTGGCGAGGGCTCCACAGGTAGTGACGGTAAAGTCGAAATCAAACTTTCCGATGAACCCCATACGGCTGTGGTAACTAGTGGTAATGACAAGAATTATCTCAAACTTACATACGGAGCATCACTTTCGGTAAGTAATTTTGATGTCGGGGGCACTTCCGTTTCAGGAGGCCAGAAAGGTTTTATTTTTGGAGAGAGAGGTGTTTGGCGACCCGGCGATGACATTTATATCACATTTGTTTCAATGCTGGACGAAGGAGTACTTCCTTCAGACCACCCCGTTACGGCCGTTTTAAGAAACCCTCAGGGGCAGATTATCCGTTCAATTGTCAACAACAACGGCTTTAACGGAATGTATTCATTCAGATTTCAGACTGCTGACAGCGATCCTACGGGCCATTGGCAGGTGGATGTGACCGCAGGTGGTCAGACCTATTCAAAGAGTGTCAGGATCGAGACAGTCAAGCCCAACAAACTTCTCATTGACCTTCAGCTTGATGAAAAGGATATCGTTCCCGTTGACGAAGTCAAAGGCGATCTCTCCGTCAAATGGCTTGTCGGCTCTGCGGCTGCAGATCTCGAAGCAAGAATTGATGTAGAGTGTTTCCGCGGATTTACGGAATTTGCGAAATATAAGAATTTCGTATTTGAAGATCGTTCCAGAAGTTTTAATAAGGCCACATATAATCTTACCCCCGGCAGGACCGATCAGGATGGACGCCTCTCTTTCAATTATCGTTTGACCGGAATCGGTGAGCAACCCGGTATGCTCAGGGCCGTCTTTACCACGAGGGTGTTTGAAAAGAGCGGCGATTTCAGCATTGACTCCTACACTACTACTATTTCACCCTATAAGACATATCTAGGTATAAATGTTCCCGAGACGGAAGATTATTGGGGTGACCCATATCTTGATAAAAGCAAGACACATACCATCAAACTCGCTGCAGTTGATTACAAGGGCAATCCTGCAAGAGGTCGTGTTGATGCAGAGGTTGAGGTATACAAGATGGGCTGGAGTTGGTGGTGGGGTTCTTCCAGCAGTGAGCTGGCCTCCTATTCCAAAGATTCCTATAAAAAACCATATCGTACTTTCAAGGCTTCCATCGTAAATGGAGAGGGTTCTTTCCAGTTGTCATTTTCAGAGGATTCAGGATACTATTTCATAAGAGTGATCGATCCTCAGGGCGGACACGCCACTTCATATGTCACACAGGTTTATACGGGCGATGAAAAGAGTGCTGATGCCGGCAGTGAATCGGCGACCCGTCTCGCCACTTCTCTTGATAAAGATAAATATAAGGTGGGTGAAGATGCAAAGCTTACCATTCCTTCCGCACCCGGAGCAAGGGTACTTGTTTCCATTGAGAAGGGAGAAAGTGTGCTAAAAACTTTCTGGTTAACATGCTCCGACACCAAGACTACTATCCGTATCCCGATTGAGAGCGGAATGACTCCGAATGTCTACGCTTCGGTTACCCTGATTCAACCTCACAACACCACTATTAATGATGCTCCTATCCGTCTGTTTGGAATTCAGAGGATAATGGTAGAGGATGATGCTACGCACCTCAATCCCCGGATCGGCATAGCCGACGAGATACGTCCCGAAAGTAAGGTTACATTTACTGTTAGTGAGCGTGACGGCCGTCCAATGAGCTATGTTGTAGCTTTGGTGGACGAGGGATTGCTTAGTCTTACCAGATTCAAGACCCCTAATCCATGGGATAGTTTCTATGCTACTGAGGCACTCGGAGTCCGCAGCTGGGACCTCTACGATCTTGTGATTGGTGCTTACGGTGCAAGGATGGAACAGATGTTTGCCATTGGAGGTGACGGTGAGGTTGAGGAGATTGCAGCCGCAAATAAGGCTGAGAGGTTCAAACCCGTATCTATTTTCCTTGGCCCTTATTCTGTAAAATCCAGAAGCAAGCAGAGTCACGAAATAACTCTTCCCGCCTACATCGGCAACCTCCGTGTGATGGTAGTAGCCACTGATGGCAAGGCACAGGGCTCTGCAGAGAAGAATGTGGCGGTAACCAAGCCGTTGATGGTACAAAGCACTCTCCCCAGAGTGATAGGTACCGACGAAGAGGTAGAGATACCCATCACTGTCTTCGCCACAAAGAGCAACCTGGGTAAAGTAACCGTATCGCTCTCGACCAACGACTTACTTGATATTTCCGGATCTTCGTCCCAGACACTCAACTTCTCCGTTGCGGGCGAGCAAATGGCATTCTTCAAGGTGAAGGCCTCATCTGCTGAAGGCATAGCAAAACTCACAGCAAAGGCCAAATGCTCCGCAGATAATGCAGAGGAGAAGATAGAAATCGACGTGAGAGACCCCAATCCTCTCACTACCAATGCTCAGACCATTCTGCTGGCTGGCGGCAAGAGCCAAAAGGTGAAATTCGCACTCGCAGGCAAACAGGGCACCAATACCGCTTTCGTGGAAGCAAGCTCCATTCCACCTGTAGATTTGGGCTATCGACTGGAGTACCTGGTGAGATATCCCCACGGCTGCATTGAGCAAATTGTCTCTTCAGCTTTCCCCCAGCTCTATCTCGGAGCAGTTCAGACACTAACAGATGAACAAAAGAGTGAATGTGAGAACAATGTCAAGGCGACTATCACAAAGATCCCCTCTTATGCCCTCAACAATGGAGGAATGACATATTGGCCCAACACCTCTTCGTATGCATCAGCAAACACATGGGGTACCATTTATGCGCTTCACTTTCTGGTAGAAGCCGAGGCGAAGGGATATGCAGTACCGGCCTGGCTTAAGCGCGGTATGATTTCATTTGTCAAAGATGTAGCCTCTTCTAAATCCCAGAGTTATCCCTACCGTACATATGCTGCATATGTTCTTACACTTACAGGTACTGCGCCAAGAGGCGATATGAATCGTATGCGCAACGAAATAGATAATATGAACACGGAGTCTGGTTGGTTCCTTGCACTGGCATATGCCGCCGATAAGAAGAGTGATGTTGCAAAGAATATCATCTCAAAGGTATCCAACCGTCCGGCAGGTAAAATCGACAGATTTTCCTACTCATTCGAAAGTGAAGATAGGTTCAAAGCCGTTTCAGCCATTGCATATCGTCTTACAGGCAATAAACAGGAGGCATTTAAGTCCATAGAGACTCTCTCCAAATCATTAAATGATCGTAATCACTTTATGAGTACCCAGAGCACGGCCTGGGCATTGAATGCGGTGGCTGCTTATGCCGCACAATATTCGGAAGAGGGTGTCAATGTCACTGCAAAGGCAGGAAAAGAGAGTATCAATCTTAAGGACGATAAATGTATAGTACGTAGAACGTTGGATGTTGCAAAGGGTGAAAGTATAGACTTTGAGTTTACCAACAAGACAGATGCTCCTACTTATATAGTTATGAGTTCCACCGGGGTTCCGGCAAAGGGGCAGGAAATGGATTTTTCCAACGGACTTCGTCTTTCAGTGAGTTATACGTTGCCTAACGGTACACCCGTAGACCCATTCTCTCTTGCTCAAGGTACTGACTTTGTAATAAAGGCGCGTGTTACCAACACCAGTGCGACTGAGGACTACACCAATCTCATACTTTCTCAGATATTCCCTTCCGGATGGGAGATTGCCAATGACCGTACAACTGATTTCTATCAGGACTTCCGTGATGACAGGGTTTATTCCTACTTTAACCTTGATAAATCGGCATCAAAGGAGATAACCATCAGGGCAACGGCCACCTACAAGGGTAAATTCTATCTTCCTTCAACCATCTGCAAGGCGATGTACGATGAGACAGTAAATGCATCAGTCAAGGGCGGCTGGTGTGAAGTTAAATGATAAAAGAAACATCATACAGGTAAATGAAGTCATTCAAAAGTTTTTTCAATCCCGGCTATGGTTATTTAAGGGCTTTGGTTGGGATCGTAGCGGGCCTTGTGCTGCTTATCTGGCCCGATACGATGAAGGATGTCATAGTGCGTATCATCGGTGGACTTTTTCTGGTGATCGGCTGTGTTTCCCTTGTCATCTATTTCATCAGCAGTAGAAAGGCTGCTCAGTCACAAGGTACCACTGACAAGGTTAAAGACAGTTTCTCCGCAGTGAATGCTGTGCTGAGCATAATTTTCGGTACGGTGCTGATTATTATTCCCGATGTGTTCGTGGGATTTTTACTGGTGCTGCTGGGAGTTATTCTTGTGATCTTTGGTGTCGGTGAGATAGTTACATTCATCTCGGCGCACAAGCATACTCCGATCCCGTGGTATATGTATGTGCTGCCCTGCATAGTGGCTCTTTGTGGCATATTCTTAGTTTTCAATCCTCACGAGTCACAGATTCTGATGTTTCGTCTTCTGGGTGCGGGTTTTCTGGGTTATGGTTTATTTGAACTTTACGCGACAATCAAGATTCGCAAAGCGATAAAAGAAAAATTCTCGGAGAGTTATGCTGATCCTTCCAAAGAGCTTGTAGAGGATGTTGATTATGAAGAAATAAAAGATTAATCTTTTTTGAGCATTTTTTTGCCCAATTAAAAAAATGTCTCTATATTTGCAGCCCGTTTCTAAAAAGAGACGTCAGTTCATTGACAAAATTGGAAGACAAAAAGTACAAGCAAGTACCGAATTTTGTAACAAAATTCGAGCGAAACGTTAATTTTTTTGAAACATACTTCAATAGATGAGTATCAGGTTCAGACCGGAAAAATATTTTTTTTATACAATGAAGAGTTTGATCCTGGCTCAGGATGAACGCTAGCGGCAGGCTTAACACATGCAAGTCGAGGGGCAGCACAGGTGGCAACACCGGGTGGCGACCGGCGTAAGGGTGCGTAACACGTGAGCAACATACCCGTATCTGGAGGATAACCGGAGGAAACTCTGCCTAATACTCCATAATATCACTGGACGGCATCGTTTGGTGATTAAAGATTTATCGGACACGGATTGGCTCGCGGGACATTAGCTTGTTGGTGGGGTAACGGCTCACCAAGGCAACGATGTCTAGGGGTTCTGAGAGGAAGGTCCCCCACACTGGAACTGAGACACGGTCCAGACTCCTACGGGAGGCAGCAGTGAGGAATATTGGACAATGGTC
>JGI24712J26585_10004944_pt1 | contig 9988 bp, 5 predicted proteins | sample BioPla3DNA2_FD_26585 | JGI IMG/M metagenome (IMG submission 26585)
TCGTCACGACAACCGATAACGGTTTTCAGTGTGGCAATACCTTCTTTAATCAAATCTTGGGCATTTCCCAACCAAACATCGGTACCGTGTGATAGACCAGACAACTGTAGCAACTCGGCAAATGTCGTTGGGTGCGTTTCTTCAACCATCCCACGAACGAAGTTTGTACCGAATTCTGGAATACCAAGCATACCTGTCGGCGTTCCGATTTGTTCAGGCGTTACACCAAGCACTTCAGTACCTGAGAAGAGCGCCATAACATCTGGATCATCAGCAGGAATATCTTTTGGATCAATACCTGACAAGTCTTGTAGCTTACGAATCATCGTCGGATCATCATGTCCGAGGATATCAAGTTTCAAGACGTTTTCATCGATATCGTGGAAGTTAAAGTGAGTGGTTTGCCATTCAGCAGATAAATCATCAGCTGGATATTGCACTGGCGTAAAATCATAAACATCCATATAGTTTGGAATAACAACGATACCACCTGGGTGTTGTCCAGTCGTACGTTTCACACCTGCGGCACCTTGCGCTAAACGCTCAACTTCTGCTTCTGGATACATCTTGCCATAATCACGTTCATAGCCTTTAACGAAACCATAAGCCGTACGGTCAGCAACAGTACCAACGGTTCCTGCACGGAATGCATATTGCTCACCAAAAATATCACGAACATCCAAGTGCGCTGACGGTTGGTCATCACCAGAGAAGTTCAAATCAATATCGGGAACCTTATCTCCATCAAATCCAAGGAATGTTTCAAACGGAATATCGTGTCCGTCTTTCTTGTAACGTGTTCCACATTTTGGACAGTCTTTGTTAGGCAAATCATAACCCGAACCAACTGAACCATCGGTGATGAATTCTGAGTGTTGGCAATTTGGGCAGACATAATGCGGTGGCATCGGGTTAACTTCGGTGATACCAATCATTGTCGCAACAAAACTTGACCCAACAGATCCACGCGAACCAACCAAATAACCACGTTTATTTGAGCGGATAACAAGCATTTGTGATGCCAGGTAAATCACGGCAAATCCATTACCCAAAATAGATGTCAATTCTTTTTCGATACGTCGATCGACAATATCAGGAAGCGGATTACCATAAATTTCAAAGGCTTTTTGATAAGTCATCTCTGCAACACGTTCTTCTGATTTTTCAAGGAAAGGCGTGTACAAATCTTTTTTAACGACTTCAATTTCTTCAAAGCGTTCCGCAAAATCATTGGTGTTTTTAACAACAATTTCGTAGGCGACATCCTCACCAAGGAAAGCAAATTCATCTAGCATTTCATTGGTTGTACGGAAATGTGCTTTTGGTAACGGAGCAGGTTGTGCATCCTCACCACGACCAATCGGACGGTTAATCGGTGCCCCTTGTCCTAAACTACGAACGATAATTTCGCGGTAAATTTCATCTTCTGGCTCGATATAGTGAACATTACCAGTCGCAAGAACAGGCTTGTTCAAACGGCGTCCGACTTCAATCAAATCACGAATAACTTGGCGAATACCTTCTTCATCCTTGATTGTTCCTTGTGCCAAAAGTGGTGCATAAATAGCTGGTGGCATGACCTCAATAAAATCATAGTACTTAGCCACTTCAACAGCTTTATCCACACCTGATGTCAAAACTGCATCAAAAACTTCACCTTCTGAGCAGGCTGTCCCGAGCAAAAGCCCTTCACGGTGTGCATCAAGAACAGTTCTTGGAATACGTGCCACTCCTTCGAAATATTTAACATTTGAAAGGCTGACAAGCTTGAAGATATTTTTCAAACCGACTTGGTTTTGAACATAGATTGTTGCATGTTTGACGCGAGCTTTCTTGTAAGAATCCTCAGCTACAAGCTTGGTATTAAGGTCCATCATATTCGTAAGATTATGATTTTCACGCGCCTCTTTCAAGAAAATAAAGAGCAAGCGACCAGTAGCCTCGGCATCGTAGTTGGCCATGTGGTGGTGCTCAAGAGACACTTGGAAACGTTTTGTCAAAGGCCCCAAACCATGACGTTTGTATTCTGGATAAAGGTTTCGTGCCAATTCAAGCGTATCAATAACTGGCTGCGTAATCGTTGGCATGCCATGACGTTTGTAGTTAGCATTCATAAATCCAACGTCAAAGGTTGCATTGTGGGCAACGAGAACGGTATCTTTACAGAAATCTTGGAACATTTGAAGCACTTGCTCGATTGGTTTAGCGTTTCTGACATGATTATCTGTAATACCAGTCAATTCTGTTGTAAAGGCTGATAGATGGTGCCCTGGGTTGATGAATTCATCAAATTGCTCAACAATATTTCCTTTGTACATTTTTGAAGCCGCAATCTGAATCAAATCATTATGCACCGCAGAAAGTCCAGTTGTTTCCACGTCAAATACGACATAAGTAGCTTCATTCAACTCTAAATCAACTGGATTGTATGCAATCGGCACTTTATCTTCAACGATATTAGCTTCTAAGCCAAAGATGGCTTTAATACCGTTCTTACGAGCTCTGTGATAGCCGTGAGGGAAACTTTGAACATTTCCNTGGTCAGTAATGGCAACAGCCTTGTGGCCCCATTTTGCNGCCGTATCAATCAACTCTTCTACTGTTGGGAGAGCGTCCATTGTCGACATGTTTGTGTGAGCATGAAATTCCACACGTTTTTCACCTTCTGGCATCAAATCCTTACGATCATGGTGAACAATTTCTTTAACATCTTGCACATTCATGGTAAGGGCATGAGTGAAATTATTATTCTCGATATTACCACGAACACGAAGCCATGAGCCCTTGGCAATCATGTCATATTTTTTCAATTCTTCATCATCTTTTGCCCATTTTTGCATGGCAAAACTTGAAGTATAGTCAGTCATCTTGAAATTGATGATGTGTCGACCAGTTCGTGTTGTTTTCTTTTCAACATCAAAAACCATCCCTTCAAAAACGATGCGGTTTTCTTCGGTTGTGATTTCAACCATCGGAGTGATTTCAGCATTTTCAAATCCTGCACGACGTTGTTTAGCACGTTCTTTGAAATCAAATTTAGGTTTTGGCGCTTCTTCAACTGGTGGTATTGAAGCTTCTAAGGATTTGACAGCTTCGCGATTTTCCTGCACAGCCTTTTCAACCATAGCTTCGCGATTTGACGTAAAGTCTTCTTGGAGAGCTTGCGTCATGGCTTCATCTGACACCATATCAATCGCTAATTTTCCAAAACCAAAGGCTTCAAACTGACGTGCCAAATTTGGCAAATGATTTTTACGAAAATGGTCATTATTGACAAAAGCTGGCGCTTCAATCAATAATTTTGTGCCATCGTAAGAGACTTTCAGTTTGCTAAAAGAGGCTTTAAAGCTAGCGCTGTTGCAAGGAGCGTGCTCAAAAGCTTCTTCATAGTAAGCCTGCAATAACGGCTGTGAAAAATCAATATTTTCTGCTTTGATATCAAAAGTTGCCGTAATGTCTGCTTGTTTGAAAGTATTGACCAGGCGGTAAGCCAACTCACGGTAAATCTCGATTGGCAAAATCTCTGCAAATGAAAAATGGAATTCCCAGAGGCGAGATACCGAGTGCACCTTAACTTCACGGATATCTGCAGATGAAAAAGCACTTGATTGTCGCATTTCAAGCGGCATATCGATTTGCTCCATCAATTTTTTAAATAACTCTGACATAAAACGTAAATTACCTCAATTCCATAAATTAAACTATTCTTATTAAGTAAAATATTGCCTTTTTTCTAGGGATGTTATCTTCTAATTCTACCACAAATGGCAGCTTTTTTCGACACAAAAAAGGCCAGGACTAAATACCTGACCTCTCACTAATTAGTGTTCTTTTGTCAAAATTTCAAGTGTTTCAATAAGGTTTTCAGCGTTAACCTCGATTGTATCACCAGTTGCTTTGATTTTAACTTCAACGATACCATCAGCAGCTTTTTTACCTACAGTCACACGGATTGGAAGGCCGATAAGGTCGCTATCTGAGAATTTAGAACCAACACGTTCGTTACGGTCGTCAACCAAGACTTCGTAACCTTTTTCAACCAATTCAGCTTCTACTTTAGCTGTCAATGCTTGTGCTTCTTCGTCTTTCACGTTTACAGTGATAACGTGTACGTCAAATGGTGCCAATTCTTTAGGGAAGTTGATACCCCATGCAAAGCGGTAAGCACCTTTTGGAGTTTTAGAAACAAAGAGGCGAGCGTGTTGTTCGATAACAGCTGACAAGATACGGCTAACACCGATACCGTAGCAACCCATGATGATTGGAACAGCACGACCATTTTGGTCAAGAATTGTTGCTCCCATGCTTTCTGAGTAACGAGTACCAAGTTTGAAGATGTGTCCGATTTCGATACCACGAGCGAATTTAAGAACACCTTTACCGTCTGGTGAGATTTCGCCTTCTTTAACTTCACGAATATCAACATATTCTGCTTCGAAGTCACGTCCTGGGTTAACACCAGTCAAGTGGTAACCATTTTCGTTTGCACCAGCTACAGCGTTAGCAACGTCTTGAACTTTACGGTCAGCAACGATACGAACGTTTTCTGGAAGGTTAACTGGGCCAAGTGAACCAAAGTTAGCACCAAAGACTTTAACAGCATCTTCTTCAGTAGCTGGATCAAGGAAGTCAGCACCAAGGTAGTTTTTCAATTTAACATCGTTAACTTGGTCATTACCAACAAGAAGTGCTACAACTGGTTCGTTGTCAGCGATGAATAGAAGAGTTTTGATTGTTTGTTCTTCATCAACGTTCAAGAATGCTGCAACTTCATCGATTGATTTGCAGTTAGGTGTTTCTACACGTTTGATATCTTCTTGTGCAACAACTTTAGTTGTTGGTTTGTATTCGTTACTTGCCATTTCAAGGTTAGCAGCGTAGCTTGATTCAGTAGAGTAAGCAACTGTATCTTCACCTGATACCAACCATGATGCCAATTCTTTTTTGATGTCTTCTAATACATCTTCTGGAATTTCATCAAATGAAGCAATTGATTTGTCAAGAACAACCCAACGATCAAGATCTGTACGGTCTGGAGTGATAGCCATGAATTCTTGAGAATCTTTACCACCCATAGCACCACCGTCACCGATGATACCTTTGAAATCAAGACCAGCACGTGTGAAGATAGCTTCGTATGCTTTGCGATATTCTTCGTAAGTTTCATCCAAACCTTCGTAATCAGCGTGGAAGCTGTAACCGTCTTTCATGATAAATTCACGTGTACGAAGAAGTCCGTTACGTGGACGTTTTTCATCACGGTATTTAGATTGGATTTGGTAAAGGTTAAGTGGCAATTGTTTGTATGATTTAACCGCATCACGGATAAGACTTGTAAATGTTTCTTCGTGAGTTGGGCCAAGGATAAAGTCTGATTTGTCACGGTTTTTTAGTTTGTAAAGGTCTTCACCGTAAGTTTCGTAACGACCTGATTCACGCCAAAGGTCAGCATTCAAAAGTGCTGGTGCAAGCATTTCAACGGCACCAATTTTTTCGAATTCTTCACGCATGATTTTTTTGAATTTTTCGATTGTGCGGTTAGCAAGTGGTAGGTAAGCGTAGATACCTGCTGAGACTTGACGAACATAACCAGCACGAACCATAAGAGCGTGACTGATAACTTGGGCATCGCTTGGCATTTCGCGAAGCGTTGGGATAAGCATTTGTGATTGTTTCATAATAAAAATATTGCGGCCAAATCATGAAAATAAGCAAGCTGCTTTGTTAAAAAGTAGCTTACTTACTCGCATATTAGAAAAGACCGTATCAATTCCTTTCTAAAAAATGTGTATTTTTAAAATTATATACTAGATTATGAGTTTAATAAAATTTAGAAAAAGACGCGCATGATATCATTCCATGTCACAGCAATCATTAAAATAATCATAATGACGACACCGACCAGAGTGATATAGGTTTCAGTTTCTTGTTTCAATGGTTTGCGGCGAACAATCTCAATCAAATTCATTAAGATTTTTCCACCGTCCAAAGCTGGAATCGGAATTAAATTAACAATTCCAAGGTTGATTGATAACAGCGCTAAAAGATTAACAACGGAAGTCAATCCATAAGATGCTGCTTGGCTTGAAGCTTGGTACATGGCAACTGGACCACCTAGCTTGTTCAAACTAAAGTTTGACACAAGACCTTTTAGTGCATTGAGAATGGCTGTGGCACCTTGCCATGCCATTTGGAAACCGCCAGTGATTTTATCCCAGAAGCCTGTTTTCAAAGCTGAAGAAACACCAATAAGGTAACTTCCGTGATTTTCAACTGGTTTTACAGCAAGTGTTTTAACCTTTCCTGATTTATCTTTGACTTTGACTGAGATAGTGTCGCCTTTTGAGATATTCTTAGTCGACTTAGTTACAGCTTCAGTCAAATCAGACCAGTTTGTGACTTTATAATCACCGATAGCTAAAACTCTATCACCATTTTTGACGCCTGCTGCTTGCATGGCACCACCATCAGCCACTCGAACGGCATTAGTTGCAGTNTTTGGCACACCACCTTGCATNAAAACAAGAAGGATAAATGCCAAGATTCCAAGAATAAAGTTATTCATCGGACCAGCAAAGTTTGTCATCAAGCGGCCAAAAACCGTCGCGTTTTGGTACTGCACATCAAGCGGTGCGATGCGAATTTCTGTGCCATCTTCTTCAACGATAGTTGCGTCATGGTGAACAGCAAAAGTCTTTTGTTCATCTAAGACAAGACCAGTAATTTCTAATTTATCTTCCAAATCATAAGACGTCACGTTCATCGGAAGTGCTGTGTTATCCAAGTGCTTGTTTGATAAATTAATTCGTGTTACTAAGCCATCTTCATTCATCGTAAGGCTAGCAGGTGTACCAGTTTTAATTTCAGTAGTGTCATCACCCCAGCCTGCCATACGAACATAGCCACCAAGTGGCAAGATACGAAATGTATAGGCTGTACCTTCTTTATCAAAATGAGAAAAGATTTTCGGGCCCATGCCGATAGAAAATTCTCTCACCAAGATTCCTGCTTTTTTGGCAAAATACAGATGACCAAATTCATGGACAATAACTAAAATTCCAAAAACAATAATAAACGTTAATATTCCGAGCATTTTGCTCCTCTCTATACCAGTAAGTTCATCTCCTTAACTAGTAAGTAACTTTCAGAAGTTGATGGAAAATCTACCACTCAACTTATTAGAAAAGACCAAATAGATGCATAATCGGGAAAACAAAAATCATTGAATCAAAGCGGTCAAGAATACCACCATGACCAGGAATTAATTTTCCAGAATCTTTTACGCCAAAATGACGTTTAATTGCACTTTCNACCAAATCACCGAATTGGCCAAAAATACTAAANAANATAACGTAAATCAACATAGCAAATAGATTGTGCGGTGCATAAACAGCTTTATCAATTAGCATGAAGATTAGTGAAACGACAACTGCACAAGCAATTCCGCCTAGGCTTCCTTCGATTGTTTTGTTCGGAGAAACTTTTGGCATTAACTTACGTTGACCAAAACGACGACCAATCATGTAAGCACCAATATCTGTTGCCCATACGATAAACAAGGCAAACAAGACTTTATCCAAACCACCCATGCGGGCATTGACTAGGTTTTGGAAACCAATTCCCACATAAAGACTTGCAGCGATTGGATAAGACACGTCGTCAAATGAGTAATCATCGCTGTTCACAACTGTTCCAGCTAATAGCAAGAAAACAAGTAAACCATAGACTGAAAAATTAGAGTCAATCGGTAGCGATGTAAAGTAATTATCCAAAGGCACTGTTAAAACAAAAGCACCTAACATTGATAAAACACCTTCAATTGAGAAGAACTCGAGATGTTTCATGCGTAACATTTCTGCTACACCAATCATTGCTAAAAGACCTACAAAAACTTGGAAAGCAAGCCCCCCATGCAACAAGAACGGCAGCATAATCAATAGAGCAATAGCTCCCCAAATCACACGTTGTTTCATGATATTTCCTTTCTAGATTCCACCAAAACGGCGATGACGCTGATTGTATTCAGCAATCGCTTTAATCAATTCGTCTTTTTTGAAATCAGGCCATAAAACTGGTGTGAAATAGAACTCACTGTAGGCTGATTGCCACGGTAGAAAATTACTAAGACGAAGTTCACCACTTGTTCGGATAATCAAATCCGGGTCGCGGTAAAGATACGGCAAATGATTAGTCATCAAGTGATTTGAAATCACATCTTCTGTAATATCGTCTGGACTAATTTTTGCTTCAAGAACTTCTTGAGCAATATTTTTTACTGCTTCTGTAATTTCTGAACGACCACCGTAGTTAAGCGCAAAGTTCAAAATAAGACCAGAATTGTGCTTTGTTTGCTCACAAGCACGTTTCATAGCATCGTAAGTATCTTTTGGTAAACGGTTTGTTTCACCAATAACTTGAACTCTAACGTTATTTTCGTCCAATTGCGGGACGTATTTATCGAAGAACTCGACTGGCAAGTTCATAATGAATTTGACTTCGTCTTCGGGTCGTGACCAATTTTCAGTTGAGAATGCATAAACCGTCAGAACTTTTACACCAAGCTCTGATGCAGCAATCGTCACATCTTGCAAAGCATCCATACCAGCCTTGTGTCCCATGACACGTGGTTGCATGCGTTTTTTGGCCCAACGACCATTACCATCCATAATAATTCCAATATGATTTGGAATTTTATCGAGACTAACTGCCTCTTCTTTTTTTCTAAATTTAAATTTAAACATATCAATTCCTTAAAAGCATACTCATCGTNTTATTTTACCATAAAATGGCTATTTTTTCTCTACTTAATTAAGAGGTTTTTAGGGAATAATGGCACAAAAAAAGCCAGANGTGTTTTCATCTGACTTTTCATGTATTAATCTTCGCTTTCAACAGCAGTATCTTCAGTAGTTTCTGCTTGTTCTTCAGCAGCTTCTTCAACAACCGCAGTTTCAACTACTTCTTGTTGAGCTTTGTTAACGACGCGTTTTACNGCACCTAGTTCAAATGTTAAGTAAACCCCATCGATGTCCAAAACCATTTTTTGGTTATCAACATCAACTTCATCGATAATACCNTAAAGNCCACCGATTGTTACAATTTCATCACCCTTTTGTAGTGCTTTCAATTGTTCTTGACGGTTTTGTGCTTGTTTCTTTTGAGAACGTTGCATAAACCAAATCAAGGCAACCATAACAATCAACATAATAAGTGTTGGCATAAGTATCCTCCAAAAATATAAGCTTACTGACAACTATACCAAATTCCATTTCACAACGCAAGAATTGACCATTAAATGGCTAAAAGCCTAATTTTTCTAGTCATTTAGCATAGACGACTTGAGTTTGTTCTTCAAANCCNAGTTTTTCATAAAGNCGTTTTGCTGCAAGNTTTTCTGACTCAACCGCAATNTGAAAAGACTTTTCATTTTCAGCCACCAAAGCATTGACAAGAACTTTCATAAAATAAGTTCCAATGCCTTGACCACGATAACTTTNAGCTACTGCGAGTCCATAAAAATAATTGTATTCCGTACTAAAATCAACTGTACAAGATGCCAATACTTTTTGGTCNTTCATGACGATATACAATCGTCCCGTCTTATCTGCTAGCGCTGCTTTAGCATAATGAATAGCGACTTCATAAGACTCACCAAAAGCTTGAGATTGAAACTCAGCAATAGCCTCAAGATGTTTTTTCTGAGCTGGTGTCACTGATAACTCTTTTTGATTATCAACAGGATAAAATTGGCGGTCACGCGCCAGCCAATATTCAAAATCATCGTCTAATTTCATGCCAAGATTTGNCAGCAAATCAGGATTTTTCGCTAGAAATGCACGTTCTGACATTACGACAAATTCTAAATGATAATCCTGCAAGGTTTCACGAAAAACATGAAATAGTTGTCTTGCATAACCCTTTCGACGAAAATCTGGGTGAACCATAATAGCAACTTCAGCTTCCGCAGGACTATCTGCATAAACCGTCA
>JGI24712J26585_10004949_pt1 | contig 9983 bp, 5 predicted proteins | sample BioPla3DNA2_FD_26585 | JGI IMG/M metagenome (IMG submission 26585)
AACGCTTCCCACAGCGCTACTACTACTTACCATTGACAGACTTCCTAAAAAAATGGACCATATGTTTGACAACCGCAGATGGTGATATCAGGGGTATTCTGCCCGAATATTGACATTTGCTCAGGCCGATTGTATAATACAAAAAAATGTTAAAGGCTATGAAGAGAAACAGTAGACATTAATACCGATTTAAGAGAGAAGCCGGCAGGTGAAAGGCTTTATCGGTATGATGCCGAACCCGTCTCGGAGCTGTGGACCGAAATGCAAGTAAGTCTCGCCGGAAGCCGCCGTTATCGGCAAGTGGCATGGATTTTCTCTCTGTGCCGCACAGAGTGCGGAAGCTAGCTTCCGAATTTAGGTGGTAACACGGATTATTTATTCGCCCTAAGCTGATTGTCGGCTTGGGGCGTAAGTTTTACCGGAGTTTTATAAAACGGCAAGATTGAAATGGAGGAAGATAATAAATGAAACTGGAGAAAATGGTTGGGGAGCGTTTTAAGGAGAAGCCTTCTGACTGTGTGGTTGAAAGCCACTCCCTTATGGTGCGCGGCGGATATATGAAATTTGTCGCCAGCGGCATATTTTCGCAATTCCCGCCGCTGAAGCGAATTTGTCGAAAAATAGAGCAGATAATCAGGGAGGAAATGGACGCCATTGACGGGCAGGAGGTGCTGTTTCCCGTTGTGCTGCCCAGCTCGCTGTGGGAGGAATCCGGACGCTACCATGATGTAGGCTCGGAACTTATGCGCATGCAGGACAGGAACAAAACCCCGATGGTTCTGGGCATGACCCATGAAGAGGCGGCAGTGCACCTGGTGCGGGAATACGGACAGAGCTATACAAAATATCCCTTTATGATCTATCAGATCCAGACCAAGTTCCGTGACGAGGGAAGACCCAGAGCGGGGCTTATCCGCACGCGTGAATTCACTATGAAGGATGCCTATTCCTTCCATACCTCTCAGGAGGATTTGGAGGAGTACTATGAAAAATGCTTCAGGGCATATGAAAGGATATTCGCCCGCGCGGGCATAGGTGAGGTAATCTCCGTTGCCTCGGACCCCGGGATGATGGGAGGCAGTGTGTCCCATGAGTTTATGCTCCTGACCCCCATAGGCGAGGATACCATTGCCATCTGTCCCGAATGCGGATATAAGGCAAATCAGGAGGCTGCCGAGAGCATTGTTATAAACAAGCCCACCGGGGAGGAGGAATTGAAGCTGGTAAGCACTCCGAATGAGGCGACCATTGATGATATTCGCAAACTATTCGGAGTGGGCTATGAAAAAACCTGTAAAGCCGTGGTCTATAAGAAAAACAAGACCGGTGATCTGATTGTTGTGTTTCTGCGTGGCGATTTGGAGGTAAATGAGACAAAGCTGCGCAACTATATCGGCGAGGATATCAGTCCCGCCACCATGACAGATGACAGTATACTTCCTGCAGGCTCAATCGGTCCATATAAGCTGACTGACAAGGTAACCGCGCTGTTTGATTCATCTTTAAAAAACCTTGGGAGCCTCATATGCGGAGCAAATATAAAGGGACATCACTATACAGGTGTGAGCCTGTCCCGAGATTGCGGAAATCCGGATATGCACGATTTTGCAAAAATAAAGGAAGGGGGAATATGTCCAGAGTGCGGCAAGGCGGCTATTTCCATATCAAGAGGTATTGAGGTGGGGAATATCTTCCAGCTGGGGACCAAGTATACCGAGGCGATGAGTATGCAGTATATAGACCAGGACGGTGAGCTGAAATATCCCATCATGGGCTGCTACGGTATAGGTGTGGGCAGGCTGGCAGCCTCGGTCTGCGAGGTAAGTCGAGACGAATACGGCCCTATCTGGCCCATAACCATAGCTCCCTGGCAGGTACACATTTGCGCCCTCAGGGCAGATGAGCCTCAGGTAAGGGAATATGCCGATAAGCTCTACAATGAGTTGCAGAGGGAAAAAATCGAAGTTATCTACGATGACAGATCGGTCAGTGCCGGTGTGATGTTTTCCGATGCGGACCTGCTGGGTGTACCCATAAGGGTAATCGTCAGCCCCAGAAACATAAAGGAATCCTGCGTTGAAATTGTGACAAGGGACAAGAGGGTTAATATGAAGGTGGAAACGGATCACTGCGCCGAGCAGGTTAAAGCCCTGATAGCTAAACTGACCGCGGAAATCGAAGAGGGGATTTCCACCTGAAAATTTTTATAGGCAGGTGCAGGCAGAGGGAGTGGTTCTATGAAAATACAATGCTATGATGATTTTGTACACGAGCTGAAAAGAGCCGGGTTTTCGATTGCCGGAGAAAACCCGGAGGGCATATTCTCCCTGAGTATGCTGTTTGGAGACAAAATTCAATGGCATACTGAGAATCCGGAAACAGATCCGTGGGAATGGCGGATGCGGGTATTGGAGGAGAGGGATGATATTGCCTACGGGAAGCTCTTTTTCAAAAAAAGCGGCTTTATTACCAAGGAGTGGTATCCATATTTCCTCTGCATGCGCCGCAAGGGAAGAAGCTTTACCGATGAGTATAATGACGGGAATATAAGCTATGAGGCGAAAAAAATATATGAGACGGTGAGCGGTCAAGGGCCTATAGCGATGCATGTGCTCAAAAGGGCTGCGGGCTTTTCGGGGAGCGGAAACTCCAGATTTGACTCCGCTATCATAGAGCTGCAGATGAAAATGTTTGTGACAATATGCGGCCGCAGTTACAGGTCTGCGCTGAACAAAGGCTGGAGCTCGACCGTTTTTTGCACCTGTGAGCGCTTTTTCGGTGAAGAGGTTTTCCGCACAGCGGCCAAAATAGATAGGGATGAGGCTTTTGAAAGGATAAGTTCCCGTATAATGGAGCTCAATCCCAATGCCGAAAGGAAAAGGTTAGAAAGGTTTATCTGTGGCTGAAGGGCCAGTATTAATAAAAAACAGGGCGATGACAGTCACAGACAGCTGTGCATGTCACCGCCCTTTATTTTAACTAGTAATGTCCGTTTTTTTGCATTTGCCCACAGGCTTAAATAAGTTTCTAGAGCAGGGTAGTGCCTTCAAAGACCTTTTCACAGTCTCCGCTCATGTATACATTGCCATCGGAGTAGGAAATTGTAAGTTCGCCTCCGGTAAGCTTAACCCGGATATCCTCGCCCTCGGGACACAATCCGTTTAAAACCGCTGCAACAACTGCCGCGCAGGCTCCGGTGCCGCAGGCCATTGTTTCTCCGCAGCCCCGCTCCCAGACACGCATCCTCAGAGTATTGCTGTTAATCACTTTAACAAACTCAGTATTGACCCGCTCGGGAAATTCCGGGGCGTTTTCGAAATGCGGGCCTATTTCCTCCACGTTCAGCCCGTCCACATCCTCGCAGAAAACCACGCAGTGGGGATTGCCCATGGAAACACAGGTTATCCTGTAAACGCTGCCCGCGATTTTTACCGGGCGGTTTATTACGCTGTCACCGGGTAATAAGACAGGGATTTTTTCGGGGTGTAGCCGGGCGCAGCCCATATTAACTCTCACCTGATAAACAAGGCCGTTGCGGGTCTTGATGTTCAGTTGCCTGATCCCGCTCTTGGTTTCAAAGGTCATCCTGGTCTTTTTAACGATTCCGCCATCGTAAAGATATTTGGCAACACAGCGCAGGGCATTGCCGAACATTTCCCCTTCGCTGCCATCCCTGTTAAACATGCGTATCCTAGCGTCGGCCTTATCCGAGGGCAGCATGAGGACAATGCCATCGCCCCCTACTCCGAAATGCCGGTCCAGCAGAAACACGGACAATGACTCGGGCGAGTTTATCTCTTTTTCAAAGCAGTTTATAAAAATATAGTCGTTGCCGCAGCTCTGCAGCTTCGTAAAATGGAGGAGTTCGTGCTCGGTCCTCATATTATTTATATCAATGATTTCGGTGTTTATTTCACTGTAGCCGCTCAGCAGGCTGTCCGCCAGCGCGTTGGCGGTATCTGTGCTGGTCAGACACGGAATGCCGAGAAGGCAGGCTTTCCTGCGTATCTTGACGCTGTCTCTGGCAGGGTCACGACCTCTGGCTGAGGTTGATATAATGTAGTTGATTTTTCCGCTTTCCAGCAGAGACATGGTGTTTTCTTCATTTACGCTGCCTTTGCTCTCATAAATCTTGCTGACGGTGTGGACCTTTAATCCGGCTTTTTTCAAAACGGAGCCGGTACCTTCCGTTGCATACAGCAAAAAGCCCAGTGAAGCAAATTTCTTTGCCAGATCGGCTATTTCCGGTTTATCGGTGTCTCTCACGGATATAAAGACGCCTCCGCTTTTCTTCATCTTATAGCCTGCGGCCACCAGACCCTTATAAAGGGCTTCCCGAAGGCTTTTGCCCAGCTCCAGCACCTCGCCGGTGGATTTCATTTCCGGACCCAGCTGCGTGTCCACATCGGTCAGCTTTTCAAATGAAAAGACAGGAACCTTTACAGCCATATATGGCGGAGCCTTTGGGATGACCTCCGTATATCCCATATCCGCCAGCTTTTCGCCCAGGCTTGCCTTTGTGGCCAGATCGCACATGGGCACTCCTGTTACTTTGCTTATATAGGGGACGGTTCGTGATGCTCTTGGGTTAACCTCTATCACATATATCTGCCCTCCGGCAAGAACATATTGAATATTTACCAGCCCAACAGCGTCTAAAGCTTTGCAGATTTTCTCGGTTACTGCCACAATTTCGGCCGTCATTTCATCGTCTATATGGGGGGCGGGATAAACTGCTATGCTGTCCCCCGAATGAATACCGGTTCTTTCTATATGCTCCATTATTCCCGGTATGAGAATTCTCTCGCCGTCACATATAGCGTCGACCTCCACCTCAAGTCCGCTTAAATACTTGTCAATCAAAACCGGATTATCCTGCTTCCGGCTCAGAATTATCCCCATATATTCGGATATGTCCTCATCTCCGAAGGCTATTATCATATTCTGGCCCCCGAGAACATAGGAGGGACGCATCAGGACCGGATATCCCAGCTTATTTGCCGCCTCCAGCGCCTCCTGCCTGGTCATAACCGTAAAGCCCCGGGGTCTTTTTATATTCAGGCTCTCAAGAAGCTCGTCAAAACGCTCCCTGTCCTCGGCCTTGTCAATGCTCTCGGCCGAGGTGCCGATAATCCTCACACCCCGCTTGTTCAGCTCACGGGTGAGCTTTATAGCTGTTCCGCCGCCAAAGGCAACTATTACTCCTATGGGTTTTTCAATATTGATAACGTTCATAACGTCTTCTATATTGAGGGGCTCAAAATAAAGCCTGTCTGCAGTGTCAAAATCGGTGGATACGGTTTCTGGATTATTGTTTATGACTATGACCTCATAGCCCATCTTTTTCAGTGACCATACACAGTGCACGGAGGCGTAGTCGAATTCAATGCCCTGACCTATCCTAATTGGTCCTGAGCCCAGTACGAGCACACGCTCTTTTTTACTCTTTTCGATTATCTCAAGGGCCTCGTTTTCGGCTCCGGATTCCGGTGTTTCATAAATGCAATAGAAATACGGTGTGGCGGCCGAGAACTCCGCGGCGCAGGTATCCACCATTTTATACACGGGCGGCAGACTGTGGGGATGGTCTCCGGCTAATTCAACTATGGACTTATCCGTAAATCCCAGTTTCCTGGCTGTTATATAATCCTCCCGGCTCAGGTTGCCTCTCCTGAGCCTTTCCTCGTGCCTGGCTATATTCAAAAGCCCGTGAAGGAACCACTTGTCCACCTTGGTTATACTGTTTATATATTCAACGGTCATGCCTCTTTTAAGAGCCTCGTAAAGCGCGAAGAGCCTCTCGTCGGTTGCGTCTGTCATGGCTTTTTCAAGCTCACCGATACTGAGCTTTTCCATTTTTGGCAGAGTAAGTGTTTCGAGGCCTATTTCGGCTCCCCGCACAGCCTTCATAATTGCGTGTTCAAAGCTGTCCCCAATGCTCATAACCTCGCCGGTTGCCTTCATTTGAGTTCCCAACTGCCTTTTTGCGTACACAAACTTGTCGAAGGGCCATTTTGGGAATTTAACCGCCACATAATCCATGGCGGGTTCAAAGGCAGCATATGTGGTCCCTGTTACCGAGTTTTTGATTTCATCCAGGGTATAGCCTATGGCTATTTTGGCAGCGACCTTGGCAATTGGGTAACCGGTGGCCTTGGAGGCAAGTGCCGAGGAGCGTGAAACCCTCGGATTTACCTCGATTACGGCATATTCAAAGGAATTAGGGTCCAGCGCAAACTGGCAATTGCAGCCCCCCTCCACCTTGAGGGTGCTGATGATATTCAGAGCGGCTGAGCGAAGCATCTGGTATTCTTTGTCCGAAAGGGTTACCGCCGGAGCAATGACAATGCTGTCGCCCGTATGTATACCCACAGGGTCCATGTTTTCCATGGAGCAGATGGCTATGGCGCTTCCCTTTGAGTCACGCATGACCTCAAACTCGATTTCCTTCCAGCCGGCAACAGATTTTTCGACCAGTATCTGGTGTATCGGAGAAAGAGAGAGGCCGCTTGCCGCAATTTCCTTTAACTCGGTGGCATTATGGGCTATGCCGCCGCCGGTTCCGCCCAGTGTGAAAGCGGGCCTGATAATTACCGGATAACCTGTTTGATTGGCAAACTTCAGCGCGGTATCCGGTTCAGTCGCTATTACGGACGGTATAACCGGCTGACCAATGCTCTCCATGGTTTCCTTAAAAAGCTGCCTGTCCTCTGCCTTGTCTATAGTATCCGGATCGGAACCGAGCAGGCGCACCCCCATCTCTTCCAGGAAGCCTTCCCTGGCCAGCTGCATACAAAGGGTAAGAGCTGTTTGGCCGCCAAGACCGGAAAGAATACTGTCAGGTCTTTCCTTCATGATGATTCTCTTTAGAGTTGTCAGAGTAAGGGGCTCAATGTAGATTTTATCGGCCATAGCCCTGTCTGTCATAATAGTTGCGGGGTTGGAGTTGACGAGCACTATCTCAATGCCGTCTTCCTTCAGTGCGCGGCAGGCCTGGGTGCCTGCATAGTCGAATTCGGCGGCCTGGCCTATGACAATGGGGCCTGAGCCTATAACCATAGTTTTTTTTATGCTTTTATCAAGAGGCATTTTCTTTTTCCTCCATTATGACGCGTCAACCGCATGGCGGTTATGGCTGTTCAGCATTTCTATGAATTTATCGAACAGAAAAACAGTGTCCCTGGGACCGGAGCCGGGATGAAACTGCACCGAAAATGCCGGGCAGTCTGTATAGTCAATGCCTTCGCAGGTTCCATCGTTTACATTTTTAAAGCTTTCTTTTGCGATATTCGGATCAATGCTCTCTGGTATTACCGCGTAGCTGTGGTTTTGACCGGTAATAAAAACCCTCCCGGTATTAAGCTCCTTTGCCGGCTGATTTGCTCCTCTGTGACCGTGTTTCAGCTTACTCCTCTCAAAGCCGGCGGCCAATGCCAACAGCTGATGACCTAGGCCTATCCCGAAAATTGGGATGCCGCTTTTTCGAAGCTGACTGAGCATGGCGATAATCTCAGGATTGTCCATTGGGTCCCCAGGACCGTTTGAGAGCACAATCCCGTCCGGGCAAATCGAGAGCACGTCCTCTATGCCGCAGAGGGTGGGAAGGATGTGCAGATCACACCCCCTCTTTACCAGTTCTCTTTTAATGCTCTCTTTCGAGCCCAGGTCAAGAAAGGCGACTTTATACCTGCCCTCTTCACTTTTAACAATATGTACTCTGTTGGAAGGTACACTTCTTACCGGCTCTGTAACGGTGTATGAACGGATTTCTGTCAGATCAACGCTTGAAGGGTCCCGTGTAATCCTCCCGTTCATAACACCCTTTTCCCGCAGGATTTTTGTTAATGCGCGGGTATCTATGTCATAAAGACCTATCACATTGTTATTTCTTAAAAAGGTGTCAAGGTCATCCTCGCTCCTGAAGTTGGAGGGCTCCCGACACCAGTGTTTTACAATATAAGCCGAAGCCTTTACGGAGCCGCTTTCAAAGTCCGATGGAATAATACCGTAGTTTCCGATGAGAGGAAAGGTATGCACGACTATTTGACCGTGAAAGCTCTGGTCCGTCAGAGTCTCAGGATAACCGGTCATGACGGTGGTAAAGACAATTTCCCCTGTTATCTCGCCGCGGGCTCCGAAGGGCTTTCCCTCAAACACCTTGCCGTTTTCCAGTACCAAATACAGTTTTTCAGACATACAGTGTCCTTTCTCCGGACGGTTGACAAGGAGAAATCATTTTCAGTGTCAGCCGTCAGGACGCAGTTTATTGAGTAGATCCCGGATTATATGATTTTAAAATATTTCTCCCGGAAGAATTCCCTCTTATTTTGGGATTTGCGGAAAGCCGAGGCCTCTTCCGACTTTATTGACATATAGCGTGTGAAAGCATCCTGCCCCAAAACGGTTTTAACGAACTCACTTTGGCCTGCAATCTCCACAGCTTGACACAAATCCCGGGGAAGGAGCTCCGAATCTGGTGCTGCATCCATTGAAGGGACATCCTTTGCTGCCGGAGGAAGGGGGAGACCGCTCTCAATACCGTCAAGGCCCGCGCTGATGAGAAGGGCAAAGGCCAGATATGGGTTCAGGGAGGGGTCCGGTGAACAAAGTTCCATATGGGCCTCAGGCCCATTAGATGGAGGTACTGAGATAAGTTCGGCTCTGCTCTGGTCTGACCATGAAACATGTTTTGGAGCTTCGAGGGCGCCAAAGCGCTCATAGGAATTGGCTATAGGATTGGTAAACAGGGTAATCTCACGAATTTTGGCAAGAATGCCGGATATGAAGCTTTCCCCCTCGGGAGAAAGCTTTCGCTCTCCGCCGCTCATGTTTCCTGGGTTTCTGTTAAAGAGGTTTAGACCGTTTTTATTCAGTTTGACGGTCAAACCAATGCCGCTGCCGTTTTTTGTGGGGATGGGCTTGGGCATAAAGGATGCAAACAGGCCGTTTTCAGCCGACAGGTCCTTTATCAGGGATTTGGCGGAGAGGATATTATCGGCACAGCTCAACGGGTCCGCGTAATCCAGACGAATGGCGTTTTGACCGGGACCGCGCTGATGGTGGGAGGCTTTTAAAGCTATGCCCATTTGCTCCAGATTGAGGCAAATCGCCTGCCGGATATTCTCGCCTCTGTCCTGGGGAGATATATCAAGATAACCGCCGCAGTCAATTGTAACCTCCGTGGGATCGCCGTTCTCATCGGTCTTGAAGAGGTAAAACTCCAATTCCGCGCCGATTAAGCAGTCAAAACCCATGCGGCGGCAGCGGTCAAGGAGCCTTTTTAGCAGAGCCCTGCTGTCCCCCTCAAAGGGAGTCCCATCGGTTTTTTTGATATCGCAGGAGAGCCGAACCGTCCTGCCCTGCCGGGACAGCCAAGGCAGGAGTGTTAGGGTTTCGGGATCGGGATAGAGCAGCAAATCCGAAGGGGCGGCATTGGAAAAACCTCTGATTGCCGAAGGGTCGAAAGAAACTCCGTTTTCAAATGCCGACGGCAGCCCGTCAGGCGTGAGCATGACGTTTTTTTGCGTTCCGCCCAGATCACAAAAAGTCAGCCTGATAAACTTAACATGGTTTTTCTTGATATATTCCATTGCGTCTTTAACGGTGCCGGACATTTTTTGCCTCCCTTGTCTTTGCGTTGTTGGCTGTAACTTCCCGTATCAGACGCTGGGCTTTAATTTTCTAACTCTATAATCTACCACATTAAAGCATAAATCACAAGATAAAAATCATGATTAACCCTTTTTTTACTCTGTGATTTATCGTTGAAGACAGGAGCGCCAGCAAAAAAATGATACTGGATGCTTCTAATATTTTTTTTCGAAGTTCAAAAATTATGCATCCCAAGAGTAGTATCCCGCCAATATGAGAAAAAAACCGGACAGTCGGCAAGCCGGGATTCTTAGTGTAAAATTATAATTGGCAAAAATAAAGGAGGAATAGCAAAACCTATTCCCCCTGCATGCGAAACCTGTTAAGATGAG
>JGI24712J26585_10004950_pt1 | contig 9982 bp, 8 predicted proteins | sample BioPla3DNA2_FD_26585 | JGI IMG/M metagenome (IMG submission 26585)
ATGTCGGTGGCAATACGAGCACCGGTGCAGGCCAGGGGATGACCGATGGAAATTCCAGAACCCCATACGTTCACGCGATCTTTGGGCAGTTTCAGAGTATCACGGCAGTATACTGACTGGGAAGCGAAAGCTTCGTTAACTTCCCACAGGCCGATTTGATCCTGAGTCATTCCGGCTCTCTTCAGAACCTTGGGAATGGCCAGAGCGGGGCCGATACCCATGATGTCAGGTTCCAGACCGATTACAGCCCAGCTGACCATCTTCATGATCGGTTTCTTGCCTAGAGCTTTGGCACCTTCATCAGTAGCTAAAACTACACCAGCAGCAGCGTCATTTATCTGAGAGGAGTTACCGGCAGTAACGCTAGCAGCTTCATCCTGCATGAAAACAGGAGCCATTCCGGCTAAAGATTCCATAGTGGTTTCCGGACGTACGCCCTGGTCGCGAGCTACGATAACTTCAGCCAGCTCTTCGCCTTTTTCGGCAGCAGCTTTAGCAAGATGATCGGTAGCAGTATAAAGGGCTTCCATTTTATGAGGGTTAGGATCATTTTTGGTACTCTTGGCAGGAACTTTAACCTTTATGGGGATGATGGTGTCTTTGGTCTTGTTGGCAGCCTGAGCAGCGGCACATTTCTGATGGGATTCCATAGCAAACTGATCCTGAGCTTCCCGGCTGATGTTGAAGCGGCGGGCTACGATTTCTGCGGTATAGCCCATGTTGATGGCCATCATGTTCATGTAATTGCCCAGATCAGGATGAACATCGGCGCCAGCGCCCATGGGATATGAGTCATGTGCTGAACTCCGCCGGCAAACTGAACGTCTCCGCCCCAGCCAACCATCATGGTGGCGATGGCAAACTGGATGGAGTTGAGGCCGGATGCGCAGAAGCGGTCTACGGTACAACCGGGAACATCATAGGAACCATCGGAAAGGATCCAGGACAGACGGCCCATATTAAGACCCTGTTCCATGAAAGCATTGGCAGTAGCAGCCCAGACTACGTCATCGATGATACCTTGCTTGGCTTTGTCTTCTAGGCCCACTCTTTTTCTTAGTTCCCTGAAGACGATCGCGGTCAACTCATCCGCACGAACATTGGTAAACCAGGATTGTTTTCCTGCACGAGCCACTGGTGTACGTGCAGCCTCCACTACATAAACATTCTGCATTAAATTTCCCCCTTAGTAAAAATTATTCGCTCTACACACAGGCATTAAAAATGCCTGACCACACCATAACATTAATTCGCCTTCACTTATGTGAAATCCTTCTTAAATAAAAATAAAAAACTATATTAGCACTTAATTACTTATGAAGAAAAACCCTCCAATATGAATAAGTTTCCAGAATTCATAAAAATAAATGCAAAGATAGACAGGAGAAATAGGTGTAATTGTGGAAATTAACATAATTGAAGCTAAATGTGGGGAAAGGGGATAGCAATGACTGAATATTTACTTTATGTTAGTCTGGTGTTTATTCCTATTGCTTGCTGGATTGCCTACCTGCTATACCAGGATGGCTTTGATATAATCACCACAATTATGGTTTTGATTCTATCTTATCTGATGATCACAGCATTTCCTTTTAGCATTCAACACCTGGGAACTAGTGTTACCATCATGGTTTATGGTGTCATGTTGATAGTCCTGATCATGGTAATCAGTAAACCGGCAATCTTTAATACCTCCCGGCAAAGGGATGAGCTCAGTCCGGAGTTAGCCGGCGAATCATCTTTAACCTCCGCTGGTGGGGAAACCACCATTTTTTCTCTGACATCGACTGCTGCTAAGTCGCAGCAACCCGAGATCCAATTGCCGGCAGAAGTTGCCAGCGATTCAAGCCTACCGGATGCTGTGACCCCCTGTCCAGTAGCAGTTGGCGATGATGCTAGCCATGACTTACCAGTTGAGGTGGTTTATAGTGACACTATCGTTGATACTAACCTATTATCTGACAATTCTGCCCCAACTGATGACGAAATAACTGACGTCTCCGGGGACGACCTGGTGGTGGAGGCCATGATCCCCGCTGAATTAGCATCAGTCATGCCAAAGGAAGATGATGACAGCAGTTCTCCCAAGGAACATGACAAAGAAGAATCAGCCGATCATTACCGGGAAGAGACCTTATCCACTGAGCAGATCATTCTGCCAAGCCCAGACATAGTTACGACAACTGATGAAGTTATTATAGCCCAAGAGCCTGTTTCAGCTTCGGATGAGGCTGCTATAATCCCCGAACCTGATTCGCAGCCTGAAGAAGTAAGTATTGCCCCAGAACAGGTGAGCCCAGTTGAGGTTTACAGCGATTCTTCACCAATAGAAGAAGACGATCACAAGGCAGATAGTGTTACGCAGCAGATCGAGCTGGAAGAAATACCGGTGCTAATAGCGGATGAAGCTGTGGCAGACAAATCAGTTGAAGATTCTGAGGTGGTGGATTGGATAGAACTGGGGTTTGAAGCCAAGTCCCGGGGAGATATGGGTTTGGCAGTGGACAGCTTTGCCAGAGCACTGCGATCCACCTATGATAATGAGCTGAAACACTTGCTAGGGATGGAATTGGTTGGTATTCTTCAAGGTATGGGGGATTATGAACGAGCAGAGGATGTTTTAGACGATCTGATTCAGAATATTGACGGACAACCTGATGTAGTAATGGAATTGCGCCAACAAAAGCAATATAATAGTTTATTAGCAGACGAGCTTACCCGATTGGGAATGGCAGATACTCCAATCTTCGAAGTACCACGCTTCGTGCGTATAAAAGTTCGGGAAAAAATGCTGGCATGAGCCGATGGAGGTTAGGATCAAATGAAAAAGACACAGGATATTGTTGGGCTATCAGTTTTCTCCGTAATTGATGGGCGTCAAGTGGGGCAGGTAAAAGACTTGGTAATAAACCCAGAGGAAGGTAAAGTAGACTATTTACTGGTGAGNGACGGGAGTTGGTATATAGGAGCCCGTATTTTACCCTTTGACAAAGTCATGGGAATCGGTGACCATGCGGTTACCACTGAGAGCCAGAGTAACATTACCTCCATCGCTGATGCTGCCAAAGCCAACGACCTGCTGCAACGTAATGTTCAGTTAAAGAATACCCGCTTACTAACTGATAAGGGAGATATTATCGGCAAAGTCAATGAATATGAGCTGGATGAAAACTCCGGGGCGATAACCCGCCTGTTTTTTGAGCGGTCTGATGGAGCTGGAGTTGAAGAACTTGATGCTGAGCAGGTTTTGACCTTCGGAGCTGAGGTAGTGGTGGTCAAATACTTGGCGGTCAGTTCTGAAGATGCAGCTTATCCGGTTGAGAACGCGGTTGAAGCCAGCAGTACTAGTCCGGCACCGGCAGGGGAACCAGATGGTGCAGCACTTTTCAAGAAACGTCAGCGCGAATATTTGATTGGGAAGAAGGCCATTCGTGACTTACGAGGTTCGGATGGACAGATTATCATAGCCGAAGGCACTATAATTACTGAAGCCTTGATCGACCTGGTTGAGCAGCAGGGTAAATTTGTTGAGTTATCACAGATTGTAAAATAATTATATCGGTGGCATTAAACAATGATGAATAAGCACAAAAGACCTTACCGAATAATTGCCTGGTTGATGATTGGTTTGGTGGTGACTGTTCTTGTTGCGTCCCTGGCACTCGCCCGACGGGACGCTTCTGTTTATCCGAGCAACCTCTATGCAGGCCCAATCTATCTGGGCAACTTGACCCGTGCGGAAGCTCTGCATAAGCTGCAAGAAAATAGTGTAGCTGAAACCATGGAACTCACCTATATAATAGGCCTGGATAGCTACTCTTTAAAGCTAGCAGATTTGGGAATAAGACTTGATAGCGCAGCTACCCTAAGCAAAATTGACACTACGGTGTCGGATTGGTCATTATTAGACCACGGTATTTATAGAGGGATGAAACAGGTGGTGACTCCTGTTTGGAAATATGACCATGATAAACTGCGCCAGAGAATCTATAACCTGACTCTTGCCCAGAAGAGGGAGGCGGTAGATGCACGGATAATGCTTCATGGTGAACAGTTGCTCTATTATCCTGAACAGCAGGGCAGGCAGATCGATGCTGAACTGGCTGTTAGCCTTACCAGCAAATTATTGAAGGAAGGTCAGTTAAAAGTGATATGGCCGGAAACGACCATTGCACCCCGCATAACCAGACAGGAAATCAGCTCTATCACCGAACTCCTTTCAGTTCAGCTGTTCCCGTCAGCAGTGAGTACCCGGTCACTCCAGTTACAGGTTGGGCCATTCCCGGAAAAGTTATACTACCTGGACAATCAGTAGCCATCAGCATCGATGCTTATGGAGAGAAGGGACTGACCAAGGCGGTGCAATGGCAAGAAGCCTTGAAGCTGGCTGCCTCTGAAGCCGGCTTGATTTACGAAGCTGTTGATCAGCAATTGTACAATCCTACCCAAGATGTGGTTGCCTTATTCATAAACCAATACCCAGGGAGTGATCAATGGCTGATCAGGATTTACGGACAACCCCACTCCGGTGGTAAAAAGGTGGCAATTTCAAAGACCTATAGTCCTTTTCTTACATCACCAAAGGCTGTGGAGGAGAGGCAAGTCCCGCCCAATTTGTATCGCCATGAATTCATAGACCATAAGCTTCAGGATACCCAGCTCTTGGGAGAACTTGCTCCAGTTGGTACTCCCCGCCCGGTGGGTAGTTCGGATAAGACCATTACTCAGAACAAATAATCTACATACTATCGCTGCTGTGTTATAATAGAAAAAACCTGAAAGAGATAGCAGCTTTTTAGAAGGAGGCTTTAAACATTGGAGGAACTTGTCAAGCAGGTCAAATTTGAAATGCTGAGGACACTGCTCTGGGCACTGCTAGCTATGGGTGCGGGAGTTGCGGTCTATTATTTGCTTTTAGTATAAGCTTAGTAAGGTTAGAGAGGTGGTCGGTATCGGCCACCTCTANTTTTTTGTCTCCCCTATGCAGGTATACTATGCTATGGATGAACGCAAATTATAGTTGACTTTATCTACGAATCTCTATATACTACACTTAAACATACCCAGAGGGGGTATAGAAGATGAGTGAGGAAGATCCTCGCAAAAGTATTATTATGAGGCTACGCCGCATCGAAGGTCAGGTACGAGGTGTCCAGAGGATGATCGAAGAAGGATCTGATTGTGGTGAAGTATTAAACCAGGTGGCGGCTATCAGGTCTGCAGTCAATCAGGTAGGGTTACTGGTTTTTGAAAACCATGCCCAGGATTGTTTGCGGTCGGCAAGCCAGAATGGTTCAGATGAAGCAAACCTTAAGGAAATCGTAACCATGATGGGGCGTTTGATCCGCTAGCTGCAAGGATTGATTAAAGGAGGANTTTTTTATGGCTGATGTGAAAACTATTACCAAAGATAATTTTGAGCAGGAAGTTGTACAGTCAACACTTCCGGTACTGGTAGATTTTTGGGCACCCTGGTGTGGCCCCTGTAAAATGGTAGGCCCGGTAGTAGAAAGCCTGGCAGCCGATAATGATGGGAAATTGAAGGTTGGCAAAATCAATGTGGATGAGAACAAAGAACTAGCGGCAAAGTTTGGTATTCGCGGTATCCCGACTCTAGCTGTATTCAAGGATGGCAATGAAGTTCAGCGTGTAGTGGGTGCCCAAAATAAAGCCCAGCTGCAGAAACTGATCGATCAGATTCTTTAGATAAATCTAAACTCTTATATAGGTNCTTATCGACCCTCCTAGGCCGAATGTAGCCAGGAGGGTCGGATTATTTTTGTGGTGGTTGGTTTTTGGCAAGCGGCAACTGCTGCAGGAATTGGCGGATCTTTATTTCATAGCCATTTTCACCAGGGTGATACAGCTTGATGCCAGATACTTCNGCAGGAAGATAGGTTTGGCCTACATACCCCCCATAGCTGTGAGGGTATTTATATCCCTGGCCTCTGCCCAATAGAGCGGAAGCCTGGGAGTGCGAACTGTCAGCCAGATGAGCGGGGACAGTTATCTTGTTTAGCTGTCTGACCGCGGATATGGCCTTATCGATGGCCACGACGCTGGAATTGCTTTTGGGAGCCGTGGCCAGGTATACGGTGGCCTCAGTGAGAGGTATGCGCGCTTCCGGCAATCCTACATAATCGACCGCCTGAGCAGCGGCACTGGCCATCAGCAATGCCCGCGGATCGGCCATGCCAATGTCCTCCGCCGCGTGTATGATGAGGCGACGGGCGATAAAACGAGGATCCTCACCACCTTCCAACATTACAGCCAGCCAGAAAACAGCCGCATCCGGATCAGAGCCGCGAATGCTTTTGATAAAAGCCGATATGGTGTCATAATGATAGTCGCCGCTGCGGTCATATTTTAGAATAGGCTGGCCTATCACCTTTCTTATCAGCTCGGCATCCACCTGCAAAGCACCGTTTTCCTGAAATGAATTCACTAGTGTCTCCAGAATATTAAGAGCCATACGAGCATCGCCCTTGCTGGCAGCTGTCAAGAGATCCAGTGACTCGGGCGAAAAGGTGATATCCAGCTGTCCCAGGCCTCGTTCCGGGTCAGCCACAGCTTGCTCAACGATAGTTTTGATGTCCTCGGCCTCCAAAGCCTCCAGTATGTATAGTTTAACTCTGGAAAGGAGTGCATTATTTATCTCGTAGAGGGGATTCTCGGTGGTTGCACCTACTAGAATCAGGGTCCCTTCTTCAACGAATGGCAGCAGCACATCTTGCTGACTTTTGTTAAAGCGGTGAATTTCATCCACGAAGAGGATAGTCCTCTGTTGATAATACTTGAGACGATCCCCAGCCTCGGCGGCAGCTTTGCGGATATCTCCCACTCCGGCTGTAACCGCCTGCATCTGGACAAAATTCGAATGTGTCATGGCCGATATGATCTGGGCGATGCTGGTTTTTCCGGTTCCGGGAGGCCCATATAAGACCAGGGAATGAAGTTCATCACGTTCAATAGCTAGGCGCAGAGGTGATCCCTTACCTACCACCTTGCCCTGGCCGATAACTTCGTCCAGATTTCTGGGTCGCATGCGATAGGCCAGAGGAGCGTGTTTCTTATTGGATNCAGAGGCACTATAGTCAAATAGATTCACGGTGATTGATCCTCTCGATGGTTTGCTGTAATTATAATTCAACTTAACCGAGTATACCAGTCGCTTGCCAGCCGCCGGTGGTGGTGGTATAAAGAAGGGAACAATACGATCAGTTACCGCTGAAAGAGGCTGTAATTCTGAGGCGTCGCCGAAGAATCTTTACCAGTAGTAGAGGATAAGATCCTTCGGTCGTTCCTCCCTCAGGATGACAGCATGGGGAGTAATTTTGCTTTTGGGAATAGGAGGCGTATTACCTTGAAAGTAGCCGTATTAATGAGCGGTGGGATCGACAGCACTATGGCTTGCCTGCTGCTTCGGGAGCAAGGCTACCAGGTGGAAGGACTCACCATGATAAACTGGGATCCTGCCGTGGCTCAAAAGGCAGCTCTGGCGGCAGAAGGTCTGGGTATCAAGCATCATGTGGTAGATCTTCGTAAACAATTCCAAGAGCATGTCATCGAATACTTCTGTTCCACTTATGCACAGGCCCATACTCCCAATCCCTGTGTAGAATGCAATCGCTGGATCAAGTTTGGCGCCCTGCTGCAGATCGCTTTAGAGGAGGGCTACGATCGGGTGGCCACCGGTCATTATGCCCGCATCGAGTACCACGAACCCAGTGGCCGTTACCATCTGCTCAAAGGAACTGACCACAGCAAAGACCAGAGCTACTTCTTGTATCAGCTGACCCAGGAGCAGTTAGCCCATACTTTATTCCCTCTGGGGGAAATGACCAAAGATCAGGTAAGGCAACTGGCTGGCCAACACGGCTTAGCAGTGGCTCAGGAACCGGACAGCCAGGAAATCTGTTTTATAGCTGGTGATTACCGGGAGTTCTTGGAAGGACAGGGATTGGCATTACAGCCTGGGGAGATAGTGAACCTTAAAGGGGAGGTGTTGGGACGTCATCGCGGTTTGGCTTTTTATACCATTGGTCAGCGGAAGGGGCTGGGGATAAATGTTGGTAAACCTGCCTTTGTGCTGGGAATGGATATTAACAAAAATCGACTGATAGTCGATGATGAACACCATCTATTTAGTCAGGAACTGGTTTCTGCCGCTAATAATTGGATCGGCATCGATAGACTGGAAAAGGCCCTTACTGTTGAGGCTAAAATACGTTCCACCGCCCGCCCTGCAAAGGCAACCATCGAAAACCAGAGTCATGACCGAGTCTTAGTTCGCTTCCAGGATCCCCAGAGGGCTATCACGCCCGGACAATCGGTAGTGTTCTACCAGAAGGATTTGGTACTGGGCGGTGGTCACATCCTGTAGCAGGATGCAAGCGGGGACGGTTCTTTCTGTCATTTTAGGTTAGCTGTTTTAGCCTACCCCTGCCTTATGCAAATGACCGAAAGAACCGTCCCCGCTTGCATCCGNTTGCATCTTTCNCTCCTATTAGGCTTTGATACCGTCCACCTGGTAGACATTTATTCCCTGGGTCTTGCCCTTGACACTTATTTCTCCCAGGCTGGTNACCTCGACCCGATCTTGCACCTGCTCATACACTGCTTGGGAAATCAGGATCTGTCCGGCTTGAGCATTACTCTCCAGCCGAGCTGAGGTATTGACTGTATCACCGATGGCGGTGTAATCCATCCGGAAGCTGGCCCCAATATTGCCGATAACGGCAGGGCCGGTATTGACTCCGATTCCAAATTGGACATTACGCCCGAATTTTTCTAAAAGCCTTTCTTGTAGCGGAACAGCACCCTCCTTCATAGCCCAGGCAGATTGAACCGCTTTGAAGCAGTGATCCTCCAGATCCAAGGGGGCATTATAGATAGCCATAGCCGCATCCCCGATAAATTTATCCAGGGTGCCGCCAAACTGGAAAATGGACTGGGCTACCAGGGTCAGATATTCATTGAGGATCTCCACCACTTCCTCGGGAGCAGTTGCTTCGGAAAGGGGTGTGAAGCCCCGGATGTCCACAAAGAGCACGGTGATCTCCCGTCTGGTGCCCCCTAATTGCAGGGCGCTTTCTCCTCCTTCCAGGATCTTGTTTACTACCTGGGGAGCCACATAACGGTTAAAAACTCCCGTGATCCGGCGGCGCTCCAACATTTCAGAGATATAGCTGGCCGCCAAAGCCACCAGATAGGCCAGCGAGACAAAAAGAAGCGGGTAGAGCAGATCCAGCAGATATCCTTTGTCATACATTTGCCGGGCAACCAGCAGATAACCTAGCACCAATACCGCCCAAACAGCCAGGCCTTTTACCGGGCTAAATCTGGTAAAGACCAAGGCCGCCACAATTGCCAATAGCAGCATTATCAGCAGGGTTGCCGCTAAAGGAACTCTTTCTTTATAATTGCCCTGCAACAGGTTTTGGAGAATATTGGCATGTACCTCCACCCCAAACATGGGGGCTTCCGCAGCCAGAGGTGTGAAATAATAATCACCTATGCCCACAGTGTAGATACCCACCAGCACAATACGATCCCTAAATACTTCGGTGGGAATCTCACCGCTTAATACCTGTGAGTAACTGACCTGTTCATAATCGCCCGGTACTCCGGTATAGGCGATCTCCATTCTCTTGATGGGGTCGAGAGGAACATTGCTGAGTTCAGGTTTTTCTAAACCCCTAGCCTGGCAATACTGCTCGTAGAGCCGCCAGGCGAAGCTGGGTACCATCTCCCCGTTATGGTCAAGATAAAGAGCAGTTTTGCGGATAATACCGTCGGGATCTGGAAAGGTGTTGATATGTCCGGTAATGAATTGATCAGGAAAATCCGGAAAGGGCTCGACCAGATCCTCCGTAGTAATAGCCCCCTGACCATCGGCATAGTCCTGGAAATTACCATAGACCGGCAGAACCACGTTGCCGGCTTCTCGAATGGCCTCCACCATAGCCAAATCTTCTCCCGG
>JGI24712J26585_10004954_pt1 | contig 9974 bp, 7 predicted proteins | sample BioPla3DNA2_FD_26585 | JGI IMG/M metagenome (IMG submission 26585)
ATTCGAAGAGATGGTTGAGTACTTAAAGAGCAAGAAACTCGCCATGTATAAACTTCCGGAAAGGCTGGAAATTGTCGATGCTTTTCCACTGGCTGGAGGCTCTAAGATAAACAAGGTGGAGCTCAGAAGGATGATTGCTGAAAAGTTAAAAGATGAGGGGAAAGTATCTTGAATTGACCGGAGTATAGCTGCGCTTTCCTTGCCACAGAGACATTCCATGATGGAGGCGCTGCTCTGTCGAGGAGTGCCTCCTCTCAAATTAAGCTTAAAAAAAATCCTTTTGACAATATTCCCCAATTTACGTCCTTGACACAATCAGGTTATTAGCGTACATTTAACATAAGAGTGAAAAAATTCACAGTTGACGGCATATTTGCTAGGCTCAAAAAATAAAGAATATTTTATAAATAAACATCAAGTTGGCTGAAGGGTTAGTAAAAAGGAGATGACTGCAAAAGGAGAGTCGAGATGATTCCTAAAAACATGGCAGAGGCTGTTGAGAAAGCAAAAAAAGTGAAGCTGGTAATATTTGACGTTCACGGTGTATTGACCGATAATACTGTGCTTTACAACGAAGAGGGAATACGAAGCCGTATTTTTTGTCATGAAGATGCTTTCGGCTGCAATGCTCTCATGCATTGCGGAATTGAGGTGGCGGTCATAACCAGGAAATCCAAAGCTTACGCCCTGAGAATGGAAGAGATGGGGATAAAGCGGTATTATGAGAGTAACAAGAAGATTGACCGCTATGAGTTATTACTGGAAGAATTGAAAATCACAGATGAAGAGGTATGTTATGTCGGCGATGAAGTGATCGACCTCGGGGTAATGAGAAGGGTTGGCTTTGCCGTTGCTCCATCCAATGCCAGGAGACAGGCTATGGAAGCTGCTCACTGGATAACGGAAAAAAGCGGAGGCAGGGGAGTAGCCAGAGAACTTGCGGAATTTATTCTTGAGGCACAGGGAAAATGGCATAGATTCTGTGAAGATATTTTACGTGATGGCTGGTAGCAGGCAGTAATAAAAAAGATAGCACGGCCTTCGGCATTCGAGCCTAATATGGCAGGATGGCCGCTCTGTCTTCTATAGCCGATTGTAGAGGGGAGGTGTGTGAACCTTGGTAGAAAACGGCTTCGGACCTAACATTCAGGATACTGTGCTATCGGAATTCGATCGCTTCGGTATAAAGGCAGGTTGCAAGAATATTGAATGCAACGCGGACTGTCTAAATATTGGAAAGGAGCTTTTGAAAGAGCGTAAACGCGTTATACAATGGCGAATCTTAAACGAGGCTACGGTAATTTTAAACTCGCGGTTGAATTCTGAGAGCTTGCCCTTGAAGTTTATTAAATGTGCAAAAAAACTGGTATCCGCCAGAGAGGCCATGCTGGCCTTGAAGGAAGAAAAAGGCATTGGCTTGAAAATTGTCAAGCATTATACATGTTGCGACCCTTTCAAGCAAACTGGAGAATTTGAGCAAGGGGCAAGGCTTCAGGAAAAATTAATTGAAGAACGTGTGCAGGAACCCCAGGGCGTTATAAAAATTATTTTGGAGAAAGGGGAGATAATTGAACGCAATTCCTCCCGGTTCCAGGCCAATGATCTTTTCGGCTTCTCGGCAATTAAAAAGAACCTGCTGGGGGTGCCGCTTTTTGCTCACAATAAAATAATCGGCGCTTTGCTGGCGGCCAATAAAAGCGAGGAAGAGTCGTTTACCGAAGATGACAGGGAACTGCTGATTATCCTGGGAACGCAGCTGGGCATTGCCCTGGAAAATTCCAGGCTGTATGAAAAAGTTGATGAAAAGCTGCAATTGAAGGTGGAGGAATTACAGCAGCTTAATGAAAAATTGCTAAAACAGCAAGAAATGCTGGAGAAATCCTCAGAAATTCACAAGAAATTAACTGAACTTGTTTTAAGCGGAAGAGGGATTGAAGCGATATGCGCTACGCTGGCTACCTTTATCGGTTGCCCGATACAGATAGAGGATCATAATTTTAGTATAAAGGCAACAACAGCGCAAAACGAGACGGATGCGAAGTCATTTTTATGCGGAAGGGATTTAATACAGGACAGCAGATACAGCCGGCAGGTAAAGGAGCTTTTTCATGATAAGAAACCTGTAGAAATTGTTTTGGGGCCGGAGAGAACACAATATCTGGTCCCAATCGTGGCGGGGGAGCAGATTCTGGGGCTGCTTACGACGGTCTCACTCCAGGGCAGCCTGAAACAGCTGGACCGTGTGGCCATGGAACAGGGGGCGACAATCACAGCGCTGGAGATGTTGAAAGAAAGAGCCGCGGTGGAGCAAACCAAACGTTTGAAAGAGAACTTTGTGGAGCATGTCCTGGAGGGAAATTTTGAATCCGATGACTGGGTGCACCACCGTGCCCTGCAGCTGGGTTTTGACTTAGAAAAATGCTACCAGATAATAGCCCTTGAAATTGAGCCGGATGTAAAATGCAAGTGCAAGCCGGAGTTGTACCAGGAAATTAGAGAATTTTGTATGAATTATTTCCCAAATGTTGTTGTTGTAGCGAAAAGCAGCTATATTACATTAATGTTTGTTTTTGACCCCGAAAAACAGCCTGATGGCGCACGGCCCCTGGTAGATTTGCTGAAGGAGCGTTTGCCGGGTGTGGTCAAAGGCGGTAAATGGTGGATTGCCGTCGGTACGTATTGCGATCGCCTGGAAAATTGTATTTTGTCATATCGTAACGCGATAACAACCCTGGGAATTATGAAATCTTTAAAGTTAAAAAACAGGGTTGTTTGCTATGATAATTTAGGTATTTTTTCTCTAATTGAAATTAATTCCCGGTGTTTTGCCAGGTTTATTAAAAAGGCTTTGGGCCCCCTGGTGGAATATGACCACAAACATAGAACCCAGCTGGTTGAAACATTGAATCTATACTATAGATATAACGGCAACATTTTAAAAGCATCGCGTGAAGGGTATCTTAATTCGAGCACGATGAAGTACAGGCTGCGCCGAATTAAAGAGATAACGGGGCTCGATTATAAAGATCCGGAGGTGAGTTTGCAGCTGCAGCTTGCCTTAAAACTTCTGAATTATGACTGCCCGGAACCATGACCCGATTGCCGAATGACAAGGGAACTGCTTCCGTCACCCCACTGTTTAGCAGCCTTCATTACTCCGCGCCATGTTTCTTCTGCCCCATTATTATCCATCAGAACCAATATAATCCACTTGACACTGCCTTCAATACTTCTCCGGCCTTCGAAAGGTCCCCACCGGTTTATCTCCAGCTTCCTTCTGGGAGAAGGAGCGGCTTTTATGAAGAAAAATGTTTCTTTACCTACAGCTCCTGTATAAATTCAGCCAGTGTGATTACACGAAGCAGGGGGTACATAGGGCTTGCCTTCAAGACGGCGATTATATGGCTGTGTATCTCTTTGAAACGTGAAGCGCAGCAGTCTTCCAGGACAATCACTTTAAAATTGTAGGAGACGCCGTCGTATGCTGTTGACAACACACATACTTCGGCAGCCACTCCCCCTACGACAATTGTATCAACATCCCATTCCCTAAGGGTAATATCAAGATCTGTTTTGAAAAAGGCGCTAAGCCGGCGTTTATGTACGATCAGGTCAGTGTCCGCCGGTTTTAGCTCCTCAATCACCTGCACCCCGGCTGTATTCCGGATTCCGTGTGGTCTCATGCGTGATTTAAACATAAAATCATTCGGCAACAAAGCATCGTTGGCATAGATAATCGGAATATTTTTTTCACGACAGACGCTTATTAATTTCTGCAGTCTGGGAATAATTTTGAGGCCTTCTTCGCCGACAGGTAAAGGCCCGTCCAATTTTATAAAATCGTTGACCATGTCTGTAATAATTACTGCCGGTTTCATCTCTATTCTCCTTAATAGTAATGTGATGTTATATTATATATTATAAATAAACTCTTAATACCTGTCCATTAATATACGAGGCTTTTGAGATTCAGGAGCACCTGCTGTTGACATGCGTAGCCGATGACGGAACGGTGATTGACGAAGAACTTGCGGCAAAACTTTTTGAATTGCCTGTGAAAGTATTTAAAGAGTTAACTGAAGTAAAAAATATGAAGGAATTGCAGGGCCAACGGGAGAAGATTAAAGAAGAAATGCTTGCAAGAATAAGAAGGAATGACTTGGAATATTTCCGCTAAGAAGGAACAAGACAGGATTGATGAAAAACGCGAAGAATTGCAGGCGAAAATTGAGCGCCAGTTGAAGGGCAAAAGCTATACCGAGGAATTGTTTGTAATTCATTGGGTTTTAGAATAACGGAGGGAGCTGGATGGACAGAAAGCAAAAGCTGGAACTGACCTGGATAGGAAAAGATGACGAGATAAAGGTGGAACCAAGGATACTTATAGAGTACAAGTCTAAAGGTTATGGCGATCCGAATACGGGAAACATGCTTATTCACGGAGATAACCTCCTTGCCCTAAAGGCTCTGGAGCAGGATTTTGCCGGTAAAATTAAGTGTATATACATAGACCCGCCGTATAATACGGGAAGTGCTTTTGCGCATTATGATGATAATCTGGAACATAGTATATGGCTCAATCTAATGAAAAGCAGACTAGTATATTTAAGAAGTTTGTTAAAAAAAGATGGTGTCATATTTATCCAGATTGATGATAATGAAATGGCATATTTAAAGGTCTTATGTGATGAAGTGTTTGGCCGTAATAATTATCTCAATACCGTATCCGTAAAGATGAAGAATATTGCCGGTGCTTCTGGTGGTGGAGAGGATAAAAGACTAAAGAAAAATATTGAATTCATTTTGATATACACAAAGGATTATACTCAATATTCATGGATAAAAAACGCATACTCTTATACAGAAATTATGGATTTATTACATCAATATAAGTCCGAAGGTATAAGTTGGAAATATACTTCTGTTCTATATGATCAAGGGGAAAAAGAGTATATTGATTCGGCTTTAGATGGTGATGGTAATGAAATTAAAATATACAATATTAAAAATGCTGTTTTTAAATCTATAAGGCAAATTGCTAAAGAAGAAAATTTGAGCGAAAGGGAAGTTTATTATAAATATATCGATAAAATTCACACAACTGCAATGCCACAAAGCTCTATACGTTCAAGAGTAATAGAGAAACTTAATACTGCTAATTATGAAAAGACAGGACTTATATCTATTGAGTATATACCCAGAAGTGGTAAAAACAAAGGGAAGTTATACAAACAATACTATAAGGGAGATAAGTTTAGGCTAATTACATGGTTAAATGATGTTGTAGAAATAATTGATGGAAAAATATATAAGAAAGATCTTCAAGGGACATATTGGGATGGCATAAATTTAAATAATTTAACTAAAGAAGGAAATGTTGAATTTTCAAATGGGAAAAAGCCAGAATCACTATTACAAAGAATCATTGAAATGTCTACTAACGAAGGAGATATTGTCTTAGACTCTTTCCTCGGTTCCGGTACCACTGCTGCAGTTGCTCACAAAATGGGCCGGCGGTGGATAGGCATAGAGCTTGGTGACCATTGTTACACCCACTGTCTGCCCCGGTTAAAAGCGGTTGTGGACGGCGAACAGGGCGGCATATCTAAAGATGTGAACTGGCAGGGCGGCGGGGGGTTCCGTTTCTATGAGCTGGCTCCATCACTGCTGAAAAAAGATAAATATGGCAACTGGGTTATTGATGAGCGTTACAATGCCGATATGCTGGCGGCGGCCATGGCCAAACATCAGGGCTTTACTTATGCACCTGACAGTGAAATTTTCTGGAAACAGGGTTATTCCTACGAGAAGGATTATATTTTCACTACCACGCAGTTTGTAACTCTGGAGTACCTCGACCTCATCCACCAGGAGATGGCCGAGGACGAGTCGCTGCTCATCTGCTGCAAGGCATTTCAGGAGGGGGCTGACCAGCGTTATGATAACATCAATATTAAGAAAATTCCTTTGATTCTCTTAAATAAATGCGATTTTGGCGTGGATAGCTATAGTTTAAACATCGTCGGTCTTCCTGAAATAGGCGAGGAGGTGGATGATAATGAATAAAAATACCCGCTATATCACTAACCGTCTAAAATTGCGCGAACCCCAGGCCGAAAGCCTGGAACTGTTCGAAAGAATATGTGGTGAATTGGCGCTCAATAAGGATATTATTCCTGATTCCGAGGCAACAAAGGTTCGCTCACTATGTCCTACTTTCAAAAACTTTGAGCGTGATTTTCCGTCGATTTGCTTTGCCCTTGCGACCGGTGTCGGCAAAACGAGGCTGATGGGCGCTTTTATTGCCTATCTCTATTATGAAAAAGGGATTAAAAACTTCTTTGTTATGGCGCCAAACCTTACTATTTACAACAAGTTGATCAGGGATTTTGGGGATATAAATAACCCGAAGTATGTTTTTCGCGGGCTTGATGCTTTTGCTACACCTCCCAGGATCATTCACGGCGAAAACTATGAATATTACCGCCAACAGGAATTGGGAACCAGCGGGATAACCATTAATATCTTCAATATATCCAAGCTTAATGCCGAAACTCGTAGCGGCAAGGAACCACGTATGAAGCGCCTTAATGAAGTGCTGGGGGACTCATACTTTAATTATCTGGTCCAATTGCCAGACCTTGTCCTGCTGATGGATGAGTCCCATCATTACCGTGCCGACCGGGGCATGGCGGTGATCAATGAACTAAAGCCGGTACTTGGCATTGAAGTTACCGCTACTCCACAGGTTGAGAGGAGCGGCAGGAGTATTAAATTCGAAAACGTTGTGTACGAATACTCTCTTGCTCACGCTCTGGAGGATGGAAAATTTGTTAAAGTGCCGGCAGTTGCCACCCGCAAAAACTTTGACCCGGAGCAGTATTCCGATGAGGAGCTTGACCGCATTAAACTGGCTGACGGTGTGAGAATACATAATGAGACCCAGGCCGAGCTCGAAAAATACGCCCGGGAAAACGGCAAGAAAATAATCAAGCCTTTTGTGCTGGTTGTTGCCAAGGATACGAATCATTCGGGCAAACTCAAGGATTTTATCTGTTCCGATGCCTTTTTCAGGGGATATTACAAGGATAAGGTATTGGAAATTCACTCCAACCAGACCGGAAAAGAAAAAGACGAGAATATAGAGCAGTTGCTTTCGCTGGAAGAACCGGATAACAAAGTTGAGATAGTTATTCACGTCAATATGCTGAAAGAGGGCTGGGACGTAACTAACCTTTATACCATCATTCCTTTACGCCGCTCCGCTTCGGAAACTTTAACCGAGCAGACTATCGGAAGGGGACTGCGTTTGCCATACGGTGAGCGTACAGGCATGGATGCGGTAGACCGCCTGAACATTGTGCATCATGACAAATACGATGCTATTATCAATGCTGCCAATGATCCTAATTCCATTATCCGTAATTTAAATATTATTGAAATGGATGATTCTACAACTCAAGACCGCAAAACAATTATAGAATTGCCGTCAAGGGTAGAGGAAACCATAGCCGGTTATTCATTTGTAGAACAGATAAAACTTGCCCTTCCGGATAATGCCGTACCGACAGATGAACGCAAAAGCGAAATGGCTAAGGTCATTGCTCAGAATGCTTATAAGACTGTTATGGAACTAAATAAACACGTTAAAACATTTAACGATGTCAAGAAACCGGAATACAGGCAGTTAATCGTGGCAGCCGTTGTTCAGAAAACGAGAGAGTCATTTCCGACAGCTGATATCAATGAAGAAGTAAAAAAGTGTATTGAACAGACTGTTGAGGAAGTTACCCAGATAGTGACCAATATTGTCATACCTGTGCCACGTGCTACTATTCAACAGGTTTTGGAGATTAAAGAGGGTTATTATGACTTCGACCTTGACACCAGAAACTTGAATTACCGCCCTGCTAACGACACCATTATTATTAAAGACTTGAAGGACGGCAAGATTACTGTAATTAATTTCGACGGTAGTATAGGAGAAGAAGATACGCCTGAAAACTTGATTGTGCAGGAAATCGTAATGAAAAAGTCTGATGTTGACTACGAAAAAAATGCCGATTTGCTGTTTAAATTGGTCGGGCAAGCCAAGACTAAATTTTCCACATACTTAAATCAAGATGAAATAAACAAGGTTATGGTTACCAGAAAACGGGATATTGCCGAGTTTATTTATCTGCAGATGAGAGAGCATTTCTACAAAGAAGAAACCAGGTTTGAAGCATCCGACATGCTACCGTTTACTAAGATTGAAGTCGGCTTTGGGGAAAAATACTCTGCTGATGAGCTGTATGATTTTAGGACCTTTGTCCCAGCAGGAGAAATCAGGGGCAAAGTATTTAAAGGATTTAAGAAAAGCTGCCATTCCCTTTACAAGTTTGACAACAGCACTGAAAAGCAATTTGCTGTAATTTTGGAAGATGATAATGCGGTTCTAAAGTGGATGCGTCCGGCCAAAAAGCAATTTAATATCTGGTGGGATAAATACAGCCGTCAGCAATATAAACCTGATTTTGTGGTCGAAACTGCAGACTGTATTTACATGGCAGAAACCAAAATGAGAACTGAAATTAATGACAGCGAAGTTAAATTAAAGGCCCAGGCAGGTAAAAAATACTGTGAGGCTGCAACAGAATTTAATACCAGGTGTGGAGGTAAACCATGGAAATATCTGCTTATTCCTCATGATGTCGTTAAAGAGGGTGTCTTTTTTGATTGGCTGGCCAAGCAGTTTGAAGTGTAATTCTGTATTCCAACCAGAAGAAAATTGATAGAAAATGGAGAGAAAGAATATGGGGAATTTTGAGTTTGACGGTCAAAAATATAAAAATGCTTCCGGTCATCAAAAAGAGTGGGGAGCCAGAATCTTAGACGAATTAAGTCTTACAGGAGCAGAAGCAATTCTGGATTTAGGTTGTGGTGATGGTGTACTAACAAAACAGCTGGCTGACCTAGTTCCTGAAGGGAGAGTCCTTGGAATCGATGCCTCAAAAGGAATGATTGAGACCGCAAAAGAGTTGGAAGGACATAATCTATTATTTGCTCTTCAAGACATCAATGACATAGCGTTTACTAATGAATTTGATTTGATATTTTCAAACGCGGCTCTCCACTGGGTTAAAGACCACCATAAACTGTATAGAAATTGTTATACAGCTCTAAAATCAGGTGGGATAGTGCGTTTTAGTTTTGCAGGAGACGGAAATTGTTCAAATTTCTACGAAGTAGTTCGGGAAGTAATGAATGATTCCTATTACAGCTGGCATTTTAAAAATTTCGAATGGCCATGGTACATGCCACGAATTAGTGATTACGAGGAACTCATAAACCAACAAGAGTTTAAAGAATTACGGTGCTGGGAGGAAAATGCTGATAGGAACTTTAGCACTAAAGAAGATATGGTTAAGTGGATTGACCAGCCTTCCATTGTTCCTTTCTTGAAAAGCCTTCCCAAGGAAAAACAATCGCAGTTCAGGGATGAAGTTATTCGTAGAATGGTTGATAAAACTGTACAGCCCGATGGAACATATTTTGAAACCTTTAGGCGGATAAACGTTTATGCAAAAAAGTAAGACCTAACAGCAGATTACAGAGTATTACCGACACTTTACTTTTATGGGCGCAATGCAATAGCGCATTTATCTACGCCTCCAGCAACCCGCCCCTCTGGCCTGCGATCTGCGTTATCTTGCCGCGTCGGGCTATATTCCCGGCGAAGTCTAACCCGAAGACATGTCCCCCCACACCGCCCATACAAAATCCGTCGTAAGGATGCAGATAAAACGAATAGGAGTAATATGTTTCAAAAGAGCATTGTGTGACAAGTAGTGTGATTATATCTGTGCTATTCTATATACAGGGAGGTGTCAACTATATAGCCCCCTAAAGGATTTGGAAGAAAGTCTTGTAGTATGTTAACATTACCATAGGGGGTAAAGAGTGATGCAAAACAAAAAGCAGTATACTGATGA
>JGI24712J26585_10004956_pt1 | contig 9972 bp, 12 predicted proteins | sample BioPla3DNA2_FD_26585 | JGI IMG/M metagenome (IMG submission 26585)
AACTTTTTCTGGTACTTTAAAACACAATATAATGCTTACAACAATAAGAAATAAATTTTCTTTAAAATAAAATATAACATTAGAATTAATAAAAGTAGTAAACATATCTTTTATAAAAATAATCATGTCATTAAAATCGCTTATACTAAAAAATATATACCCTATTATGACAATTGTTATTACATATAGATGTTTTACTATTTTTGGCAGTTTATCAAGAATGTTTTTTAATAAATATTTTTCTATTATAAGAATTACCCCATAATATAATCCCCATATAACAAAATTAATATGATTCCCGTGCCAAATTCCCGTTAATAACCAAACAGTAAGAATATTTAAAATATGTCTTATTATATTTACTTTATTTCCTCCCATTGGAATGTATACATATTCTTTAAAAAAATTAGTTAAACTCATATGCCATCTACGCCAAAAATCACTAACGCTAGTAGCAAGATATGGGTAATTAAAATTTTCTTTATAACTAATACCGATCATCTTTCCAAGACCAATAGCCATATCAGTATATGAAGAAAAATCTATATAAAGTTGCAACCCAAAAATTATTAAACAAAATAAATTTAAAGTAAAACTGCGATTGATATCACCCAACATTGCATTATATAAAAGACCTAAACTATCTGCAATTAATACTTTTTTAATAAGTCCCCAAATAAATCTTTTAAACCCATCCAATACATCTTCAGTTTTAGGATCTAAAAAACCAATATTTTTATTGATAAGATTATAGTTTGTAATTGGCCCCATTGTTACATGAGTAAATAAAGTAACATAAAAAAGAAAATGTAAAAAATTTTTTTCACACTTAACATTTTTTCTTTTAACCTCAATAATATAACTTATGTTGTTAAATGTATAAAAACTTATCCCCAGTGGAAATAAAAAAAGGTTGTATACTTAAAAAAAAGTAAAAATAATATATTAATAATAATCAATATGTTAGGTATAATTTTTTTATTATATTTATCATATATGAGCATAACTAAAAAGTTTATTACTGCTAAAAATATAATAAGACTAAAATTAAATAATCCACTATAAAGATAAAAAATCAAACTAAAAATTAAGGCAATAATAAATCGATATTTCCTTGGAAAAATATAAAATAAGATTATAAATGTTGGCAAAAATAAACATAGAAACAATAAACTATTAAAACTCATTAACTAACATGTTCCTTAACAACTTTATAATAAGCATCATTATTATCGCTTACAATATAAATAAGACACTCACCTATAGATGTTTCAAGTCTATTTTGAATCTTTTTCACAGCTTCTGGAGAATACAAATTACTTTGTTGTTCAAGAATTTCAAACATATTCATCATTTGTTCCTTTATTTTTTGTTTTTCACTTTTATTAGTACATATAAATGCATAAAAATCACCATTATTAAGACTACTTGCTTTAATAATTTTATTTTCTATGTCCTTTAAATCAAGTTCATATATAATGGCAAGCTCTCCTTCGTCCATACTATTCATATTAGTATATTTAATGTCAAGAGCTTTTGAAGCCTCGTATATATCAAGGCTAACTTCACTTTCTTTTTTACACCCTGTTATTGCTAAAGTTATTAGTATTAAAATTATTAAATATTTTTTCATTTTATTATCCTTTCTAAATCTAAATGTTTTATATAATTAATATATTTTGTTTTTCCTTCATCATTTAAATGAAAGCCGCAATTTGTACTTTCAGTACATTCATAATATTTTTTATTAGCAAGTCCCTTTTCATCTTTTAATAAATCTGCAAAATTTATAAAATTTATTTTATGTTTTCTACATAACTTAGCAACTTGATAGTTATATATATTTATCGCTGGCATATGGACATCACTTACTGAGCCATAATATACTGGAAAGGTTGCATTAAATATTAATTTAACATCTTTATAATTGTTTTTTATATTTAATATTAGTTTTTCAGTTTCTCTGATAACATCTTCTTCTTTTAAATGCATTGCAGTATTAATACCCGTTGTTACAATTAAATACTTAGGTTTATATTTGTTTAAAGCTTCTTTTAATGTATAACTTTTTTTATCATAATATGTTGTAAATGTAGAGTTATTTATTTGAATTATATTTAAATTGTTTCTTCCCCAAGTTTGAGATGAACTTATATAATTCCCATGAAGATGCATAAATGTTGTATTGCTATCCCCTAAAAAAATTACATCTTTAAAATAATCATATTCTTTTTCATCAGGTTTTAAAATAACTTCCTCAAAATAGCCTTTTAAATAAAACTTATCAACACTTGTTGTTAAAAGGTTTTCGTCAGATATTTCAATATATCTAACTGCTTTAGCTTTATTTTTACTTTTATCTTCTACTTCATAAACAACTTCATATTTACCTATTTTATTTTTAATATTATTTGTAACCTTTACTTTATCTGTAATATCTCCATCATAATTATCTATTGCAGTAAAACCTTCTTCTTGATAAACTTCATTTAAACCAAGATATACTGTATTAGAACCATTTAAATGAATTACTGGCTTTTTATCATCTACAACATTAACAATTCTTTTTATTCTTTTTTTATAAATACCTAAATTAAGTTCATAAATAACATTATATTTACCTAACTGAGAAACATCTACACTATTTTTTATTTTTACTTTATTAGTTTTTTTATTAAATATTTTAGCAATGTAACCATTTTCAAAATATTTTTCATTTATTGTCACATTGATTACTTTATCTCCAATAAGTTTAAATTTAATAGCAAAATTAAAAATTATAAAAAGACCAAGAACAACTACTAGAGAATAAAACAATATTACTACCTTTTTTTTAAATTTCCTTCTTCTCTTTTTCATAAATTATCCTTTTATTTTATAATAACTTAATCCACTCATAAATATCCGGGAAAATAAGCCGGTAACCGGAATCGTTTAAATGTAAATAATCGGGTAAATATTCCTTTGTATCAACCCTTAATAAATCGCTATATTTTTGATCAAATAAATCAAGATATTTTATATCCCATTTTTCAAGAATATTTTTCGTTAAAACGATATATTTATTATAATCATCATAGCTCCATTTTAATCCACGCTCAGTATAATTAGGTGTATAATATGTAAGAATATAACCTATTTTTGCGTTTGACCAATTATTTTTAACAGTAGAAATATATAATTCAAGTCCTCCTGCAAAAGTGTTAGGATTAAAAGAAGCTTCATCAAAACCCGAAGAAATCTCGCCTAAAGGAGTTAAATATAATAAGTCATTAACACCCCCTTGCATAATTACATAGTCAAATTCTTCGGATACATAACTTTTAACTTGAGAAACGAGCCATTTATTTGGATCATCATAAGTAGATACTCTATAATCACTTATTCCAGCATTTTTTACTATATTAAAATCATAATTATCATCAATATAATTAACCCAAGAATAACCTTTTGTTAAATGTCCATAAGTTATTGAGTCACCAAAAAAGATTATATTTTTATTTAAGGTTATATTTTCTTTTTTTTTCTTCAATACCTTCTTTAGAATTAATCACAATACCATTATCCTTCTTATTAATTTTACTATCTTTAGTACTTATATATACTACAGCTCCAATAGAAATTATAACTATTAATATTATTAATATTTTTTTCATACACTCTCCTTATAATCATATCATACAAATATACACTTAGCTAGTTTATTCCCTTAATAATCTATTAAGTTCAATAGCATATTCCATAGGTAGGTTTTTCTTAAAATCAGACATAAAACCAAGAACAAATAAATCTTTTGCACTTTGTTCTGTTAAACCTTTACTTTGTAAATAAAACAGTTTTTCTTCATTGATTTTAGATATAGTAGCTTCGTGTTCTAAAACGCTAGTACTATTTAAACATATATTGTCTGGATACGTATTTGATGAAGAAATTTCATCTAAAATAATTGTATCACACTCTACTTTCGCATAACTATTAGTAGCACTCTTTTTTATCTCTACTTTACCACGATAATTACTAACTCCACCATTTTCACTTATTGATTTACTAAATATAGTACTGTTAGTATTTTTCCCAATATGAATCATCTTTGCACCAGCGTCTAAATATTGCTTTTCTTTTGCATAAGCAATACTAATAGAGCTTGCTCTTGAATTATCCCCTTTTAAGATGCAAGAAGGATATTTCATTGTAACAGCACTTCCTAAATTACCATCTACCCATTCCATATAACCATTTTCTTCAACAATTGCTCTTTTAGTAACAAGATTATATACATCTTTACTCCAGTTTTGAATCGTTGAATATTTACATGAGCTGTTTTTTCCAACATATATTTCTACTACTCCAGCATGAAGCGATGTTGTTGAATAATTTTTAGCAGTACAACCTTCAATATAATGAAGCTCAGAATCATGATCGACAATAATAATAGTTCTTTCAAATTGTCCTAAATTTTCCGTATCAATACGAAAATAACTCTGTAATGGTCTATCAACTTTAGTGTATGGTGGTACATAAATAAAACTTCCACCACTCCAAAGAGCGCTATTTAATGCTGTATATTTATTTTCACTAAAATTAATTAAATTATTAAAATATTTTCGAAATAATTCAGGATATTTTTTTAAAGCTTCATCAGTTGATGTAAAAATAATATTGTTATTAGTTAAATTAGTATATATAACTTGGCTTTCGTATTGATTAGATACTCCATCTAAATATCTTGTTTCAGCATCAATAACACCCAAGGAATCAAAAGTGCTTTTTATCTTATTATCGACTTTCTTCCAATCATTGCTTGGTGCATTATAATCACCTTTATAATATTTTAATTTACTAAAATCAATTTTGATTGGAGGTCCAAAATTTGGATTTTCCAACTCTTTAAATTTTTCAAACGCCAAAAGACGGAACTCCAACATCCAATTTGGTTCACCTTTTTTATTAGATAATCCTTTGATAAATGTTGCATCTAATTTTCTCATACCAATCACTACTTTATAATACACTATAATATATTTAAAAACAATTGAAAAATACATTTAATTTTGATAATATTATCCTAGGAGACTAGTTATGAAAAAGTATGATTCCCTATTTTTGTTAGCTAATAAAATTCATTTTTTTATGACTTTAAAGTCTTTAGATGAAAAACAAAAAGATCTTCTGATAAAATACCTAAATTTATATGACACTATTGCTGAAGCCTATGATGAAACAAATGAAAAAAGCAGAATCATGTTCCAAACCCTTTCAACTCCAATTATTAAAGCAAAAAATGCCAAAGAAGATAATGAAGCTATTTTAATAATTAAAGAACATTTTGATAAAGGAAAAGGTTATACGCGTATAAAAAGAATGGGTAATGCTCCAATATTTATTGATGAAGATTCTGACGATCTCGTTCCTAATATCAATGGGTTCATACAAGTATTTGCAATAATCATTTCAACCATACTTCTGGGGATAGTTTTAGGAATATTACTGATATATATAAAGTAGATGACTCAAGCATCTACTATTTTTTTTCATCTATTAAATAATTTGTAAGAGGATCCATTAATTCTAAAATACCATGAATTAAATAAAAAAATCCAAGCACCAATATTTGTACTTCCGGTTCATAATAAAGATTAATGACACTTAAAAGTCCACTTATGACAAAAATAATTAAAGTAACAATTCTAAGCATCCAAATTTTTTTATTTCTATCATGATAATAATCGGCTTTTTTTAATTTAATTAAACTCATTATAGAAATCCAAACGAATAGAACCAAAGCTAAATTAAGTGGCTTTGTATCAATATCAAGAATACCAAGTAATATTAAAGATATAATACTAGCTATCATAGTGAACAAACCTTCAAAATCTTTGGCTTTATTTGTTAACACAAATTGTAATAAATTTATTATTCCATAAAATGTTAATATTAAAAGTAATACTAATTTTACATTAAGATACTTTATTGAAGGACTAATAAGAATTATACTTCCACATAATATTAAACATATTGCTGTAATAAAATCAATTCTTGTTTTTCTTTTCATTTATTCCTCCAAATTTTCTATCTCTTTTATAGAAGTTGTCAATTATTTTCTCAAGTATTTTAGGTGTGAAATCAGGAAAATAATCATCAATAAAGTAAAGTTCTGCATAGGTTAATTGATATAAAAGAAAATTACTTAATCTTTTTTCCCCACCTGTTCTTACCATCAAATCAACTGGTGGCAAGTTATTATCTAAATACTGATAAAAATTATCACGATTGATCTGTATTTTTTTAACTCTTTTATTTGCCAAATCTTCATGATATCTTTCAGCAGCCCTAATGATTTCTTCTTGACCACCATAATTTAAACATATATTTAATACTCCACCAGTATTATCTTTAGTTTTTTCTTTAATCTCATGCATTGTCTTAATAACATCTTTTCTAAGGCCTTTTTCTGTTCCACTAAAGATTACTTTAATATTGTTTTTTTCATATTTGCTATATTGTTTAGAAAAAGTATCTACAAATAAATCCATTAAATAAGTTACTTCTGCTTCACTTCTTTTAAAATTGTCAGTAGAAAAAGCATAAACGCTCAAATATTTAATTCCAATCTTATTAGCATATATTGCGATTTTTTCTAAAGCTTTTGCTCCCTCTTTATGTCCGAGACTTCTTATAAGTCCTTTTTTTTGAGCCCAACGACCATTACCATCCATTATAATAGCCAAATGTTTTAATTTATCATCAATCATATTCTCACCTACATAAATTTCATTTTTATAATATCATAGATACATTCTTTAAGCAAAAAAATAATCAATTTTTACAGTGTTAATTGATTATTTATACTTATTCTTCTCTTCTTTTTTTCTTTTTAAATTACACTCAAGAACATACATCCAAGCATTACTTTCACTTATTAAAGTAAAATAACTTTTTGTTTGATCTTCATTTTCAAAAAAGTTTATTGGCATTCTAACTTCTCCATGTGCATCTATTAACTCGCTAAATGCTTTTACCTTAATAACATTTAAATTTTCCAAGCTTGGCATTTTTGCAACATTTACAATAATACTATCGTATACTTTTAAAATTTTCCTTAATTCAACAAAATACTTGTTCTTGCATTTATTTACGTTATTAAGTCTAATAATACACGATAAAGTATATAATCCTATTAAAATAAAGAAAACACCACATACTTTACAAATTTTAAAGACCAAATCATCACTTTCTATTTTTTCCACTAACGTTTCAGCATCACTAGTGGTTTTTTTAGTAACTGTAGCTTCAGCAGCAAGCTGAGATAATGGAATTTTAAACTCAATATCATTTGGTATTTCGGCCTCAATTTCATCGGTATGCACTTGGTTTGTAACAACTAAATTAACAACTAAATAACTTTCAAGCGCAATCTTTGCTGTATTTGCTTCAAAATCTTTTAAATAATCATTAAATTCATCATAATTAATGCTGACAGGTTCTATCAAAGTATATTCATATATACTTTTAACATTAACTGTTTTTGGCTTTTGAATAACATAATTCTTTGTCCATAAAGGATTACTCGTTGAACCTTTTTCATAAGATTTAATACTCGCAGTTATATAATATGTATAATTCCCTGAAACGCTTTTATTAAATTTAATATTGTAATTATAATTTACATTTATATAATCAATTAAACTAGTTATGTATGGTCTATCTTCCTCTAAAAAAGTTTCATCATAAAAATCATTCGGTTTTAAATATACTTTATATTTCAAAGTAGGAGCATCAATATATGATAATGTAGCTAAAGTATAATTTTTAAAGCCACGATATAAAAGAGCAATTCCAAAAGAAACAAACAAAAAAGTCACCAAACTTAATACAAAATATGTTAATGATATTTTTTTGTCTTGTTTCATAATCCTTTCTCCCTTTTATTCAAATACTTCTCTAACCCATATTGTTGGATATCCAATATATTTTAATACAACATTTACCTTTCCAACCACATCTTCCTTTAGAACAATGTATTCATCATTATTCTTATTAGCATCTCCCTTTGTTATAAATGCTTGTTTATTATTTGTATTTTTAATTTCCATAATTCGATGAGTAACAATTATCTTATCTCTTTTGAAAGCAATAACATCGCCTTTTTTTAATTTGTTAACACCTTTTTTATCATATATAATAGCATCTCCCCTATAAAAAACTGGTATCATCGAATCAGATGCAACTGCTAACATTTTATATCTCAACACCCCAGATATTAAACATATAATTATAATTAATATTACCATAGTAGGAATAGTTACTATTTTAAAACTCAGACTTTTTCCATAATATTCAGATTTCTCTGAATATTTAATCATTCTTCTTGAGAAAGCATAAGCTGAGTATGGTAAAAAAATATTGACTACTGCTGTTAAATAATTGCCCAAATTAGGAAGTATTGGTAAAAAATAAACATATAATGTAATCACTAATCTATATATAACACTAGGAGCAAGCCCCACATTCACATTAATGTAACTACACAAAAGATGTTCAGCAACTATAGGAATAAGCACTACACTAAAAAATATAAAAATTCCTTCCCTACTATCAAAACTATAAGAACTGGCTTGCATCAAAATACTTACAAATATTAATAACAACGTGTATATAATAATGGGTTTTTTGTTATTTTGTGCATTTTTACATATTATATGCCTAATTATCTCTTGGCTAGTAATAATCACAATATCATATAATATGCCATTAAGGATAATATCTTTGGTAAATGAAGATAACCCTTGACTAAATCCTGTAATTATACCAAGGCCATATATAATAATAAAATATGCCATGAGTACAGCGATTATTATCCTAATAACACTCGGCTTTATATAGTTATTATCTTTCATAAAACCAAATCTTATTAACATAATAATGCTTAGAATAAAAAAATAAATACCCATAGAAATAGTATATTTACCGGGTGATAAAACTTTGTAAAATATTATAATACAAAAAAACGTTATTATTTCAATAATATAGACTGATAAAATATTTTTTTTCATTTATTCACCACATCAAACTGCTAATTTATTTCATATTACTATTAACATTATCTCAGATATAAATATTAATTTGCTTTACTAATTTACACTTCAAAAACTTGTAATTATAATACAAACCTTATTTTTTCAAAACATAAATATTTCGTCTACCAAAAAAGGTAGACGAAATATCTCAACTTTATCTTAAGTATTATCAGTTGAATAGTTAAGAACACAAGTTAAATTTAATTCTACATCATCACTTGTTGGCAAAGCAGATGCATTAGCAGGCAGCACATACTCAACCCTAACCTTAACAGCTGCTACTCCAGTTTCTCCTGCTAGTTTAGTATTAAGACTAGTATTAGTACTAGTATATTCGGTACCAGCATATGTAACAGTATAATCAATATACTCATCCTGAGCTGCACTTACCCCAGTCATAGTTATTGATTTTAAATAAGCATCAATTGTTCCTTCGTTAACAACATTAATACTAAACTCAACAAACTCACCTGGCTCATTTAAAGTCACATCATAATTAACCGATGTTCCTAAAATTGTTGGCGATTTTGACATCGTTTGACTTCCAGTTCCTAAAGCATAAGTATTCGTATCAAAGTGAACATTATAACTAGCTTTTTTAACAGTAACATTACCAGCTATATTTAATTGTGATGTTAAAGCAGCAAAACCTACTGACATAATAATTATTGCAACAGCAAGCACAGTCATTATAACTACCTGAAGACTCTTTTCCTTATTCATATTTTCCTCCTATCATTATTACTCTTTAATTATAAGAGAAATATAAATAAATATCAACCCAAAAATTATTATTTGTAATAGTTTTATGATAATGTCAGTATAGTTAGTTTTTTGAAAATGTCAGTCTTATATAATATAATCTTCCTAGAAAGGAAGAAAATAATGAAAGGAA
>JGI24712J26585_10004965_pt1 | contig 9957 bp, 9 predicted proteins | sample BioPla3DNA2_FD_26585 | JGI IMG/M metagenome (IMG submission 26585)
TTCGTTTGGACTTTCCGAACAACTGAAAAATTGTGGTATAACCACCCGAAAACTCAAAACCGGAACCCCCGTGAGAATTGACGGGCGAACGATAGATTTTGCTAAACTCATCGAACAAAAAGGAGATGATAAACCAACGCAGTTTTCGTTTACGCAAACTCCACCGCTTCAAAATCAACTTAGTTGCTGGATAAGCTATACGAACGAAACTGTACACGATATTTTGAGAACCGGTTTTGATGCCTCTCCCCTATTTCAAGGCAGAATAAAAGGCGTTGGTCCTCGCTATTGCCCCTCAATAGAAGACAAAATCGAACGATTTTCCGACAGAAATCGTCACCAACTTTTCCTCGAACCGGAAGGAAAAGATACTTATGAATACTATTTAAACGGCTTCTCTTCGTCACTACCCGAAGAGATACAATTGAAAGCTCTGAAATATATACCGGGACTGGAAAATGCCGTGGTAATTAAACCCGGTTATGCTATCGAATATGATTATTTTGACCCGACTCAACTCCATTTTTCTTTAGAATCTAAAATTCTCGCAAATCTCTATCTTGCCGGTCAAGTAAATGGGACTACCGGCTACGAAGAAGCGGGCGGACAAGGACTAATTGCCGGAATAAACGCTTCCCTCGCCATTAAAAACCAAGAACCGCTAGTTCTTAAAAGAACGGAAGCCTACATCGGCGTCTTGATTGATGATTTAGTTACAAAGGGCGTAGAAGATCCTTACCGAATGTTTACTTCACGCGCTGAGTATAGAATCCTACTTCGTCAAGATAACGCCGACAAACGACTAACGCCCATCGGCTATAAGTACGGATTAATCGATGATAAACGAATGGAAAAGATGAATGAAAAGTATCAAAGACAAGAAAATTTGATACAATTTATAAAAAGTGCTAAAATTGATCCTAAGAAAATCAACTCATTCTTAGTTGAAGCCGGCACATCCACTCTCTCCCAAAAAACGACTTTACAAAATATTCTGCTTCGCCCGCAAATTTCAATTTGGAATTTAATAGAACATGATTCTTCATTAAATGAATATGCTAAAAACCAAAATATTAATAATGAAGAGCTCGAAAATGTAGAAATTGCAATTAAATATGAGCACTATATCCAAAGAGAAGAAGAGTTAGCAAAAAAAATGATGCACTTAGATACCGTTAAAATTCCNNCNCAGATAGATTATCATAAATTTCCNTCTCTTTCAATTGAGTCGCGAGAAAAATTATCAAGAGTGAGACCGACAAATTTGGGACAAGCATCGCGAATCAGTGGAGTAACTCCTTCTGATATTGTTACGCTGATGGTTTTCTTAAATAATCAAAACTCCGGAAAAAATAACTAAAATTAATCGTATAAAAGATTGATTATCAAATGATTAAAAATAATACTGATTTTAAGTATAGAAACATAAAAATTTGAAATATTTATTTACTTTTATAAAAAAACGTCTTAAAACGTCTGTTTTAATAATCAAGTCTGATAATCAATGAATTAATGATTAGTAGCTCCGCCGGGAATCGAACCCGAATTTAAAGTTTAGGAAACTTTCGTTCTATCCATTGAACTACAGAGCCAAAATATTTTTTTGCAAAATTACACTTTTTTAAAAACTAAATTGTGCAATAAATATAAACTATTTTTTCTTCATAAAAATATAAAATCAAGTTTCTGTTAATTACAGTATTTAGAATTGAAATATTGCATATTTTTGCACTAATCATTTTTCAAATTTAAAATTTTAAAATTATGTCAAAAAGAACTATCGTAGCAATGCCTGGTGATGGCATAGGTAAAATCGTATTAGAAGAGTGTATACGCCTATTGGATGCTGCCGGATTTGAAGCCGACTATGTGAATGGCGACATCGGTTGGGATTTCTGGTGCAAAGAGGGTAATCCTCTTCCAGCCCGCACAATTGAACTCTTAGAAAAGCATAAAATTGGTCTATTCGGTGCGATAACTTCTAAACCGAAAGATAAAGCCGAAGCCGAATTAGCTCCCGAACTTCGAAACAAAGGGCTTGTTTATTTTAGTCCTATCGTTACAATGAGACAAAGATTTAAAATGGACATTTGCATGCGCCCGTGCAAAGCATTCAAGGGAAATCCTCTTAATTTTATTAGACGTACAGCTGACGGCGGTTTTGAGGAACCTCTTGTAGATACTATGGTATTTCGTCAAAATACCGAAGGGCTATACGGTGGCGTAGAATGGAGTAACGCTCCCGATATCGTTTGGGACGCAATGATGACACATAAGAATTTTGAGAAAAACTTTAGCGGTCATCCAAGAAATGAAGTATTTATCTCTACCCGTATTCTCACTAAAAAATATAGTGAACGTATCTTAAGAGCTGCCTTTGACTATGCGAAAGAGAGAAATTTAAAAGGCATCACTGTTTGCGAAAAACCTAATGTGATACGCGAAACTTCCGGCATGATTCTCAAATTAGCACAAGATATCGCTAAAAAGGATTATCCCGAAATATCAGTTTGGGATACGAATATTGATGCACAGATGATGTGGTTGACAAAAAATCCTGAAGATTATAACGTAGTTGTTTCCACTAATATGTTCGGTGATATTTTATCGGACGGATTTGCAGGATTGGTTGGAGGATTAGGTTTTGCAAGTTCCGCACAATTTGGAGAAAGCGGNGTTGCCGTTTTTGAACCTACGCACGGGTCGGCGCCTAAATATGCCGATTACGAAATTCCTATCGTTAATCCAATTGCGATGTTCCTCTCCGCCTGNATGATGTTAGACTATATCGGCGAAAAAGAACTATCGCAAAAAATTCAAAACGCAATTGCAACGGTAATAAAAGAAGGAAAAGTACGCACGTATGATATGATGAAACTTCGTGGTTCTCAAGATGTTATACANAAAGGCGCTGCTTCTACGAAACAAATGACAGACGCAGTAATTGCAAAATTATAAAATAATCTTCCTAGCATACACCACTATCAACTTACATAATATAGTGTTCTGTATGAGCAAGTTGGCTGCGTGAGGGCGCAGCCGAAAAGCCCGCAAGGGCGGAAGACGCTGGGGACGCGGCGGCAAAAAAGCGAGTTTATGAGCTCTTTTTGCCGCTTTGCGTCCCCACGGCTTGCGCCCGCGGACTTGCAGGCGAAGACCGACCCCGAGCGAAGCGAGGGGACACGCCCTAATAAAAAATCAAATTATTAAAAAAGGAAAAAGAATGATAACGCTATGATTCTCTTTTGTGATTTTCCTCCCACTGAATATTGAAAAAATCCTCTTGCTGAGAACGATAATAATCGTANAACTCCTTATTTTTTTTGAAATAACGATTTAGAAAGAAATAACGCTGCACTTTATTGTTTAACTTATTCATTCTATTACGTTTAGAAAATGCATTAGCGAAAACCTTTTTGAAATTTCCTCTAATTTTAGTTTGTTCCAACTGTTTAATCATGATTTCGGTAAATGGTATATTTACCGGACAAACTACGTCACAATTGGCACAAAATGTTGTATTTTTAGTTATAATTTTAGCAATCTCTCCCCTATTCTTGTTTTTTAATGTTATCAAATCGACAGGAGAATATTGCCCGGTAACCTTAAAGACAGGACAAACTTCCTTGCAACGACCGCAATCAATGCAATAGAGAGNCTCTCTANACGAACTACTTTCTAAAATNGAAGAGACTCCATTATCATATAACAAAAGATAAATTTTTACCTGTTCGGTTCTATAATTGGGAGTTTCTGAACCAAAAACTTCATCTTCACAAATTTTAGCAAAAGGAGTTTGAATAATTTTAACATCATTAGGCAGAAAAGTATGATTTTTGTAATAAGATTGTAAATATAAAATAGGTTCTAAATCTTGTTCACGAACAATTAATTTATTAATATCCAATAAGATAGCAAGATTACTAACTTGATTCAAGGAATTATTAATTTCCCGATTTATAAAAACAATATCACCGGTTTCTACAACGGCAAAATCAGCTTTTGTTACCAATAAATCGCTGTTTTCATACTTATTCACAAAATCGTGAAGTGGAATTTTCCTAATCTGTTGTGTTGAATTATTAAAAAATTCCGGAATTTCATCTAAATCGAAACAAACAGTTCTATAAGAATTTCTGTTACAGATAGATAATAAACATTCAGAAAGCTCAAAATCATCATTGACCCAACGTACATTAATTTGATTATCATTTGCTTTTTTCTCAAAAGCCAATAGATGTCTCTCCATCTCTTCGATGTAGATTCTCCTAATAAAATTGGCTCTTTGTCGGAGGAGAGAAAAATTGATTAAGTTATCGTTGTTCATATTGATGATTAATGATTGTAATTGATTTTTGTAACTCTTAAAGCATGTCTTCCTCCTTCAAAAGGAGTAGAAAAGAAACAATTTATAATTTCGAAAGCCAAGTCGGAAGAGATGAATCTTGCCGGCAATACAAGGACGTTAGCATTGTTATGGCAACGTGCGAGGCGAGCAATTTCCACATTCCATGACAACGCTGCACGCACATTGTTATGTTTATTCGCTGTCATGGCTACCCCATTTCCCGAACCGCATAATAAAATACCCCATTGTGCTTCGTCATTTTCTATTTTTTTGGCTAATTTGTGCGCAAAATCGGGATAATCTACACTTTCGGAAGAGAATGTTCCTAAATCTTCAATCGTAAATTTACTTCTGAAATTATGAATTATACTCTCTTTCAATTCATAACCCGCATGATCTGACGCAATTATAATTTTCACAGCTTTAACCTTTATATTGCAAAAATAGTAAAATTGTTCTTATTAACATCGTTTGTTATTATTTAGTTTATAACTCTTAAAAACCGAGAATTTAGTGTGAATAACTTTTTGTATTTAAACTTATCAATAGTTTTCCCGATATTTTTCGTCTTTTCAACAACTTTTATTAACTAATTTTTTATGACAACTTGATAATATTTTTCAACATTTTGATTTTTTTCTCATTTTAGTATAAATTATTACTTCTTTAATTTTCAAACAATTATTACAAATAGATATGTTAGTAAGATGTTTATAACAAATCATAACTTAAAATCCAAATAAAAGTGAAAAAATTATTCAACATATTAACATCAGTTATATTATTCTTATAATCTTTATAAATTTAAAAAAATAGAAAGAATAATTAGTAATTTTACCTTACTTTTGTACCATGAAAAAAGCAAAAAAAATAATCTTATTTCTTCTTTTTTTCCCTGCAATTCTCTTTGCTCAAAAGGAATTTAGTGCAAAAATATATGATGGAATAAACTTTACTCCCATTCATGAAGCAATTATCTACAATTTAACTTCAGGAAATTACGTTTTTTCAGATAAAAATGGAAATTTTACCATTTCCGTTAAATTAAATGACACTTTGGTAATTTCTAAATCTATTTATCGCCAGTTAGTAGTTATCATGGACAAAGATAACATAGATTTTAAAAATGAGAGTTTTTTACTTTACCACAAAGCAATTTTATTAAAAGAGGTGAGTGTTTATGCGTTAAATCCTAATTATGAGGGATTTAAGAAAGATGTTATTGCTATCAAACTTCCCGAGGTTTATGAAAAATTGCGGGGAGTTCAACTCTCGGATGAAGATTTAATGAATGCCGAATATCAAACGAAAGGACCGAATATATTGAGGAACACACCTTTAGCAAGTCCGATTACCTTTTTATATAACAGATATAGTAAAAAGGCGAAAATGAAGCAGTTATATAACGAAATGGTGCAATATGAAGATGAAATCGACAAATTAGAAGCAAAATATAATCGGGAATTAGTAAGGGAACTCACCGGGTTGAATGATGATAATTTAATGGAATTTATGGTCTTTTGTCGGTTTAGTTATTACGATTTAATTCGCTGGACGCCGGAGCAAATAATTACAAAAATTAAAGATAAATTCGACGAATACGAATATTATAAAGTTTTAAATGACGATTACGATTAAAAATTACTGTTTTTTGTAATATTTCCGCTCATATCTACCGATAATCTTTCCGGAAGGTCAAATAAATTTTTAATATTTTCAGGATTAAAAACATTTTTCAGTTCTCCGTAACGAAATACTTTTCCGTTTTTAAGCATTAAAATCTTTTTTGCATACTGATTNATAATAGATAAATTATGCACNACAATTAAAATTGTAATCTTTTGATTTTCATTTAATTGTGATAAGATATCCATAATTTCAAATTGATGTGTAATATCGAGATTTGAGAGTGGTTCGTCAAGAAGGAGAATCGGTGTATTTTGTGCGATAGCGCGAGCAATTAACACACGTTGTCGNTCTCCCCCACTCAATTGGTCGGTAAATTTGTTTTGTACATTAATTAAATGTGTCATTTCAAGAGCTTCCATCACAATTTCCTTATCTTTTGAAGAAAAGGTTTCCCAGCGATTTTGGTGGGGATTTCTACCCATCATAACGGTGTCAAAAACCGAAAAATTAAACAGGGAGTCGTTATATTGAGGTACATAAGCTATATTTTTTGCTATATCTCGCGTTTTTAGTTTATCTAAATTTTTGTTATTAATAATAATGTTGTGGTTAGTTGGCAGTATTCTTGCTAACACTTTTAATAAAGTTGTTTTTCCTGAGCCGTTNGGACCGATTATGGCGCAAAAATCTCCCTTTTCAAAATGCACGGAGANATTTTTAAGAATNTCTTTTTTCTCGTTTTTGTATTTATAAGATAAGTTTTCAGTCGTTATCATCATATAAATTCTTTTTTTCTTCGAATGAGGAGATAGATAAAATAGGGAGCTCCTGCCATAGCAGTAATACTTCCTACCGGTAATTCGGAAGGAATAGCAATTATTCTCGCTAAGGTATCGGCGATTAGCATAAAAATAGCGCCTACAAAAAGCGAAAATATAAAAACGGTACGAATATTGTTTCCCACTAAAATTCGTACAATATGGGGCACAATTAAGCCTATGAAACCGATAACTCCGCAGATTGAAACGGCGGTAGCAATGAGAACCGAAGCCGCCGAAAGTGTTAAAATGGTGATTTTTTCAGTATTAACCCCTAATGTTTTTGCCGTTTCACTACCTAACTGCAAGATATTAAGGTCTTTAGAGTGATAATAAAGAATAAATATTACGGGAATCATAATTGAGATTAATAAGAGAATATCACTCCAACTTGTCGTGCCAAAACTTCCCATTGTCCAAAAGATTATCTTTTGCATTGATTCTTGATTAATTACGATAAGAAGCGTAATAATGGCGGAGAGGAAGAAATTTATGGCGATTCCTATTAATAACAGCGAGTAGGTTGATTGTTTATTGCCGAATTGGGCGATAGTTATGATGACAAAGAGTGTTAACAATCCTGAAATAAGGGCTGCTATTGTAACGCCGAAAAAGAAGACGTTGAGTCCGAGAATAAAGGCGATGGCAGCGCCTAACGAAGCACCTGACGAGATTCCAAGAATATAGGGGTCGCAGATAGGATTTCTGAAAATAGATTGAAATAGGGCGCCGCAAATAGCCAACGAAGCACCCGTTAACAGACTTAAAATGACACGTGGTAAACGAAGTTCCAAAATTGTCAAAACTTCGTACTGATTAAATGATGAGTTAGCATAAAAGCCCAATTTAGAAAGAAGAATTTTCCAAGTTGTTGTTATTGAAATAGGTACGGCTCCGACAGACGAAGCAAAGAAAATAGAAAATAGTACCAATAAAAAAAGAACAACCAACGCTGTAAATCGTGATTTTTTCTTCGTCATACTCTCTTTTTTAGCGGTAGAATTTAAAATTATTCACTCATTTCACCCTTCAACAAATTGTCAGGTTCAAAACGGAAACCGAGCCGTTTTCCTGTTTTTAAAATCATATTCTGATTCTCAATTTGCATCATTTCTTGAACCGTCATTAGAATATTGTTCTTATAGTCAGGCACTAAAAGGTCAAAATTGATAGTATAGAGAACAGCTGAAAGTAAAATTTCTTTCGCGGCTTCATAATTAAAAGTATTAGAGCTAAAATTGTTCAATATTTGAGCTATTTCCCGTTTCCCTTCACTATAATATTTTCCCTCTTTATTAATTAATAAACGACCGATAAGATAACCTATATCATTGACTCTCTGATACTTGAAAGAATCAGCTAGAAAATTATAGATATAAATCATACCGCAGTAAGAACGCGTTTTATCTTCCTTAATATAAGTCGTTTTCATCACTTCATGATTTCGTGAAAACTCAAACACGTTCGAGTGCATTAAAAAAATGAGAATATCACCACCAAATTTTAATTGACATTCAAAGCTATTTCTATCGGTAAAATGCACCCGTACATTTTCATTATCACCCCCAAAATTCTGTTGGTAGTGGTTAGTAAAATCTAAAGCGGCGGTTTTTATCAGCTTTAAGGAATTGAAAGTTTCGTTATAAATACTATTTTTTAGATTTCCTTTATCTAATAGTTGTTTACAAACGTTGTTAATATCTTTTGCCATTTTTTTTTTAGCAAAAATACGGAAATTTTTAAGATGTTGGTAAAGAAAATTTTAATATCCCGTTCACTTGATTTTAGCAGTTGTTATGTCATTATGCTTCTTATTGTCCTGAAAATAAATCTAATTCTATTGGTGAGGTTTGTCCGATTTTTTGTTGAATAAAATCAAGTCTAAATTTATCCTTTATTTTGCCATTATTTTCAAGTCTATCAATTATCATTTTGTAATAATCAGGATGCAATTCACAACTTATATAATTTCGCTTTAAGTCTTTGCATGTAAATAATTCACTCCCACTTCCACCAAATAAAATAAACACATCGTCACCTTCTTGTGTACATGACTTAATAAGCATTTCAACCAATTTTAACGGTATTTGACAGGAATGAAATGTTTTATCTTTGCTTACATTTTTCACTAAATCAAAATAAAACCAACTATATGGCATGCGTCCCAAATGACCTGCTGCAATGCGTCCTTGTATTCTTTTGTCTGTAGGATTCTGATAAGGTACTGCCACATTGTCCTTGTAGAATTTATTATTTTTACTCTTGGTCGCATGTAAAATGCTTCTATGAGCAGTTGTAAAACGTCTTGGACTATGTCCTACATTCGTGTTGTATATCCAGACATAATCTTGTACATCATAAGCATTGTCATCTAAAAATTTAACTCTCAGGTGAGCATTTTGTTTCGGATAATTCATCATAAATAAACTTCCTGTCGGTTTTAAAACTCGCAAACTTTCTTTTGTGAGTTCAATGTACCAATCTATATAATCATTCCATTTTTTAGTGTAATTTTTCCCTGCATAATTAATTCCAACATTATAATCAGGGTCACCATATACCATGTCTAATGAATTATCCGGGATACGCTTTAATACCGCAATTACATCTTCGTTAAAAACTTTATTCCTAAACTCTTTAATCATCTGTTTTAATTTGTTTGCACTAATTTATATGAAGCTGATTTTATAAATTTTATTGATGTAATGTCCAATGGTTTTGAAAATGTATAAGCCCATAATTTCAAAATATCACCTGTTTTTAATTTTTCTCTAACTACATAAACACCATATATTTCTTTAATTTTACCCTTTATTGTATCTTTTGCATTATGATAATACAAGAATGGATGATACAATTGATATACAGAAAAACTATCAGGTTTCCCGTTTTTAGCTTCAAAAATTCCTATAGTTCCTTGAAATTCAATAGTTAAATCAACTTCTATTTGAATATTGGTCAATTCAAGTTTTGCTTGCTTGCCGAAGGAATACTTAAAAGATGTTTTAGTTCTATGAGGAAAATATGTCTTTGGTCTTTCAGATATATCAATATCTTCAAATTTACTTGCCATACGTTTTAATTTTAGAGTGGTTTTATCCACTATTTTTCGGATAGGACTATGCTTATTTTTATATATGCAAATATATATATTTTTTTATT
>JGI24712J26585_10004966_pt1 | contig 9956 bp, 8 predicted proteins | sample BioPla3DNA2_FD_26585 | JGI IMG/M metagenome (IMG submission 26585)
CTTCAAAAGCGTTTTTTCAGATATTCACAGGCAATGACTTTTTCTTTCAGGTCATTAAATGTGTAATAATAATGGTTGCTGGCTTCAAAGCCGATTCGGGAATCGCGCTTCATAATTTCGAGCAACCGTTTGGCCAGCGATATTTCTTCGTCCAGCAACGGAATAATCTGTTTATTCTCGCCTGAATCGCGCAACCGCACAAACCTTATTTGAAGGTAACTGCTNCNAAAATGGCAATAGCCGGCTTCAGCGACATTGAACAAATCATCAAAATCAGCCATTTTGTCTGCGGGTATTTTCTCTTTGGCATCACGCAGAATCTTCATTCCTTCATTCCAGCCTTCAGAAAGTTTTCGGAACTGTTCTTCAAATATTGCTTCCGGATAATGATTGCCGCGCCAACCTGTCAGGTCATCATATGGGAATCCAATCATGGTAGCGCTGTAACCGGTCGGTTTTTCAGCAAACAGAGTCAATGGTCCCATGTTTTGCGGTGCTAAATAAAGCTGTTCAGTACTATTTAGTGGAAATGCTTCGAACGCGCGGTCAAACTCAGACCATGCCTGCAGTATCATTGATGCCGCCCCTGCCCCGAATTTCTCTTCGGCAAGTTCTTCTTTGGACATTTTCAGAAGTTCAAAATTACCGCCGGGATAGCCGCCGAGCGTCCAGCTTAACATCAAGTCTTTGACCCCGGCTTGTTCCAGATTGGAAAGATGTTGTTCCACCAGTCCAGTCGCCGGAATATATGGAATTGCTGAACATTCCCAAGTATTGTTCAGTTGTACCTTGGCAACTGCGGAAAGCCCGCATTGCAGGGCTTTCTTCCACAAACGCGACGCAACAGGACCTGGGCCGACTTTAGAAATCGAATAGTCAAGCACTTTTCCTTTGATGCCCTGCGCGTCTGTGGGAACCGCAGTTTCACTGACACACATGAGCTTGACGTCTTTGGACAGCAGCTCAATAGCACGTTCATCCCATTCTGGCGACCATGCCCAAGTCCAGGCAATGACGTCAGCTTCCGGTTTTATCCGGTGGACGCCTTCTGCGATAACGCGGTTTATTTCTGCGACAACTTCAGCGGCACCGCGTGATGAACAGACCGGACACGGTTCGGCAATATCATTTTTGCGCGAACAGCAATTGGTTAGATTTTCAGACATGGTAATGGTAAAAATTCCGCCCAATTCCGGTACATTTCGGAAGAGTGCTGAAACCCCTTCGCGCAAAGCATCAAGCACGGTTTTTTTGCTGGTGCACAATGTAAATGACAAACCGTCTTTAGCCTGAACACCTTGCCAGTCCGGATGGTCATTAAAAAATTCCGGCGGCATGGAACGCGGCTCATTCAGATAAAGATAAACTTTGATGCCGTGTTTGGCGGCGCGTTGACACAAATCGTTAAGATTGTCCAGACGCACACGCCAGCCATCAGAATATTTTGATTCGCCGAACCAGGGAATTAATGTGTAAAGAGTTCCCTGAAGCCATACCGCATTGATACCAGCCGCAGCATAGTCCGCCAGCAGACCGTCAGGATACGGATCAAGCGTTTTATTCAACAACGGATCACCGTAAACTGCCGAGTATGAATAAGCCAGACGCATCCCGAAACGTTTGCTGTCCGTTTTGTCGATTTGACGCGCCTGTCCATAGCGCTTTATAAAATCAAAAGGATATTCCTTAATATTTTCAGATTCAGAAAAATATTGGTCATGCCAATTTTTAAACACGATCGTTTTTTGGATTTCGTCATCTGAAAGCGCACTGTAATATACCGGTTCCGCATCCGGTTTAAGGTTGCCCAGCTTGTGCCACAGAAAATCATCCTCTTTGAGTACATACGCCAATTCATCAGGCGTCCAACCCAGTAACGCAAGTATCTGTTCGTAAGGCAGAAGATGCCAGTTTCTGCGAATAATCGTTATATATCCGCGTTCGTGCCACAATGAACACAGACTGTCGTCTTGGGACAGTCCCATCTCTGATGCCAGCTTTGCCACCTGCGCGCTGGAGGCCTTGAGTACAGATGCCAGCTTTTCGACCGGAACCAGTCCCCAATTTCTCCATATTACAGCCTGAAGCCGGGTAGGNAAATGTGGGAATTCCAAAGCATTTTTACGTTTGCCAACCGGTAAATCTGCAATATTCATCATCTTAACCTTTGTTTTGGTATTCGGTAATTATCGTGACGCTGAGCTCAGTTCCCGGTTCAACGACATCCGGGCAACCTCCGACCGCTTCAATTTCCATAAAACTGCCGGTATCGCTGTAAACACTGTATCGGGTTTCCTTATCCAATGGCGCGATATCTGGCGCCGCATCAGCAATATCAATATATTTTTGACCGGCCATGAGCGGCAACGCACTTCTTCGGACAGTAAGAGATTCAGCGGGCTTATGAAATTCAATCCATGGAACATTTGGTCCGATCCCGACCTGCCAGCGCTGTGAAGAATCTGTCTTCAGATGAATCATGCCGTTTCTCTCATAACGGCAGTCATTGCTAGGCTCATACAAATCCCATAGTTCGGCGTTATCTGCGGGCAGTATTACTTCGCATCCCGGACCGCAATCGAACTGACAGAGCGACCATGGCGCTAACAGGCATTCATTGCGCATCAGTGACCGGGTTCCAAGGTAACGGATTGATTCAATTACTTTCACGGTCAGTGTTTCAGGTTTCACTTCTACGGTAATATCTCGACCGAAAATTGTCGGAATGCCCTGACCTTCCGCGTTTATCAGATCAATTTCCGCTTCAATTCTGGCATGATGCGAATCCTGTTCGACCACTAAAAAACGTGCGCCGGTAAGCCCAGGAGGAACCCGCCATTCCCCACTGGCGTACTGGTAACCTTTCGTGGTGCCTTCCGGTGCAGGCCAAAGTCCGTCTCCGCCCGGATTAAGATATCCGGCACGCGACGAAATTCCCGTGACTGCTGCCGGATTGACCCGATTCAGCACTTTTCCATTCATAACAGCATAAAGACGTCCCTCAAGGTCAAGTCCGGCGATAATGCCGTTTTCGGAACTTCCGACAACCAGAAAGCGCTTACCGCCGGAACGGAATAATTCAATCAATTCACTGGCATTCATCCGCAATTTCTCCTGCGGTTTTGAATTCACCGCCACGTTCTTTCAATTTGCTCAACAAAGTTTCAAACTCACGACACGCCACTTCCCCGCAGTTTTGGGTGATAAACGGCATCGGAGTAACGCTGGCTTCGCCATAGTCAATCGCGCCGTGGGGCATTTCATGAAACTCCCATGGGTGAAAATAGAAACACAGTACCGGGCGCTGCTTCCGGGTCACCACATAGTCAATGAAACTGTCAACTTTCTTCAGGAGCGCCGCTGCTGATTCGGTACGAAACAACGGCCATTGATCACGGTCACGCTGATAAGGATCATTGCTTTCCATGCTCAAATCACAGAAATTTGGTATTTCAACCAAATTCAAACTGCCTTTTTTCGTCCAATCCTCTGCCGCCGGATGATACGGTTGAAACATATTTCTATAAAAATACAGGGGCAATGACGCATCTGCCTTGTAACCAAGGGATTCCAAAACATTCACCACTTTTGTGCTTCCCCAAAGTCGAGGGCAACGGAAACTTACCGGCCTTACTCCGGAAACCGTTTCCACGATTTCCGTCGCTTTGCGAATACGACCTTCAACCTCAAAAGGAAATACCGGCCAGTTGTTAGGTAATGGAAAAAGCGGATCACCAAGGGTTTCATGAACCAAGCCATGACAGCCGGTTTCATGTCCCGCTTTTTTCACCTTCAAAACCATTTCCGGATTATTTTCCGCGGCATGGCCAGTCCAAAAATAAGTGGCTCTGGCACACTGCCGCTCCATTATATCCAATAAGCGAGGAGTACCATGCCGCACTCCCTCGTAATCGGAAGTAAAGGAACCGATATCGGTTTCCATATCAATTCCCAATAGGATATCAAATCCTGCTTTCATAATCATATCGCCGTATGAATTTTGTCCATCTGCACGCTGAGCGGAATTGCTCCTTGCTCAGTTATTTCATAACCGGTTTCGATACGGACACCATGGAATTCCGGATGCCCGAAGAAACTTACATCCACGCAAACCGTCATGCCGGGAACCAGCACATCCTGACTGCCTGGACCGAAGAACGGTGATTCCGCTTCATGAAGTCCAATGGTGTGGACAAACGGACAGACCAGGTACTTTGTAAATCCATGCTTTTGGAAATATGCCCGGGCCGGCGCGTCAATCTCATATCCTGTTTTACCGACAACCAGTTGTTCTTTGGTCATGCAGAAAGCTTCGCGCAGATATTTAATGCATTCTTTCTGACGCGCGGAATATTCGCCGCTAACCGGCAATGCATCGCCCATAACCCCGGCATAACCATTGATTTTAGGTGCAAGTCCAATCATCACCATTTCGCCGTCAATAACTTTTTTCGAGCTGGCGGTTGGAACAACGGCATTGGCACGCGCGCCACTTCCAACAATCGCACTGAATCCAAAACCGCTGGCCCCACGGCTTCTGGCCGCAAATTCACCGGCTGCCGCAATTTCAATTTCCGATACCCCGTTGGCAACCTTGGCTTTCATCGCATTGTAGCAATGATCGGCAATTCCAAACGCGGCACGAATCTGCTCGATTTCCCATGGCGATTTGTTGTAGCGCAGCTTAACAAAATCATTCGTAATATCAACCAGTTTAACGCCGGCAAAACCTTCGACAATACCACGGTAACAAGCCGCGGGCATACGGTCAGCGCCGACCAGTCCGACCGCCTTGACTGCTCCCAGGGTCTGATTGAGTTCCGCGAACAGTTTTGGGAAATCAATTATTGTGGCATTGGGATACTCTTCGTCAGGCACCATGAAGACCGGGAAATTCCTGGTTTCAGTTATGGCACTGTCCAACTTGGCAAATGGTTCGCTCTCAGGACCACCCAGCAGCATCGGAGTCCCTTTTCTGGGTACCAACACCGCGCCGCTTTCAAACTGCGGGCACCATCCGGTCAGATACCAGCCGTTGCCGATGTTGAACTCGTCGTAATAGACCAGCGCCAGATCAAGATTTTTCGACTCAAGCATCTTCTGGACATTGGCCAGACGTTTTTCTGCTTCACTTTGCACTAAATAACCCATGATACTACTCCTTTTGGTGTTTGGTTTAGAGTTTTATGGTAACGGTACAAAAAAACCTAATATGTTATTTTAAAATCAGTTCGCAGTTTCATTCTGCCGCTATTATGCCGGTACTTTCTCTGATCTCAAGCACCGGCAATAACTGAACTCGATATGGCTGACTTAACTTTCGGTCAGCATTTAATATGTATTCAACCGCCATTCTGCCTAATTCTTCGTAGTTAAGAGCCACGCTGGTCAATCTGGGAAAAAGGTGCATCCCCAAAGGCAGCCCATCACAACCGCATACCGCAATATCATCAGGAATCATGATTTTCCGCTCAAGCAGTGCCCGATAAACACCCGAAGCCATTTCATCATTGGTGAATACCGCATCGAATTTCAATCCGGTGTCAAGCGCGGTATTTATGGCAGAACACGCTGATTCTGCGGTAAAGTCAGAGTGAATGATCAGTTTTTTGTCCACTTTCAATTTCCGATATTCCATTACTTCACGGTAACCGGTTTCAATATCCCGCGAAAAAAAGTGTTCAGGCTCGCCGCATAACAACAGAATTCTACGCCGCCCACAGTCCAACAGATGCCTGGTCGCGATTCTGGCAGCCTCTGAATTGTCAAAAGTAAAACTGCTGTGAAATACGTTTCGCTCCATAGACAGACCTGGATTATCCAAAAGCAGCGCATTCGGTACCGACTGCAGCAGCGCGTTGAGTTGTTCCGGAATAAAACTCCCTATGATCATGGTTGCTTCCGCATCTGAGATGCGGATGTTTTCCTGAAGTTTCATAAACTGTTGAAAATCCCCGCTGCAAGTCCGTATTAAACATTCATACTTGTGCGCCGATAACTGTTGTTCGATTGTAGTCAACAACTGTGAATGGAACACCGCAATACTACGCCCGATGGTGCCCACAATCAATTGAACCTTTCCAGCCGGAACAGAGTCGTTATTCGACGGACGCCCCATGCGCGGCGACGGGATGTATCCTAATTCTTCGGCAATTGCGATAATTTTTCGTCTCGTGTCATCTTTCACCAGAGCATTATTGCGCAATGCACGGCTGACCGTCATTGTGCTTACGCCGCATTTCTTCGCAATGGAAGCAATAGATTTTTTATTTTTTATTTCCATGTTTATTATTATAACATGAAAAATGTTAAAGTCAACATTAAACGCAAAAAATCCATTGTTGTTATAAACTAAAAACTTAAGGCAAGGGTAATCTCAGACTTGGTATAAACTCAAGCTGCCTGAAATTTGATGTTTATTACGAAGACAGGGAGAAAGGCTGACTTTCTTATTATGCCTATAAATGAAAAATTCAGCGCGGTGCAATAGCATCGCGCTGAATCTTTCAAAAATACTGGTTTCTATCTTAATATTTTTAGCGATAGGGTTCCCACTCCGGTTCGTTCTGGAATACGAAGTCATAATACTTGCGCCCGACAAGCTTGGTGGCCGCCGCTTCGTCACAGACCACCACCGCATTCGGATGAAGCTGGATTGCCGAGCCGGTAATCATTGCGGTCAACGGACCTTCAACCGCCTTGGAAAGGATATCCGCTTTGCCTGCGCCCGTAACCAGCATAATGATCCGGCGTGCATCGAGAATAGTTCCGACACCCATAGTAAAAGCGCGTTTTGGCATTTCATCAGGATTATCGAAAAGCGGTGAATTTTGTTCATAGGTTTCGGGGGTAAGCGATTTGGCGCGAGTACGACTGGATAGCGATGACAAAGGCTCATTGAATCCGATATGACCATCCGAACCGATACCGAGCAACTGAATATCAATGCCGCCGGCGAATTCAATTTCATCTTCGTAACGGGCAGCTTCGGCGATCACGTCATCGGCCATGCCGTCCGGAAGATGAGTGTTGCGTTTGTCGATATTGATATTATTGAAAAGATGATAATTCATATAATAACGATAAGAATTGATATTGTCGCCGGACAATCCGATATATTCATCGAGGTTAAAAGTTCTGGTCAATGAAAAATCGAGTTTTTCCTCGCGGCACATCCGTGACAGCTCGGCATAAAGTGATTCCATAGTGCGTCCGGTAGCCAGACCGAGTACGGATTCAGGACGCATCCGCACAGCGTCGCCGATTAATTCTGCAGTCAGCTTTACTGCCGATTCTGCTGATGGTTTGATAATTACTTCCATAATATTTCCTCCAATTTATTTAATTAAATACATTCATAACATTTATACGGTTATCACTTATTGCTGAAATATTCGATAGTCGCGGCCAGCCCTTGATCAAAGTCCGAAGTCGGAACAAAGCCCGTAGTTTTCAGTTTTTCCACCGATGCCATGGAATGTTTTACATCCCCTGGACGTTCCTCCAAGTATTTTACATTCGACTGTGAACCGGTCAGCGTCTTGATTTTATTCACCAGGTCATTGATAGTAATTTTACCGCCATACGCGACATTGTAAACTCCGGTGTATTCATCAGTCGCCATATGAACATTAGCAGCCACAATGTCTTTAACATAAATAAAATCCCGGGTCTGCTCGCCGTCACCATAAATACAGATATCCTCGCCGCTCACTGCCTTGCTGATAAAAATCGGCACCGCGGCGGCATAGGCGCTTTTGGGATCCTGACGCGGCCCAAAAACATTAAAATAACGCAGGCATGCCGTCTGTAATTTGCCGGTCGCGGTAAACATTCCGCAATAATATTCGCCGTCCAGCTTGGTTATGGCGTACGGACTTTTCGGCTCCGGCAACATTCCTTCATGCTTCGGCATGACCGGGTTGTCGCCATATATGGCCGCGCTGGTGCTGAAACAGAGTTTTCTGACTCCGGCGGCGGCGGCTTCTTCCAGCACAATCAGCAGTCCTTTGACATTGATTTCAGCGCATTCGATCGGTTTGAACATCGATTCCGGCACGCTGATCATAGCCGCCAGATGAAATACATAATCGACATCACGCATCGCGCCTTTCACGGTTGCCCGATCGCAAATATCACCTTCGATAAATTCGACCTTCAATCCGTCCAGATTTTCACGATGCCCGGAACGCAGATTATCGAGAATCCTGACCTCCGCCCTGCCCTGAAAATGTTCCGCCAGATGACTGCCGATAAAACCGGCACCGCCGGTAATCAATACTCTCATAATTATCTCCGATATCAAATTTCCGGATTGATATAATTTTTATTTGTGAAAATCATACTTTTCAAGGTAATCCGGCAATGCGGGCAACTCAAAAGGCATGCCGCCCGAACGGATGGAATCAGCGCTGAGACAACCCGTGGCCACACTGTAACGAGCTGCCTGAGGCGTTGAATTAGGGGTTCCATGGCCGCGCAACGCCGCAAAAAAGCTTCTGACGATAGCAGGATCAGAACCGCCATGACCACCTTTGCCGGGCGGAGTTCTGAACGTGGCATCACCATGCAGACGGAACCGATCAACTTTCCGGTCATCCCACAATTCAATTGTGGTGTCCTCATGATGGTCGCCGTAATTCTCAATTCTTCCCTTGGTACCGATTATCGTATAATTACGACAGGCATCAGGAGTAAAATGACACTGCATATAGCATGCCTGAACCCCGTTGGCGAGCTGCATATTAATCATGCTGATGTCCTCAACATCGACTACCGGATTGAAATCTTTTTGTTCCAGCGGCGGCCAATGGGTGGCATTGAACGTAACTTCAATCGGAACTTCAGGCTCCTGTGTCCGGCGCGGCAGTTTGTCATAAACAGCCAGCGTTCCCATACCGTTCACTCGTTTGGAAAAAGAACCTGCCAGCCAGTGAATAACATCAATGTCATGTGCCCCCTTTTGCAGCAATAGAGAATTTGCATAACGGCGGTCGGCATGCCAGTCACGGAAATACGCATCGCCGCCGTAACTGATAAAATGACGACACCAGATGGCTTTAACTTCACCGATCGCCCCGCTGTCAATCAGAGATTTCATTTTCAGGACAAAGGACATATACCGCATATTGTGTCCTACCACCAGTTTGCTTTTATGCTGATAAGCTGCCTCAAGAATACGGTCGGCACCGGCAATAGAAATCGCCATCGGTTTTTCCAGATAGACACCGACTTTGTTTTCAAGCGCAAAAACAGCCTGTTCCTCGTGGCAGAAGTCGGGCGAAGTGACAAACACCCCGTCCAGCTGTTCTTTTTCAATCATTTCACGGTAGTCCAAATAACCATTGGGAGTATATCCCTGATTCTCTTTAATTCTGGTCTTAAAACGATCCAGCTGATGGTTGGAAATATCCGCACCGGCAACAATTTTAACCTTATCTTCAGGCGTCAGATAAATATCCCCTAATTGTCCTCTGCGGCAGGTCCCGATAATACCAATTCTTAATTCCTTCATTTTTCAATCCTTGATTTATTATTTTGCGTAACTAAAAACACTTTATTTTAACAACTATGCTCTTTGCATAGGAATAACCCGAAAGTAGCTCAATCTTCCGATACTGATTCAAATCTAAAAAATATCTCCCTCCTGTCGGTTATCGATTAATAATATTTTTCAGCGTAATTCGTCCAACAGCTTGTTCATCCGATCCAGCTGCGTTTCAATGGATTCAACCAGCTTAAACTGGGTTCGACAGCGGTCAAGATTGTGTTCGGGACGGCTGATTTTAAAATAAACATCACCTGAAAGATAGTCAGTCAAAAAGCGTATTCCAATTTCAAGAGTGATAAGTTTGCCGCTGAACGGCAGATATTCCCTTTCGACCGGATTCAGAAATGCCCCTGCCTCTTCCAAGTAACCGCGCAGTAATGCTTCAAACATATCGAACTGCATAAAC
>JGI24712J26585_10004967_pt1 | contig 9954 bp, 7 predicted proteins | sample BioPla3DNA2_FD_26585 | JGI IMG/M metagenome (IMG submission 26585)
AGTAATTCCAAGGAGATAAGAAGGCATTTAGCGGTAAGAGATTATTTAAGGGCACATCCTAATGAAGTCCTTGAGTATGGACAATTAAAAAGTAAATTAGCAGATTTATACCTCTCGGATATTGAGGCTTACTGTGATGGGAAAGATGCCTTTGTTAAAGAACTAGAAAGAAAAGCATTAAATTGGTATGAAGAACTTAATCAATAGAAGATAGAAACTTCTTAAAAACAGAATAAAATCGATGTATATTCCAAAATCCCGTAGTAGGTGAAAGAGAAATCTTCATTTGCTGCGGGATTTGCTTTTTGATTGAAGTTAAGGTTAAGGGGAGAAGGCATAAGGGAGATATTAAACGGCGGGCATTTTGAATGTTAAAGGTTTTAATCGCACTTTTGATATAAGAATAGCGTACATAAACTTCAAGGGAAATGAGGGATAGAAAAGTAGATGTTCTTATAGGTTATGATGTAAAATAAAGGTATGCGATACACATTTATGGAATATTGAGAAGTAGAGATTATTTATACAATGGAAAGGATGACTTATTTATGAAGAAATTATGTTTGTTGTTATGTATTATTTTGCTGATGCCCGCTTTTTCTTCCTGCACTGCTAAGGAGTATGAAAACTTCCACGAACTTAATAGCGGCTCAAAGTTACAGCGGGGGAGTATAGTCTATTCTTTTTATAGTGCGTTGCCAAAAGAGTACCTTAGAGGCAAGCAAATAGGAATCGTGGGTAGGGATAAAAAGCATAAAGTGTTTGAGGTCAATGGTTTTTCATCCGATGAATGGATTATAGAATATTACGATGTCATCATGTCAGTTTATAATTTATACAAAGCAGATACAGTAACCGAAATTCCTGATGAGTTGAAACAATAGAACCATTTCACAACCAATTGTTTTAAAAAATGTTAGCAATAATATCATATCCTATTTATTGAAGAGAATAGGATATGATATTATTTTATCAAACAAAGGAAGGAGGGTTTCCAATGATTGAGGTCAATAACTTATCTAAAAGTTATTCTAATACCCCTATTTTGAAAAACGTAAGTTTGACTTTAAATAGTAATCGTATTCATTTTATCATGGGCAGAAATGGAAGTGGAAAAACGACTTTCATTAAATGTCTATTGGGACTTGAACATTATGAGGGAACGATCACATATGGCGGAAAAGTATTGGAGGATGTGCGGAAGGGTATTTTCGCTATATTTGACGACATTCCCCTTTACAATGATTTAAATGGCTTTCAAAATATCAGATTAATGTTATCTGATAAAAAATTTTTTGATAAAAATTATATTGCAGAACTTGGCTTATTATCAGACAAGAAGCTGAAAGAGAATATAAAAAATTATTCCCTAGGGGAACGCAAAAAGCTGGCATTGATTGCGGCCATACTTAATAACCCTAAATATCTCATTATAGATGAAATTTCAAACGGACTGGATATTGAAACCCTTGAAACCCTTCGAGAAAAATTGAATGTTTTAAGGCAGAATTCCTTAATACTTGCTACAGGTCATCATTTTGAATTTTATGAAAGCATCATTGATGAATTATTGGTTCTTAATGCTGGAACATTAACCTATATTTCAGATTATAGAAAAGGCGGTGACAAACTATATGAAATCTATAAACAATATATTGCAAGTGGCAAATAAAGAACTGTATTATCAATGGTGCTCAAAGAAAATTGCGATTTTGCTTTTTATCCTTCTTTTCTTGAGTATATTTCATCTTATAGGACTGCATAATCGTGTCATAACTTCTTATAACAGGTATCAAAGAACAGAAATGACCTATAGGGAAAATGGGATTGATATAGTAAAGGCATTAGAACAGCCTAACAATGTCTATGTAGAAAATAATTCAAAAATAACAAGCAATCCATTAAAAGACGATTTCATATCCCTTGCCATTGCTATTCAAAGCTTAAAGCCTCGGAATATCATCAGTAATACCCTTGAGTATTTAGTATTTGTTTTTTGCACTTTAATCTTCGGTATTTATGCCGCCTATGTTGCTACATATGATTTTAGATTTAAGACATACAAATTTGTATCTGTCGGCGATAACCAGAGAGATATCATTTTAGGGAAGTTATTATCTGTTATTATTACAATGACTGGAACAATGGTATTTGTACTTATTTTTACCTTCATAGGCTCTTTTATTGTAAATCCGATTGTAGTCGCTAAAGTACCGGTAAAGGATTTCACAATAGACATTTTTAATTATGAGTATGGCATTATACCACAGTTATTTTTATCATTTATAGTGATACTATTCTATGTGATTGTCGGATTTTCAATAGGATTTATTTTAAAAAGTATGCTGATACCAACGATTGGGTTATTGCTTTATGGCTTATTTATTCCTGTCTTGGGAGCTTACGACTTCAGGAATATAATTTCCTACTTCTCTCATCAGGTATTTACTTTTACAGCTCGATTTGTGATGTTTAAACCTATGCCAATTAATGAAGTGCTGGGCATATTACTAACCCTGGCAACAGCAGTCATTCTATTCGTTGTTCTTTTTACGGTAGCAAAAAAACGCAGTGCATATAGTTAAATTGTCAAGGGACATCAAACAGTTAAAGCGTAACCTTGTAGATTTTGAGGAGGAAAATACTATTGCTCAATACAATATAAGTTTATTCACAGATTATAAATCACCTAATGAGTTTGTAAAGAAATTCAAAGATCTATAGATAATAATGGGTCTTTTTTTATAGGGAGAGAATAATGCCGAAGAAATTTTGTTCAACTACGGCTTTTCTACAGAGAAAATATTAAGGTATAAAGCTTAACATTAGCGTTAAGATAAAGTATTATAAAATAATTTTATCAAACGACAAAAAACTGCAAAAAATTGCAAACTTACTTGTATAGATTAGTGGAAACAGATAAAATATAATTATAATTAATAAAGCAATAGAATTAACGGCGATTTGTTTTCCACTCTAAAATAGACTTGCTTTGTTAAGCAAGTCTATTTTAGTTAAAACTAATGGAATAGGGGGTGTTTATAATGAAAATATTTAAAATTTTAAGCAGCAAATTCAGGGAAAACGAAAAAGACGATATTAACTACTATAAGCAAAACAATTATAAAATAAATCCCTTATTTGAAGCCGTAAAGATTACTATAATATATGGATTGGTAGGAGAGCTGTGGATTTTACTATCGGATGAAATTGCCAGAAGCTTTTCGGGAAGTCTTGAAATGTATAAACAAATACAAACCTATAAAGGCGGAATCTATGTACTTGTAACAATGGTGTTAATTTTTTTACTCATATTAAGTAAAATGAGTCTTTTGAAAAAAGCCTTTAAAGAAATAACAAAGAATTATCAAGAATTAAGTTCTAAAAATCAAGAATTACTAAAGCTGGATCAAGAACTTAGAAGAAAAGTGGATGAATTAGAAAAACATAGAAATGCTCTTGTGATCAGTGAGCAGAGGTTAGAATTGGCTATTGAAAGATCAGATAATGGTATTTGGGATTGGGATTTAGAAAAAGGTACCTTTTATATTTCTCCAAATTGGAAAACTTATCTTGGATATGGGCAAGATGAAATTGACGATACCAGTGAAGCTTGGGTAGAATTGCTCCATCCAGAGGATAGAAATGAAGCTGTATCAAAAATACATGCATATATCCTCTCTCCACAAAGCTCCTATGAACATGTCAATAGAATAAGATGCAAGGATGGAAGCTACAAATGGATACTCGCCAGGGCAAAAGCCATCAAAAGTGAAGACGGAAGAGTTACTAGAATAGCAGGCTCACAAGTGGATATTACGAAGGTAAAACAATTAGAAGAAAAGCTGCATTTATTAGCTTACTATGATCAATTGACGGGACTGCCAAATAGATTTTTATTTGAAGAAAAAATGAATACCCTTTTAAGGGAAAGAACGTACTCTAACCAAAAGTTTGCCTTATTATATATGGATATCGATAATTTTAAGAATGTAAATGATACCTTGGGTCATTCTTCAGGAGATCTACTAATTCAATACGTTGCAAACATTTTAAAATATCACGTCAAAGAACCAGATTTTGTAGCAAGATTAGGCGGAGATGAATTTGCAATTATTTTCTGCGATATCAAGGATAACAAAGATGTTGTAGATAGAGTTCAAACCTTATTAAAGTATTTGAAAAGACCATGGATTCTTGAAAATCAAGAGTTTTATATAACTGTTAGTATTGGCATTGCAATATACCCTGAGCATGGGGATGACTTATCTCTATTGCTTAAAAATGCAGATATTGCCATGTATTTTGTGAAGAAACATCTTAAAGGGAATTACTGCTTTTATTCTTTAGAATTGCAAAACAAAAGCTTAGAGCAGATCAAAATGATTAATTATCTAAGACATGCCATAGACCATAATGAATTTTATCTTCTGTATCAGCCGATTATTGATTTACAAAGCAGCAATTTAATGGGGGCTGAAGTTTTAATCCGATGGGTGCATCCGAAGCTTGGAGTTATCCCTCCGATGAAGTTTATACCTTTGGCAGAAGAAACGGGTCTTATCTATGATATAGAAAAGTGGGTATTAAAAACGGCTTTAATGCAAAAGAAAGACTGGCAAGAAAAGAAATATCCGAATTTGAAAATATCTATCAATATTTCAGGAAAAAGAATTACCAGCGCAGGAATTATCAATGAAATCAGAGACTTATTGCATGAAACAAGGTTAAAATCCGATGAAATACAGCTTGAAGTAACAGAAACTGCTGTAATGAAAGATCTGGATGCATCTATGAAAATCCTAACTGAAATTAAAAATATGGGAATACAAATTGCCCTTGATGATTTTGGAACAGGCTATTCTTCTCTGACCTATCTTAAAAAATTACCTATTGATATTGTAAAACTGGATAGAGAATTCATTAAAAATATATCCATAGAAAATAATGATCGGTTGATCATAGAGCATATTATTAAGCTGATACAGGAATTAAACCTAAAGATAGTGGCTGAAGGTATTGAACTCCAGGAGCAGGTAGCTATTCTGAAAAATAACAACTGTGATTATGGACAAGGGTATTTATTCGGAAAGCCTGTTACCAAAGAGGAGTTTGAAAAATTAATGCTTTCTAATTAGCCTTATTTAGTATTGTTAATGAATTGAAGCACGAAGTATTGGCAGGAGTGACTTAATAAATAGAAGCTAAGGAGAGACGCTATGAGTAACTATACAAAAGAAGATTTAGACGCTGCTCTGCAAATTATATCTTCAACGATTAGTAACTGTGAAAAAATGCAGCCAAAATTTCCAGAAGGCACATCTCAGCATACCCTTCTTAAAAACAGGATAAAAGCCTTGTATATTTCAAAAGCCCTAATAGAAGGCGAAAACATTATGGACAGATATACAAGGGAAGAACTGATAGGAGCCCTAAGCCCTATATCTTCAATTATCAGCAAATGTGAAAAAGCACAGTTAAAATGTAAAGAGGGCTCCTCCCACTACACCCGATTCAAGAATATAATACATGCGATGTATATTTCAAAGACATTCATAACCGATGAAATCAATAAAAGTAGTTAATGTGACAAATAGCATAGAATTTCGATAAGAATTCTGATAAAATAAATTTAATATTCAAATAAACAGCTAAAAAAGAGCAATTTTAAAAACATCAAATGTAATAGCGCTATCAAAATTAAAAGACAATATGAAAACATACAGGATACTTTTTTATTGAACATAAACGTATACAATAAATTTTTAAGAAAGTAAGATGATACATGGAGAACCATAAAATTATTCAACAGATAAAGGCATCTAATGATTTACCGGAAGTTCCGAAATCTTTTGGAGAAATTTTAAAAATGCTTCTTGATCCCTGTAATTTTGACATGGATGCATGCATTGAAAAGTTTTCCTATCATCCTCAGCTTGAGAATGCTTTAATACAGGTATTAAATGATCATTCCAAACTAAAACGCGAGATTGTCAGCATAAAGGATGCAGTGGTTTATCTGGGTGCAAAAAATGCCAGAATCATTGCAATCGCATATGTTACCCGATTATTATTGCCGTACAGAAAAGGTAAGACTCAGATTTTTGACCATAATATTTATCTGAAACATTGTATTGGCACATCGATTGCCAGTTCTATGATCGCAGAGAAAACAGGTTTATGCGATAAAGACAAGATGTTTATTTACGGACTTATTCATGATATTGGTGTAATAGTCCTGGACGTATGTTTTCCTGAATACCTGGATAAGATTTATGAACTCCAAAAGAACGGTGTTCATCAAATCGTGGCAGAAAAAATAGTTTTAGGNGGAATAACCCNTTCGGAGATTGGCAGATGGCTATGCAAAGAATGGGGCTTNCCCGATGAAATTGCACAGATTGTAGGNTTTCATCATACTCCGTTTTTATCGAATCAATTTACAACCGAAGTACAGATCATTCATCTGGGAGATTCTATAAGTGCCAATTATTACGAACAGCTATTAGGAAATAAAACAGCGTTTATCTTTTCTGAAAAGATCATGGAAGCTTTAGGGGTAAATAAAGAATTCGTCAATGAAATTATTAGAAGGTTGCCAAAAGAAGTAGCAAAAATTAATCAAATCATAGAGTTCAAGGTCTTATAAAAAACAAATGATTCAAATCCCCGTTTTATTTGTTTTCTTTATGTATTTTCAATCTTTTAAAGAAAATATTTACAAGCATTTTATGGGCAGCACAATAGACAAAAAATAGAGAATTTTGTTGAAGAAGATTGACAAATACAGTATAATTTCATATTAATAATATAGTAATTTTTATATAATACTGTAAAGGCTTATTTAGATTTCCTTTATATAGGCTGTAATTATATATGACATCATACAAATTTCCGCTGAGAATAAAAAATTTTGGCGGAAATTTTTTGAGAATCACGAAAGTCAATGTATTTGTGTGGGTATTGGAGGGATTCGATGAAAAAAGGGGGTTTGAATTGTTTTAGGACATTTTTGTGGCTTCTTATATTTATTTCAGCCATTTTATGTGCAATGCAGTATAATCATGGAGAAAAAACCACCAAAAACATAGTAATTCTCAATTCTTATCACAAAGGACTTACCTGGACGGACGAACAGACAAACGGGATACTAAATGCGCTTAATCAGTATCATAACGATCTATCTATTTCAGTGGAATACATGGATTGGAAAAGGTATCCTACCGAAGAAAACATAAATAATATCTATACTCAATTGGAGTATAAATATTCCAATCAGAAAATAGATTTAATTTTAACGACAGATGATGCGGCTCTTGACTTTGCTTTGAAGCATCGGCATGCTATTTTTTCTGATGCGCCAATTGTTTTTTCTGGGGTCAATGAAAAAGATGCCTTAAGATTATTAAGGGAGCATCAAAAGGTAACAGGGGTAGTGGAAAAAGTTGATCCGGATCAAACCATAGCGCTCGCTTTAAAAATTAATCCGAAAATCAAAGAAGTTTATGTTATTTACGATAACACAGAAAGCGGATTGTCTACCGGGGAATTAACGATTGAAGCAATTCGTAGAATCAATCCGGAGATCAAAATAAAGACATATAATGATAAGCCTTTTAATGAACTATTGTCCGATGTCGCCCATGCCCCTAAAGACAGTATCGTTCTTATTACTACCTATTATTCGGACATAGACCATACAGTCCTTGGCTTTGAAAAGACCTGTAGATTAATTAGTGCCGCCAGCGCTGTTCCGATTTATCATCTATATACCTTTGGGCTAAATAATGGCGCCCTGGGAGGAAGTATGCTTAATGGAAAACTGCAGGGGGAAGCAGCTGGCCAGCTCGCTTTTAGGATTTTACAGGGCGAAGATATAGATCGCATACCCCGTAGCGACTTTCAGGCAACAGAATATATCTTTGACTATCATCAGCTTCAAAGATTTAATATTTCAAAAAGCAAATTGCCGAAGGAAAGTACAATCATCAATAAACCATTTTCATTTTTTGAGACATATCATGATATAGTTGTTACTACAATTATTATATTTGTAATCCTAGTAATCTTTATTTGTATATTGCTCTATCATTTAAAAAAGATCCATAGAATGAAAGAGGAGCTGGAAGCGAAACATGATGAGTTAACCCAGCTCAATAAAGAATTGACTGCCTCTGATCATAAAATCAAAAGCCAATATCTTGAATTGGTAAGAACGCAGGAAAATTTGATGCTTAGGGAACATCAATATCGGCTGTTGTTCGAAAAAATGCTGAATGGATTTTTTGTGTTTAAACCCGTATACAATGAAGATCACAAACTAGTGGATATTAAGTTCTTGAATGTTAATCCAAGCTTTAAACAACAAGCCAATATACAAATTGATGATGTTATTGGGAGAACATGGACGGATATCTTCGGTTATCCCAGCTTAGAATTGAGTATCTATGAGAGGATATTGGAAACAGGAAGAACTGAACGTTTTGAAACTTATTATGGAAAAATAAATGCATATTACTTAGTTAATGCTTTTAAGATATCCAGTAATCAAATAGGAGTTATTTTTGAGAATATCTCAGAGTATAAAATGGCAATAAAAGAAATTAAAAAGCTCAATGAAGAATTAGAACAAAGAGTTGCCATAAGAACTGCAGAACTTAGTCAGGCCATGGATGAATTAGAATCCTTTACTTATACCGCATCCCATGATTTAAAATCACCCCTTAGGGCAATAGACAGCTACAGCAGAATCATGTATGAAGACCATGGTAAAAATCTTCATAGTGATGCCGTAGATATCATTCACAACATAAGAGGCATCTGTAAAGACTTAATCAGTATGATCAATAATCTCTTAGAATACTCCATGGCATCGAAAAAAGAGCTAAGTAAAGAAGAAATCAATATAAAAGAAATGTTTATTTCCGTATTCAATGAACTGCAGCTTGCATATCCGGAAAGAGAGGTAAACTTAATTATTGAAACAGTCCTTCCCACTGTTTATGCCGATAAACTTTTATTAAGGCAAGTGATCTACAATATCCTGTCCAATGCTTTTAAGTTTACAAAGAATGCAAGCAAACCACGGATCATCATCGGCAATACGATTACTTCAGAAGAATATATTTTCTATGTCAAAGATAATGGCATCGGATTTAACATGGAGTATTCAAAAAAGCTATTTGGAATTTTTCAGCGGCTTCATACCAGTGATGAATTTGAAGGTACTGGCATAGGCCTCGTGACTATTAAAAAAATAATCCAAAAGCATGGGGGAAGGGCATGGATAGAAGGACAAGTGAACGTTGGAGCCACGATATATTTCACTTTGCCATTTTCTTGGTAAGAGAAGTTGGGAGGGGATAAAAAAGTGCTGAATGTGCTGATTGTTGATGATATGGATATTGTTCGCCGGGAGATCAAGCGGCTTAAGGTATGGGGGGAGTCTACAGGGTTTGTCATCGCAGAGGAAGCATCCAATGGACAAGCAGCTTTGGAGATTCTGGAAAATAGCTCTATAGACTTAGTAATTACCGACATAAAAATGCCGAAGGTAGACGGTCTGGAATTGCTTGAAAAAATTATGGAGAAAAATTTATGTCCGTGTGTTGTACTGCTAAGCGACTATACAGACTTTACGTATGCCAGACAAGGGATTATATTAGGTGCCTTTGACTATATGTCCAAGCCCGTTTGTGAAGAAGAATTTGAAAAATTACTCCATAGAGCAAAGAAGCATATCACTGCAAAAAGCAGGGAAAAAGAAAGGCTAAAAGCGCTCCAAAAAAATTTAGAAGAAATAGTAGAAGTCTACTTTTCGGACGCTGAAGTGAGGCAAGTAGTACACCTTATGGAGCATGGAGATATGGAATACATCGAGGCATTGTCGCGGATGATGGATAGAATAGAGAACCATTTAGACCATGAATTCCTCAAAATAGAAAGAGCCTTAAG
>JGI24712J26585_10004969_pt1 | contig 9952 bp, 5 predicted proteins | sample BioPla3DNA2_FD_26585 | JGI IMG/M metagenome (IMG submission 26585)
TTGAAGATAAATACAGTATGAAGCCTACAGCGGTAAGACTTGGCGAGCTTTTAGGTAAAGAAGTAATTATGGCTAAAGACGTTATTGGAGAAGATGCAAAGGCTAAAGCAGCTGCCCTAAAAGATGGCGAAGTCTTAATGCTTGAAAACGTTAGATTCCATAAAGAAGAGACAAAGAATGACCCGGCTTTTTCAAAAGAGTTGGCAAGTATGGCTGAAATATTTGTAAACGATGCTTTTGGTACAGCTCACAGAGCTCACTCTTCAACAGCAGGTCTTGCAGATCATTTACCTGCAGTTTGCGGTTATTTAATTCAAAAAGAAATCGATGTTATGGGTAAGGCACTTTCACATCCTGAAAGACCTTTCGTGGCAATTTTAGGCGGAGCTAAAGTTTCAGACAAGATTGCTGTAATAGAAAATCTCATAGACAAAGTTGATTCACTAATAGTTGGTGGAGGAATGGCATACACCTTCTTTAAAGCAAAAGGCTACAGTATCGGAACTTCCATCTGCGAAGACGATAAAGTAGAACTTGCTAAGAGCCTTATAGAAAAAGCAGAGAGCAAAGGCGTTAAATTATTGCTTCCTGTAGATAATGTTATAGGTTTGGAATTTAAAAACGATACAGAATATAAAACAGTTGAATCAAATCATATGCCTGATGGATGGATGGGTATGGATATAGGGCCTAAGACTGTAGAAAAATATTCAGAAGAAATCAAAAATGCTAAGACTGTTGTTTGGAACGGCCCTATGGGAGTATTTGAGTTTTCAAACTTCGAAAACGGTACAAAAGAAGTTGCAAAAGCAGTTGCTGAATCCGGTTCAGTGTCAATAATTGGTGGAGGAGACTCAGCAGCAGCTGTTGAGCAACTTGGTTTTGCTGATAAAATAACACATATTTCCACTGGTGGTGGAGCATCATTAGAATTCCTAGAGGGAAAAGTTCTTCCAGGAATAGATGTACTTATGGATAAATAAGGGGAGAGGTAGATTATTATGAGTAGAGTAAAAATAGCAGCAGGAAACTGGAAAATGAATAAGACAGCTACAGAGGCTGTTGAGTTTGTAGAAGCTTTAAAAGCAAAAGTAGCGGGCGCGGACGCTGAGGTTGTTGTAGGTGTACCTTTCGTTTGTATTCCTGGAGTTAAAAAGGCAGCTGAAGGTTCAAATATCAAAGTAGCTGCACAAAATATGCATTGGGAAGCAAACGGTGCATTTACAGGAGAAATTTCAGGGGCTATGCTCTCTGACCTTGGGGTTGATTATGTTATAATCGGCCACTCCGAAAGAAGACAATATTTTGCTGAAACTGATGAGACAGTTAACAAAAAAGCTCATGCGGTATTTAAATATGGTATGAAGCCTATTGTTTGCGTAGGTGAGACACTTGCACAAAGAGAGCAGGGCGTTACAGCTGAGCTTGTTGGATATCAAGTTAAAATTGCATTACTTGGATTGTCAGCTGAGCAAGTTAAAGAAACTGTTATAGCTTACGAACCAATATGGGCTATTGGAACTGGTAAGACAGCTACAAACGAGCAAGCTGAAGAAGTTTGTGCAATTATCAGGAACGTAGTTAAAGAATTATATGGTAATGATGTTGCTGAAGCGGTAAGAATTCAATACGGTGGTAGTGTTAATGCTGCTAACGCATCAGAAATCTTTGCTATGCCAAACATTGACGGTGGTCTTGTTGGTGGAGCAAGCCTTAAGCTTGATGATTTTGAGAAGATAGCAAAATACAATAAATAAGAATTACTCAATTTTATTGAGGATTATATTATTTTTTGAAATGACAAGTGATCAGTTTTTAGGAAGAACGCATAATTTTAATTTCAACAAAGAGTTAAGGGAAAATATTCCTTAACTCTTTTGGAGTATAGGAATTTAAATATGAAAAAAATCTGATATTGAATCAATAACAAATTATGTAAAGTAAATGCATTTCATCCCATGAATCATGCATTATGTCAGGAATTATTGAATTTAGATAATGTTAAATATATAATAAATTGCGTAAGCAGCATGGGAAAAAAGTGGTGAGGTGATAATGCGATGTCAAAGATAACTATAGATGCAAAGGCGTTAGAGAATATAAGAAATAGAATTAATGATCTTTACAGAAGAGTTGGAAGTGTTGAAAACAGTCTTTCATCTGTAAGAAACTCACTCGACTGGGATGTTCGAAACCGTAATGGAATAGATGGAAATATTTGTGATGTTATTGAGAATATTTCCGATAGGGAAATAGAGCTTTTGAAAGCAGAACAGTTTTTAACTAGCACTATTGAAAGCTATAAAGCTGCAGAACGTCAATTATTGGTGAAATTAAATATGAATAACGAGGACCCTAAGCCAGAAAAGAATAATGCTTACGATAAAATTAAAGATTTAATTTTGTTAACAATAAAAAGTTTGACGAAAATTCTCAACAGATACTTTAAGAGAATATTAATGGCAAGTCCATATTTTTTAATGGTTGCCCAATTAAGACGTATATTAAAAATACTAATGGCTTTAGGTATTAAGCTAAATAACGAGCAGCTTGAAGAACCTAAACTTGATAAGACTCACATACCTATACTAGATGGAGTCCTTGAATATAACCTTGATGAATATAACCCAGATGTATTAATTATGCAAAAGCGATTAAATGAATTAGGATATACCGACGCAAGCGGTAATAAGCTTGAGGAAGATGGTGTTTTTGGACCTAGGACTCTTGAGGCTGTAAATAAATATAAAGAAGAGTATAATTTGTGGAATAGTGGAGAACATGAAGGAAAAGTTGGAACAACAACTTGGGAGCACATGTTCACTAATCCAAAAGTTCCTTATAATAATGAAAATGTTCCTAGTGGTGAGACAGGTACTGATGCTCCAGTAAATGTTGAACCTAATACAGGTGCATACAGTGAGTTTGATTATAATTGGACAGGTGAGCATGTTACTCCTGAGTTTAAATCTAAGGTTATTGAGATAGCTCAAAAGCTTGGAATCGATCCTGATGACCTCATGGCAATTATGGCTTTCGAGTCAGGCTTTAGTCCAACAGCTGTCAACGGAAAATCTGGTGCAACCGGCTTGATTCAATTTATGCCGTCAACAGCTAAAGGTCTTGGAACATCTACAGAACAACTCGCAAAGATGACAGCTATAGAGCAATTGGATTATGTTTATGAATATTTTAAAGGATATACAGGAAAAATTCACAATGTTTATGATGCCTATATGGTTGTATTTATGCCGGTAGCTGTAGGAAAGGATAATGATTTTATACTGGGAATAAAGGATTCGGATCAAATTATGCCCGGTACTAAAAGTACTTGCTATGGAACAGTTTATGCGCAAAATTCAATTTTGGATATCAATGGAGACGGGATAATAACAAAGGGAGAAGCTGCCCAAAGGGTCATAGATAAAAGAGACACCTATGAAAAAACAAATAATTCTCCCTCAGAACCAAAACCAGAACCACAACCAGAACCACAACCATCTGGTGGAAGTAACAGTAATTTTGAAGCATATACTGTAAAGTCTGGTGATACATTAAGTGCTATTGCAGCAAGGTATAATACAACGGTTGCCAAACTTGCAGAAATCAACAATATATCTAATGTGAATTTAATAAGGGTTGGACAGGTTTTAAAAATCCCTAAATTTAACGGTAGTATTCCGGATGGGAGCAATACTACACAGCCGAGTAATCCAGCTCAGACTTCCGGCGAGGGTCTTACACACAACAGTAACGGAAATGTGAGTAATACAAATGCTTGTGTACCTGTTAAGCCTCTTATTACGAATACTGGTGAAAGAAGTGCAGAAAACTATAATGCTGTAATAGACCAGTTTAACGTAGCTTCTAACCCTCGCTATAAAATCAGAAATAATAATACCTACTGTAATATTTTTGGCTGGGATGTTACAGTGGCGATGGGAGCTGAACTGCCACATTGGATAAATCGTGCTACAAATGAGCCCTATACCTATGATACGTCAAAAACCTATGCCCAAAATGCTGATGTTGCTCGTGAACTTAATGCAAATAGTGTAGCTGATTGGGTTAGGGATTATGGTCCAAATTATGGCTGGAGACCTGCTACAGCACAAGAAGCACAGGCGGCTGCAAATGCAGGTAAACCAACAATTGGTGTATGGAAAAATACAGGAGGTATAGGTCATGTTATTGTGGTCAGACCAAACCCTACTAATGATGGTGAAATACATATTGCACAAGCTGGGGCAAGTAATTATAATCATGGTACATTGAGTAATCATGCCAGTTCAAAATTTAGAAACGGAGTTTTATTCTATGTTCATGACTAAGAGCAAAATCGTGTTTAGTTAAATGAGAATAATAAGGTGGTTTATATATGAAGAGGATTATAATTTTTTTAATATTTACATCTTTATTTTTGGTATCCTGTGTAAAAACGGATGATGTTAAAGTCAATCCCACTAGTACCAATACTAATACAGCAAACAAAGTGCAAAAAATAACTAACCTTTTTAGGATAAGTCAAGATGACAAATGGGGATACATTGATAAGGATGGACAGGTGATAATTGAACCGCAGTTTGAGTATGCGGGAGATTTTTTTGAGGGTAAGGCTGCAATAAAGCAAAATGGCAAATATGGATATATTGATGCGGCAGGTTCAATTATTATTGAACCGAAGTTTTATGAGTCCTATACTTTTTCCGAAGGTATGGCGAGTTTTTGGGCTGAGGATGATTATAAGTTTGGTTATATAGATGAAAAGGGTGAAGTTGTAATAGAACCGGTGTTTGACTATGCAGAACTCTTCAAAGAAGGATTGGCACTGGTAAAAAAAGGTGATAAATACGGTTATGTAGATAAAAAGGGAAATATCGCAATAGAGGCTAAGTTTGATTATGCCTACAGCTTTTCTGAGGATTTAGCATATGTAGTTTTAGATAATAAATCGGGCTATATCAATGAGACCGGAGATTTTGTAATTGAACCTAAGTTCGATGGTGGTGAAGCTGAATTTACAAGCAATGGCAATTTCTCCGCTGGAATGGCACCGGCTAAGTTGCCTGATAATGACAAATGGGGATATATAAATAAAAAAGGCGAATATGTGATACCGCCGCAGTACGAGTATGCCTCAGATTTTTCTGAGGGTTTTGCTGTTGTATCTTCTGAGGGTAGTTATGGGTATATTGATGTGGAAGGTAAAATCGCAATAGATGCCAAGTACCTTGAGGCGTATCCTTTTTCAGATGGATTAGCGATGGTCAAAGCAAATGATGATTATTATGGATATGCGTATATTGATAAGGAAGGGAAGTTTGTTACAGAGCCAATTTATGCTCGGGAGGAAGGTTCACAGATAGGGTTTAAAGATTTTTTTGATGGAGTTGCAAGGATCTTTACAAAGGAATATGTGTGGGGATATATAAATAAATCAGGGGAACTAATTTGGAAATTACAGACTCAACAAGTAAATGAAAACTCAAATGTTGATAATTATCTTAATGAAGGTGAAAAGCTTTTGTCACAAGGTAAGTTTGATGAAGCTATGCAGGCTTATGACAAAGCTATTGAACTAAAACCGGACTATGCACATGCCTTTTTAGATAAGGGTAAGTTGTTGGCAATGCTTGGAGAAACAGATAAGGCAATTGAAGCTTATGATAAAGCTATTGAGCTAAAACCAGATTATGCAGAAGCCTACTATCAAAAAGGTTTGCGTCTTCAAATTTTAGGTGATTTTGATGCATCTATTCAGTTGCTAAATAAGGCCATTGAATTAAAAACGGATTACTCCGAGGTATATTTTATTAAAGGGGTTGCATTGAGGTCAATAAATAATTACAACGAGTCTATAGAGGTTCTTGATAAGGCTATTGAATTAGACCTCAAGAATGTAAACGCATACATTAATAAAGCAAGATCATTAGGTGGATTGAGCGAATATGCTGCTGCAATAGAGACTTTAGAAAAAGGTATTGAAATAGCCCCCGAGGATGCCTCGTTATACTATGAACAAGCCGTATTTTATGCCATTATGGAGGATGCGAATAATTCCATAGAGAGCTTAAAGAAGAGTTTATCCCTGAACCCTAATTACAAAAAAATAGCAGGAAGTGAACCAGGGTTTTCGAGCTTAAAAGATAATGGTGAGTTCCAAACACTTATAGAGTATTAATTTAAGGAAAAAATACCAATGCTTTTTATATGGAAAAATACTGGTGAGGTGATAATACAATGTCTAAAATATCTTTAGATGTAAGGGCGTTAGGGAATATCAGGAATAGAATTAATGATCTTTACAGAAGAATTGGAAGTATTGAAAACAGTCTTTCATCCGCAAGAAATTCACTAGATTGGGATGTTCGAAACCATAATGGAATAGATGGGAGTTTTTGTAATGTACTAGAGGATATTTCAGATAGAGAAATAGAGCTGATGAAAGCAGAACAGTTTCTAATTAGCACTATCCAAAGCTATAAAGATGCAGAGTGTCAATTATTGGTGAAACTAAATATGAATAACGAGGACCCTAAGCCAGAAGAGAAGGAAGCTTATGAGCAAATTAAAGATTTAATTTTGTTAACAATAAAAAGTTTGACAAGAATTCTCAACAGTTACTTTAGAAAAATATTAATGAGAAGTCCGTATTTTTTAATAATTGCCCAATTAGGACGAATATTGAAAATATTGATAGCTCTAGGTATTAAGCTAAATAACGAACAGCTTGAAGAAAATGAACCTGATAAAACTCATATACCTATACTAAATGGTGTACTTGAATACAACATAGATGAATATAACCCCGATGTATTAATTATGCAAAAGAGGTTAAATGAATTAGGATATACCGACGCAAATGGTAACAAACTTGAGGAAGATGGCATTTTTGGATCGAGAACTCTTGAGGCTGTAAATAAGTATAAAGAAGAGTATAACTTGTGGAATAGTGGAGAACATGAAGGGAAAGTTGGAACAACAACTTGGGAGCACATGTTCACTAATCCAAAAGTTCCTTATGAACCGGAAGGTGATAATGCTGGAACTGGTGAGGGAAATGGGACACAGGAGCCTCCTAGTAATGGAACATATTCCGATGGCTTAGTGAATATAGATACTTTGATAACTCTTGTAGATGATTACTCAGACTTTACATATACTGATGCACAAGGAAATGTTTGTGAAGGGTTACAAATTCATTATGATTGGGCAGGAAAGATGTCCTTAGAAGAGATAAATGCAAAAATGATCGAGCTAGGCTTAAGCGCTGATGACCCAAATCTGCAACAAAAGATGATTGATCTAGCAAATAACGAAGGTATAAGGCTTGGAATAGACTGTTCGGGCTTGGTTTTGCAATTGATAAATCAATCAACAAATGGAATGGCTATAGAATATTATAAGGAAGTTATACCTGGATTGGAAAACGTCAGTGATGTTATGCATTACGGAATATCAGCAGCTAATTTGACTTCACTAGAGTACAGTACAAAGATTGAAACTCTCTCCGATGTTAGACCGGGAGATTATATAAGGTTTGATGATGGAGCTCATATTGGAATAATATATAAGGTAGAAGGAAATACAATATATTATATACATTCAAGTGGAGGAAAAGGACCACACAAAGGTACTATTACAGTAAGTGAAGAAGGCATGACAGGATTGGATTTGAAGAATCATGGTACCTTTGATGACTGGAGTCCCGAATATTCTCAAAGAATAGGAAGCTTGTTTAATTATATTTGCAGACCAAACTTTTTATATTCGAATGATACAATTTCACAGCCTGAGAATGTGCCTCCTGTGACAGCTAATAATCAAGAAAGTACTCAAATGATGAACAACCTTAGAAATAACACTAGTTTAGGTCTTTCGCAAGAGAAAAAAGATTCTATGATAATTATGGGTACTACATTACTTAACGAGGGCTATGAACCAGCTTTTGTAGCTGGAGTTCTTAGTAATATCCAAGCAGAGGGAACGACAGGGAAGTTTGAAAGCTCAAACTACGTTTCAAATCCGGGTGATAAACCTGATTATTTGGTGTACATGGATTCGAATTATAATTATAGAAGTGAGTTTTCGGGAAAAAACATATCCGAAGTTGGAATAGAAAAAACCTATAACGTATTAAAAGAATTGGAGAGGAACGGTTATACAGGAAAGTTTGGACTTGGCAGTGTTCAATGGACTGGTTCACGTACAATGGGTCTGATTAATTGTTACATTGAAGTGTGCGGAAAAGATGGTTATCCGACAAAAGAGCAATGTCTTCAGGCAGAGAGTCTGTTTATTGCTAGGGAGTTTAATAATGACTATCATTATGTGTATGAAAAGTGGGAAAGTCAATATAAAAATGCAGACAATGCTGCATATGGTGCCGGTAGCATAGTATGTACGGATTATGAAGTGCCTACCGATAGATTTAACAAAGCTGTAACAAGGGGCAACAATTCGGAGAATATATATGATGTAATGATGGGGTCTTAACTGATGTTACTGCATAGAAAAGGGGATAAGCATGAATAGAATACTAATAGGTGTAATTATTACAGCTGTAATGATGTTAGTTGGATGTAATAAAGCCGTGACAGAACCGCAAGTTGTTATATCACCAGTGGTTGATGAAAAGAAAGAGGATATAAATATAGAGAAAACAGAACAACCAGAACGATCGGAACAACCAGAACAGACTGTCAACCCAACAAGCTTGCCAGTGGATATTAAAACATATGAAGATGAGACCCATAAAAAAATAATATATAGTAAACTGACTTTAGATACTGGTTCATATCATATAGTTTCAGAAACAAGCAAGGATAATGCTGTAACCTATAAGTGCGAAATAGATAAAGGCACCACAAGGCCTAAAACTAATATGTTCATTACAATTCAGGAAACAAAAAAACAAGATTTTCAGGATGTTGAGAGTATTGTGGCTTATTTAAGAGATATTTCTCCTGATTATGAGAATATACTGATTTATAGTAATGTAACAGATGATTCTGGGATTATTGATTTATATAGTGTAGAAGGAGTTGGATTGACAAATTATATAGTCTGCTATAGTGAGGTTTGCTATTTGATGGAATCGGATTTTAATGTTCTGGATTCTTATTTATTCCAAAACAATCCTTCCGAGGATTATAAGATACAGCAGCAAAAAATAGAGTGTGCTGATTCTTTTACATCCCTTGTCAATAAAACTTTTTCTTCTAAAGATAAAAAGGCTGAGTTTGCTATAGCTCAAGGTAAAGGTGGAGCAAAATACTACGCTCAATTAAATATTGGTGACAAGGGAGAATACCAATTAACATTGAAAAATGAGCAAGGTGAAATGACACTATCTACCTTCGCATCAAGCGTTGATGAGGTAGTCAAATTCCTAGACGTAAATCTTGATGGCTATGCAGATATGCAGTTTTTGAATCAAGCGGGTGCGCTCAATAATATTTATGACCTATATATCTGGGACGAACTTACAAAGAATTTTGTCAAAGTAAAATGTGAAGAGATGCTTTCAAATTTTGAAGTGTATGATGGATATTTGATAAATTGGGTAAAAGATAATATACAGTCAGGAGTTAAGCAGAAACTCATTTGGGATAAGAACACCTTGATAAAAGAGTCTGAAGAGACGTATGAAACAAACTGAGATAACAGGGACGGTTCTTTATACCTTGCTAAAATTATCAAGCTGAGGCTCCAGAAGTTGATTAAAAAATAATTTTAGCTTTAAATAACATGTATAATTTTATATAATGGTAATACTAACTAAAGTATGAAAGAAAAACAAACGATCACAGCCTGAAAGGATATACTGAATGAAAAAGAAGTTTAGCTTAAATAGATAAGTATTTGCTTTTTTCATAATATCATATAAAATTCTGTTTTTCACTACTAAAAGCAAAAAATTATCCAAAATAATATCCATTCGCTTTAATTT
>JGI24712J26585_10004970_pt1 | contig 9951 bp, 9 predicted proteins | sample BioPla3DNA2_FD_26585 | JGI IMG/M metagenome (IMG submission 26585)
GTTTGTATTTTCAGGAAATGGGATATATAAATTTATTGCAAGAAGCGGAATGATAATTAGTAAAGAGTGGGCTTACCCACTCTTTATTCGTAAAAGACATTGAAAGAGATTCCCGGTAAAGGAGATGGTCCGATGGAAACAAAAGAAAATAGGGGTAAGCAAGGTGTGGAAAAAATTATTGAAGACCTTGCCCTTCGCGTGCTTAATGAAATGGATCTTGAATTGGTGGGGATAGAATATAAGCCTTATAAGGGCAAGGTTCATCTGGTTGTATATATTGATAAACCCGGTGGAGTATTCATTAAGGATTGTGAGCAGGTCAGCAAAGCCCTTGGTGAACTGCTTGACCGCGAAGATCCTATACCCCATAGTTATGTGCTGGAGGTATCTTCGCCGGGCGTTGAAAGGCCGTTGATGAAGAAGGCTGATTTTAAACGTTTTATCGGGAATTATGTCCGGATAAAAACCTTTTCCAAAATTAACGGGCAAAAAAATTTTCTTGGAGAGCTAATAGGTTTGCAAAATGATAGCATCCTCCTTCGAACAGATGAAGGAGAAATAATCAATATTTCCCTGAAAGATATTTCCAAAGCCAACCTCTTTTTTAAATAAAACTTTTATATAAAACATAAGGGGGTATTCTAGATGAATCAAGATTTTTTGCTGGCCCTTGAAGCTATTGAAAAAGAAAAAGGAATTAAAAAAGATACTTTATTTGAAGCGATAGAGGCAGCTCTGATCTCAGCTTATAAACGAAATTTTAATTCTGCACATAATGTTAAGGTAAATATATCCAGAGATACAGGTGAAATAGGGGTTTTTTCATGCCTGCAAGTTGTTGATAAAGTTCTTAATCCCCAGCAGGAGATCCTTTTAGAAGAGGCCAGGAAGAAAGACCCTCATTATGAACTGGGGGATATCGTTGAGCATGAAGTAACACCAAAAAATTTTGGCAGGATCGCTGCACAAACCGCAAAACAGGTTGTCATACAGCGCATCAGGGAAGCTGAAAGGGACCTTATCTATGAGGAATATGTAGATCGGGAAGAAGATATTGTAACAGGTTTAGTTCAGCGCTTTGAACAAAAAAATGCTATAATTAATCTTGGTAAAACAGAGGCGATTTTGGCCGTGTCTGAACAAATACCAGGTGAATCATATAAACAGGGGGATCGTATTAAGACATATATTTTAGAAGTAAAAAAGACAACAAAAGGACCGCAGATTCTTGTATCGAGGACCCATCCGGGTTTTTTAAAGCGTTTGTTTGAACTGGAGGTCCCAGAAATATTTAATGGTGTTGTTGAAATAAAATCAATCTCTCGCGAGCCGGGTAACCGTTCTAAAGTTGCAGTATATTCCAGGAATAAGGATGTNGATCCTGTAGGGGCATGCGTTGGNCCAAAGGGTTTTCGNGTACAATCTATCGTGAATGAACTTAAAGGCGAGAAGATTGATATTATNGAGTGGAGTGATGAACCGGAGCTATTTGTTGCCAGGTCATTAAGCCCTGCTAAAACTTTGAAAGTAGAAATAAAACCGGAAAATAAAACTGCGATGGCGGTAGTACCTGATTACCAGCTGTCTCTGGCGATAGGGAAAGAAGGGCAAAACGTTCGATTGGCTGCAAAGCTTTCAGGCTGGAAAATAGATATCATAAGCGAGTCCAGGTATCATGAACAATTTGAACATCAAAAGGAACAAAAAGAAAGTGAACCGATTAACGACAATACCGATACAGGTATTGTTCAAATGATGGACGGCGACCATGAACTGGAAGATGAGCAAAACGCTTAAAGATGATGTCTCGCTCATAAGCCGGTAAATTTTGAAGGGAAGATGGTTATTTATGGTTCGAAAACGCAAAATCCCTCAAAGGATGTGTTTGGGGTGTCGTGAGGTAAAGGATAAAAAAGAGCTAATCCGTATTGTCAGGACACCTGCAGGGGATATTGAGCTGGATAAAACCGGGAAAAAGGCCGGCAGGGGCGCATATATCTGCCCAGAGAAAGATTGTTTCATTAAGGCAATTAACAGTCGAGGGCTTGAAAAGAGTTTGCGCAGGAAACTCCCCGAAGATATACTTGCTCTGTTAAAAGATCAACTGGAAAGGCCCGATTAACAAGGAAATGGGGCGGTGGGCCGAAACTTTTGTCTTGCTGCAGACCAGGAGTTTCGCCCCGCTCCGGAGGACATTCCTTATTATTTTAAGGAGGTAAATTCTAATGGAGGTGTAATTCAGTGGGAAAAGTAAGAGTATATGAACTGGCTAAGGATTTAGGAATGAATAGTAAAAAACTAATTACTGTTCTTCGGGAGCTTAATGTAGATGTAAAAAATCATATGAGCACCATGGACGAAGATGTTGCAAAAAGGATACTGGATATGTTAACAAAAGGAGAAAAAAAACCGCTTGATGTTCAAACTGATGCTGCAGATAAAAGTACGGAAGCAGTACTCGAAGAAGCTCCTGTGAAAAAGAAGGTTCCTGTCAATAAACAGGTTAACAAAAAAAATGTCAAAGAGGGACGTAAAGCAAGGAAAACCGCAAAATTAAATCAGGAAAAACAAATAACACCGGAGGAAGTCCTTCTCCTAGAAGGAAGGGTTACGGTGGGTGAACTGGCGGGAAGAATTAATAAGCCTGTCTCGGATATCCTGCAAAAACTACTCGAACTGGGGATAATATCCAATATAAACCAGCAGTTAACTGAAGATCAACTGGAAATCCTGGCCGAAATGTACAAAATTAATATTAAAATCAAAGCAGACCCTGATGAAGAAGAACTTTTAAATATCATCGAAGAAGATGAGCATGATAATAAGGTGCTGAAGGCAAGGCCGCCGGTTGTAACAGTGTTGGGACATGTCGACCATGGGAAAACCTCTCTATTAGATGCAATAAAGGAAACTAACGTTCTGGCTACTGAAGCCGGAGGGATTACGCAGCATATAGGGGCATATACAGCTGAAATCAACCAAAAAAAAGTGGTATTTCTTGATACTCCCGGGCATGAAGCTTTTACCGCAATGCGTGCCAGGGGTGCACAGGTCACGGATATTGCAGTACTGGTTGTTGCTGCCGACGATGGTGTTATGCCACAGACGATTGAGGCCATAAACCATGCCAAAGCGGCAGGGGTACCGATCATCGTTGCAATAAATAAAATTGATCGGCCTAATGCCAATCCGGAGAGGGTCAAAAAACAGCTGGCCGATGTTGGTTTGATTCCGGAAGAATGGGGCGGGGATACAATTTTTGTAAATGTAAGTGCCTTGAAGAAGGAAGGCCTTGACGAACTTTTAGAGATGATCTTGCTGGTTGCTGAGATGGCTGAGTTGAAAGCAAATTATTCGCGTCATGCAAAAGGGACTGTCATTGAAGCGAAGCTTGATAAGGGCCGGGGGCCGGTAGCGACAGTACTTGTTCAGGACGGAGTAATAGAAGTCGGTGATCCGATTATCTGTGGAAATATTTATGGTAAAGTAAGGGCAATGATTGATGATAAAGGCAAAAGGATTAAAAAGGCTTATCCGGCAACCCCTGTGGAAGTTTTAGGGTTGGCGGAGGTTCCTCAGGCCGGGGACAGTTTTCTTGTAGTAAAAGATGAAAAGCTTGCCAGGCAAATAGCGGCTAAAAGAGGAGAAAAACTAAGAGAAGCAACCCTTCGCAAAGTTCAGAGAGTATCGTTGGAAGATTTTTTTAGCCGCATTGAGGACCAGGAAATCGATTTAAATTTAATTATTAAAGCCGATGTGCAGGGTTCTGCTGAAGCCTTGCAGGAATCGCTGTTAAAAATTGAAAATGAGCAGGTTAAAATTAAAATAATTCATAAAGGGGTAGGAGCAATTACCGAATCCGACGTAATGCTCGCTTCTGCTTCGAACGCAATTATTGTAGGGTTTAATATCCGGCCGGAGGCGAATGCAAGAAAACTGGCGGAAAAAGAACAGGTTGATATCAGGCTTTACCGGGTAATTTATGAGGCTATTGAAGATGTAAAAGCTGCCATTAATGGACTGCTCGAACCCGAATATGAGGAAAGGATTCTGGGTCAAGCGGAAATCAGGCAGATATTCAAAGTTTCCAGGATTGGGACCGTAGCAGGTTCATATGTTTTGGATGGAAAAATTAGCCGTAATGCTACCATGCGGGTTATTAGAGATGGAACGGTGATTCATGAAGGAAAAATTGAATCCTTAAAGCGTTTTAAGGATGATGTAAAAGAAGTGAACACGGGATTTGAATGCGGTATTGTTCTGGAAAACTTTAATGACTTAAAAGAAAAGGATATTTTGGAAGCGTTTGAAATGATGAAGGTTACTGCGACTTAATAGTATATGATCTGTAATAAGCTTCTTGGGGGTTATAAAGATGGGAAGACAGCGCCGCCAGAGAGTTGCAGAAGAAATAAAGAAAGAAGTTAGTGAGATAATTCGTTTTGAACTGAAAGATCCAGGTTTGAAGAGAATGACAAGTATTACGGATGTTGAGGTCTCTGGAGACCTGCGTTATACGAAAATTTTTGTCAGTATCTATGCGGACAGGGAAGAACAGGAGAAAGCCTTAAAAATTCTTCAAAAGGCCTCCGGCTTTATACGGTCTGAAATAGGGAAGCGTATACGTTTGAGACATGTGCCGGAGATAGAATTCTGCCTTGATAGCTCTATGGAATACGGAGCCCGTATAGATAACGTCCTGAGGCAAATAAAGCCTGAACTGGGGGCTGAAGAATAAAATGAATGCTGCCAATGCCAACCTGCTTAACCTGCGTTCCTTGCTCGCCGGTAATTATGATAATATCTATATTTTTACCCATTTGAGGCCGGACGGTGACGCTATAGGTTCTTCTCTGGCTTTGGCTAATGCGCTAAAAACCGGGTGTAAAACTGTGGAGGTATTCTGTCCGGATGTTATACCGTCCAGGTATTCTTTTCTTCCGGGCGTAGATAATTTTCAAGTCTCATTTACGGCCAGGGAAGGAAAGAGTTTGGCTTTTATCCTGGATTGCAGTGACTTAAGAAGGCTGAATAATATGGGGGAAAAAGTACTGCAGCTTGATAGAGTTGTAAATATAGATCATCATATTACCAATGAAAAATTTGGGGATGTAAACCTTATTGATGCTTCAGCAGCATCAACAGGGGAAATTATCTATCAAATATTAAAGGATGATTATGAGCTTAATTATGATATCAGCCTATGTTTATATGTTGCCATTAGTTCCGATACCGGGTCTTTTAAATATGAGAACACAACCCCTCAAACAATGGAGATTGCCGCGAGGCTGCTGGAAAAAGGTATAAACCCTTTCTATGTCAGTCAAAAAATATTTGATGAATATCCGGCATCTACTATTTTTTTGTTACGTGATGCTCTGGGATCGTTACGATTTGATGAAACAGGGAAAATTGCCTGGATGGTTGTTGACGATGCAATGCTGAAAAAACATGGTGCGGAATCATCGGATCTGGATGGCTTTATTAATTATGTTAAAAATATAGAAAGCGTCGAGGTTGGGATATTTTTCTATCAAACAGATAAAGGGGAAACGAAAGTGGGATTTCGTTCAAAAACGGTTGATATAGCTTCTGTTGCCTACTCACTTGGTGGAGGCGGTCATCCTCGCGCAGCCGGTTGTAGTTTGCGAGGGGAACCGCAAGAAGTGATTGCTAAAGTGGTACAGTCTGTAGCACAGCTTTTTTGTAAGGGGTAATTTATTTGGATGGTTTTTTAAATGTATTAAAGCCTCCCGGGTTAACTTCGCACGACGTTGTTGAACATATACGCAAAATTACCAGGGTTAAAGTAGGGCATGGCGGTACTTTGGACCCCGGGGCAGCCGGGGTTTTGCCTGTTCTCCTGGGAAAAGCCACCAGACTGTCTTCTTACCTGGTTGACTTTTCTAAAACCTACCGGGCAGAGCTGTTCCTCGGTTTATCTACAGATACCGCCGATGCATCCGGCAAAATAATCAAAACGGCATCTTCTTTTAATTTTAGCCTGAAAGATATTGAAAAGGTGCTTCAATCTTTTGAAGGAGAAATTATGCAGATCCCCCCAATGTTTTCAGCATTAAAACACCGGGGGAAAAAACTCTACGAATACGCGCGTCAGGGGAAGACTGTTGAACGCAATCCGAGAGCGGTAAAAATTTATTCTATAAAAATATTAGAATATCTGCCTCCTCAAAGATTATACTTTGAGGTAAAATGCTCTAAGGGTACCTATATCAGGACGCTCTGTGCACAGATCGGTGATGCCCTTGGTTGTGGCGGACATATGGCATTTCTCCTGAGAAAGGAGGTTGGCCCATTTGTCCTGTCGGAGTCACATGCTTTAGAGGATATTTCAGGCAAAACTTTGTCGGAGGGCCTTCTATTGCCGCTGGATTTTCTCTTTCAAGGGACGGATTATTTAATTCTTGGGCACAAAGATATTCTCTCTCTTTTACAGGGACGCTTTCTCCCATTGAAAGAGATTTCAAACAGGGCAATAAATGTTTTTTGTGAACCTGTTAGTGAAAAAGTAATCCCGGTATATACAAATAAAAAGGAATTTGCTGTATTAGCCCGCTGGAAGTACGCTCATGGTTCGGGTTTTATTTTAAAACCCGAAAAGGTATTCAAACCATTCAACAAGGACTAAGGTGAATCTCCAATGAAGATAATTTATAATGTTGAAAATTATGATGGAAAAGACAGGTTTGTTATTGCCCTTGGGAATTTTGACGGAATACACCTGGCACACAGAAAAATTCTCGAAGAGACAAAAACCAGTGCGAAGAAGCTGGGGTTAAAAAGTGCTGTACTTCTTCTGAACCCGCATCCAGTTCAACTCTTGTTTCCGGAACGGTCTTTTCAACTACTTACCTCTTTAGAAGAAAGAGCTGGAATATTGGCTGGTTTAGGGATGGATTATTTAATAGTCGAACAATTTACTGAACATATTGCCCGGCTTTCTCCTTTTCATTTTGTCCGGAATTATTTGGTGCAAACCTTAAATGTCGCCAGGGTTGTTGTCGGTTACGATTATACTTTTGGACACCGGGGGGAAGGGACAACCTATACCCTGATGGAACTGGGAAAAAAATTTGGTTTTGAGGTAGAGATAATACCGCCTGTTATGATTGGCGGCAAAGTAATCAGCAGTTCACTTATCAGGGAGCTGATAGCCCGGGGAGAAATCGAGAAAGCTTCAGAATTTTTGGGTGCCTTTTTTGAAAGAAAAGGGAAAGTAATTCACGGCGAAGGCAGGGGAGCGATACTTGGTTTTCCAACAGCTAACCTGGAGATTCCCGGTGATCTTCTGTTACCTGCAAATGGTGTTTATTTGAATCTTGTCCAATTAAGAGATAAAGAGTTGTTTGCCCTGACAAACGTCGGGAAAAAACCAACATTCTGCACGGATAATAAAACGCATGTTGAAGTATTTTTATTAGATTTTAACAAAGATATCTATGGTCAGGAATTAACTGTCCGGTTTTTGCACAGAATTAGAGATGAGATAACTTTTAAAGACAGTCAACTTCTAATTAAGCAAATTGAGCAGGATCTTTTAAAGGCTCAAATACTAATAAATCAAAAATACGGACATTTACTTGAGAAACAGCGTATTTAAAAGACGCTTTTTGTTTACAAAGGTTTATCTATGTGATAGAATTTTTCTTGGTCTTAAACAGGGCAGCTTGTGCCGAAATGCTGTCCAGCGGTATATAAAAATATAACATAAAAAGGAGGTGAGTTAAGTGGCTTTATCAAGTGAAGTAAAAGGCAGTATTATTAACGAATATAAGGTGCATGATACTGATACCGGTTCTCCTGAAGTTCAAATTGCAATTTTATCAAAAAAAATCAACCAATTAACCGAACACCTTAAAATACACAAAAAAGATTTTCACTCCAGAAGAGGACTGCTCAAAATGGTAGGTAAAAGAAGAGGTTTGTTAAATTACCTTAGAGATAAGGATCCGAACAGATATCGTGTGATTATTGAAAAACTTGGTTTAAGAAAATAATATTGTAATCAAGCGGGTTTTCCCACGAAGAAATAAGAGGTGTTTGCTATTTGGAACAATTTCAAATGAGTATTGCGGAGAGAACTCTGACCATAGAGACAGGAAAGATTGCCAAACAGGCCAGCGGTTCTGTTTTGATACGTTATGGTGATACAGCTCTCTTAGTCACCGCCACTGTTTCTAAAGAGCCACGTGAAGGTGTAGACTTTTTCCCTTTAACCGTTGATTTTGAAGAAAGACTTTATGCAGTTGGTAGAATACCAGGAGGTTTTATTAAGCGCGAGGGAAGACCTACGGAAAAGGCGATTTTGGCTGCCAGATTGACAGACAGGCCACTACGCCCCTTGTTTCCTAAAGGATTTCGCAATGCTGTTCATATTGTGGTAACCGTGTTTTCAATTGATCAGGATTGCCCTCCTGAACCTCTGGCCATTATCGGGGCTTCAGCTGCGCTATCAATTTCCAAGATCCCCTTTGACGGTCCTATAGCTGCAGTAGGCGTGGGGCTAATTGATGGAGAGCCTGTTATTAATCCAACTGTTGAACAAGCTGAGATAAGCGAGTTAAATCTGGTTGTTGCGGGTACAGAAGAAGCGATCCTGATGGTTGAGGCTAAAGCAAAAGAAGTGTCGGAAGAACAGATAATTGATGCCCTGTCAGCAGGGCATGAAGAGATAAAGAAAATCATTCAGCTTCAGAAAGAGATGATTGCTCAAATTGGGCAGGAAAAAATGGAGGCGCCCCTTTTTGAACCGGACCCGGGGATTGCTGATGAAGTTGCAAATTTCTGTGAATACAAATTCAAAGATGCTTTTCAAGTGGAAGAAAAGCTGGAAAGAGAATTAGCTCTTGAGCAGGTAAAATCTGATACTATACAACATTTCTTAGAGCAGTACCCCGAAAAAGAACCGGATATAAAATCAGCCGTTGAAAAAGTGATGAAAAAAATATTTCGCTCAATGATAATTAATGAAAGCAGGCGTCCTGATGGAAGAGTACCCGATGAAATACGCCCGATTTCTTCTGAAGTACAGCTTTTTAAAAGAACCCACGGCTCATCACTTTTTACAAGAGGCCAAACTCAGGTTTTAAATATCTGTACCCTGGGTGCATTAAGGGATATGCAAAGGCTTGATGGTCTCGGCATTGAAGAATCCAAGAGATTTATGCACCATTATAATTTTCCGCCTTACAGTGTTGGCGAAGCAGGTTTTATGCGCGGGCCCGGAAGAAGGGAAATCGGCCACGGTGCGCTGGCTGAAAAAGCGCTGGAACCGGTAATTCCGAAAGAAGAAGATTTCCCCTATACCATTCGTCTTGTTTCCGAGGTAGTGGAATCAAATGGTTCTACTTCCATGGGAAGTGTTTGCGCCGGAACGCTTTCACTGATGGATGCCGGTGTTCCCATAAAAACACCGGTAGCGGGAATTGCAATGGGTTTAATCAAAGAAGAAGATAAGTATGTAATACTCTCGGATATTCAAGGAATAGAAGATTTTTTAGGAGATATGGATTTTAAGGTGGCGGGAACAAAAGCAGGTATCACTGCGTTACAGATGGATATTAAAATAAAGGGTCTTTCAAGCGAAATATTAAAGGAGGCCCTGCAGCGTGCAAGAGAAGGCTACCTTTTTATTATGAGCAAAATGCTTGAAGCAATCGACGAGCCCAGACCCAATCTTTCAGTGTTTGCCCCGCGCATTATTACAATTCAGATTGACCCGGATAAGATACGCGATGTAATAGGACCTGGTGGCAGGATAATAAATAAAATTATTGCCGAAACAGGAGCAGAAATTGATATTGAACCCGATGGAAAGATATTTATTGTTGCAGTGGATGCAGATGCGGGGCAGAAAGCGCAGGAAATGATTGAGAACCTTACCGAGGACGTTGAACCGGGCAGGGTTTATCTGGGAAAAGTAACCCGGAC
>JGI24712J26585_10004971_pt1 | contig 9950 bp, 10 predicted proteins | sample BioPla3DNA2_FD_26585 | JGI IMG/M metagenome (IMG submission 26585)
ATACATTACATTGTGGTTGGAGGAGTCTGCATGAAAAGAACTCAGATATATCTTTTGGAATCACAAAAAGAACAACTGGATAAATTAGCCCGGCAAAAGGGTAAAGCAATGGCCGAAATCATAAGGGAAGCTGTGGATATGTATATAGTAAAGCATAGTAAGGCAAGCGAGGATCATATACTCGCAACCCGGGGCCTGTGGAAGGACAGGGATGACATAGACTCGCAGAAATACACAGATGAGATAAGAAAAGAACTTGATGCGCGCTTGGAGGATAAGGCCTGATGGATATGTGTTTGTTTGATACGAATATATTGATTGATCATTTAAAGGGCAGGCAGGAAGCTACCGATATCCTTACATCATGCATAACAACAAATAAAACTCTTTTATGTTCCGTTATAACTGTAACAGAGCTGTTATGCGGGGTAAAGCCTGACGAAGAAGAGCAGCTTGAATATTTTTTATCAGGATTTAAGAAAATTGACGTAACTGGCGATATAGCTGAAATAGCCGGCAGGTATCTGAACAAATACAGGAAGAGTCATGGTATGAACATGGCGGACGCGATAATCGCCGCAACCGCGAAATTAACCGGTTCGAAACTGTATACATTGAATACGAAACATTATTCTATGAGCGATATTGAAGTAATAAAACCATATTAGTCTGCCTAAAATTAATTCAATGATACATAAAGATTTTATCGAATGAGCCGTAAGACACCATCATTAATGAAGGTGATATAAGGCGGCTAATAAGGTCTATCCTGCTTCTCTATATACTGCTTAATAATATCCAATGGAGCACCACCACAAGAACCAGCAAAATAACTTGGCGACCATAGTATCCCCTTGTAGTAGTTCTTTGTCATACTTGGATACCTATTTCTCAAATGCCGGGACGAAACACCTTTAAGGCTGTTCACAAGCTTTGACACACTAACTTTTGGCGGATATTCGACCAGTAAATGTACATGGTCTTTCTCTCCCTCAAACTCAACAAGTGTGGCTTCAAAGTCTGTACACACATCAGAAAATATCTGTCTGGCTGCATCCAAAGTTTCTGCGGTAAAAACTTTCCTGCGATATTTAGTTACAAATACCAGGTGAACATGCATCATAAAAAGACAATGTCGGCCTGTTCTAATTTCACTTGATTTACTCATAGACCAATTGTATAATATAAGTATGAAAATAGTCAAGGCATATAGGTACAAATTAAACACCAATATGAATATTGAATCACAGTTTAGCCAAATAGCTGGCTGCTGCCGTTTTGTATATAACTTCTTCCTTGCCCAACGGATACAGGAGTACAGGACAGATTTTGTTACGCCCAATTACTATGACCAGGCGGTACAGCTACCTTTGCTGAAAGAGGAATACCCCTGGCTTAAGGAAGTACCTTCCCAAGCTTTACAGCAAACCCTTAAAGACCTTGACCAAGCATACAAGAATTTTTTCAGGCGGATAAATTCTGGTGGTGCACCCGGCTTTCCAAAGTTCAAAAAGAAAGGTAAGCACAATTCCTTCCGCTATCCACAAGGTGTTAAAGTTGAAGGCAATAGGATATTTCTTCCCAAAGTCGGATGGGTTTCTTTCCGCAAGAGTAGGGATGTTCAGGGTACTATCAAAAATGTAACTATATCCAGAAGTGCCTCTGGCTGGTATGTAGCTATACAAACCGAGCAAGATATACCTGATACTACTCATCCCTCAGATACATATGTTGGTATTGACGTTGGTGTAAATGTATTTGCTGCCCTTTCAGATGGTACTACTTATGAACCCGTAAACAGCCTTAAAAAGCTTGAAAAACAGTTACATAAAGCACAACGTGACCTCTCACGGAAAAAGAAAGGTTCAAATAATCGCAAAAAACAAGTTAGGAAACTGGCTCTGCTGCATGAAAAGATTGCAAATAACCGTAATGATTACCTTCACAAGTCAAGTACAGAGATAAGCAAAAACCACGCTGTTGTTGTACTTGAAGATTTGAGAATATCCAATATGTCACGTTCAGCCAAGGGTACTATAGAAAACCCCGGCAGGAATGTTAAGGCAAAAGCAGGGCTTAACAAGTCTATCCTTGATCAGGGATGGGGTATGTTCCGTAACATGCTCGAATACAAACTCAAGTATTCTGGTGGCAGTATGCTTCTAGTTGACCCCAGGTTTACTTCTCAGACTTGCCATAACTGTGGTCATGTATCGAAGGAAAACAGGAAATCACAATCAAGTTTTCAATGTACAGTTTGTGGCCATGAACAAAATGCAGATATTAACGCTGCAATGAATATTCTGGCGGTCGGGCTGACCGTTTCTGCCTGTGGAGCTGCTACATCAGTAGCACAATGAATCAGGAATCTCCGTCATTTATGTCGGGGAGTGTCAAGTGAATACAAACTGAACAAGCACCATGTATATAACAGTACCTGCTCCTATGCTAAGCAGCGTATTCTCTTTCCAATAATGAAGTGTAATAATACATCCAATTGATATTATCTCAGGCAGCCCATACACAGGGCTTTTAAAACTGATATCTTTAAGGCAAAACACTATTAGCAGACCGATAGCGGAATAAGGCAAAACCCGGCTAAGATAACCAATATATGAGTTATTAGACCTGGTGCCTTTAAATACTAAAAAGGGCAAAAACCTTGTTATCATAGTACCGATTGTTACCATAAAAATAATTATAAATGTTTGGACCGGTGTTAATGTCACTGCAAACTCTCCTTGCTTAACTTGTTTTCTTCTTTATGTCCTTTTNGGAATATTGTTAATGCTGTTAATATGGTAATCATNGANGGAATAATNAAATTGCTTTGACCAAAAATAATCAGGCAAATAACAGAACATAAAACACCGATTATTGCCGGTTTATGGTCTTTCTGAGTTTTCCATTGTCCGATGAATATTACTACAAAAAGGGCGGTTAACACAAAATCAAGCCCCTTTGTATTAAATGAAACGATAGAACCCAGCATACCGCCTATGGCTGAACCTAANACCCAATAACTGTGATCAAGCAGCGTAATAAAGAAATAAAACCAGTTTTTATTAACGCCTTTCGGCGGCTCTGTTGAACAGACGATAGAAAATGTTTCGTCGCACAGCCCGAAAATGAGATATGGCTTTAATCTGCCGGTATCTTTATACCTGTCCAGCAGTGAAATACCGTAAAATATATGCCTCGCATTTATCATTAAAGTCATCAATAGTGCATAAAGCGGATTAAATACCGATGTTAGAAAAGTAATTGCCATATATTGTCCGGAGCCCGCGAATGCTATCAGGCTAAACAAAACTGTCCAGCCAACACCATAGCCTTTACTGCTCATTAATATGCCGTAAGCAGCGCCTAAGAAAGTAAAGCCGGTGAGTACCGGAATAGTATGGGGAAAGGCTGCTTTTAATGCTGTTATCTTTTCTTTCATATTCCCAGCCTTGTTTTCATTATTATTAATTTTTCGCATTAATGAATTGTTTTTGAAGTTTCCAAAGCTGCCCATTTATTTTCTTCTTTCTTGTGTTTTTAATTAAAATATCTTATCTTGTAATTTCAACACAATAGGTTGCATATGTCTTCTATCTCGTTATATTACCACATAAAGAAAGATTCTGCTATTGTGCAAAAACAGCTTCTTCCGTCGTTTAAAAAATATTGGTGCAATAGCAGGTTTGTTTTGTTAAAATGAATAAGGCAACATAAAAGCAATAAATATAAATATTTTTCCGGGAGGATATGATATGAGTTTTCCAAAGGACTTTATTTGGGGTGCGGCAGCCGCCGCATATCAGATTGAAGGCGCGGCGCAAGACGACGGTAAGGGGCTTTCCGTATGGGATATGTTCTGTAAAAGGGAAGGATGCGTTAAAGACGGTGATACCGGAGATGTGGCCTGTGATCATTATTACCGGTATAAGGAAGATGTCGGCATAATGAAAGAAATTGGGCTTAAAGCCTACAGAATGTCTGTGTCGTGGCCGAGAGTTATCCCCGATGGATTTGGGCAAGTGAATGAAAAAGGTCTTGATTTCTATGACAGGCTTGTTGATGAACTTCTTCGTTGCGGGATTACACCATATATAACTTTGTTTCATTGGGATTATCCTTATGAACTTTATAAAAGAGGCGGATGGCTGAATCCGGACAGCCCAAAATGGTTTCAGGAGTATACAAAGGTCGTGGTCGACAGGCTGTCCGACAGGGTAACAAATTGGATGACTTTAAATGAGCCGCAGTGTTTTATTATACTTGGCCATTATGACGGCGCTCATGCTCCGGGCCTGAAACTTGACAAAAATGATTTGTTTTTAATGATACACAACAGCCTTTTGGCACATGGAAGATCCGTTGAAGCAATAAGAAAATACTCAAAAAAGCCGTGCCAAATCGGGTACGCGCCTTGCGGCATTGTTAGTTTTCCAGATACGGATTCCGACGATGACATACAGGCAGCAAGAACGGCGATGTTCTCCTGCCAGGAAAACAGGTTTTGGGCAAATACATGGTGGATGGATCCGGTCTATCTTGGAAGATATCCTGAAGATGGATATAAATATTATGAAAAATGGCTTCCTGAAATAAAGCAGGACGATTTTAAAATAATTAACCAGCCGCTGGATTTCTTTGGCTGCAATATTTATTATGGAACACGGGTGCGTTCAAATGGTATTGGGTATGAAGAGGTAAAAAAAGAAACGGGTTATGCACAGACATCCATTAAATGGGCGGTGACTCCTGAAGCCCTTTACTGGGGTCCAAAATTTTTCTATGAGAGATACAAAAAGCCTGTGATAATTACTGAGAATGGCATGTCAAACAGTGACTGGGTAAATATTGACGGTAAAGTTCACGATCCGCAGAGAATCGATTACCTTCACAGGCACATAAGGGAGCTGAAGAAAGCTTTGTTTGATGGCACAGATATTAAAGGTTATTTTACATGGTCAATCATGGATAACTTTGAATGGGCATTGGGCTATAGTGAACGATTTGGACTTGTATATGTTGATTACACCACTAAGAAAAGGATTCTTAAAGATTCCGCATACTGGTATAAAGACGTTATAAAAAGTAATGGAGAAATTATTAATGTCTAAAAAAATCAGAATGGGACAGGATAATGGATGTGATAGGAACATAAAATAATGAATATGCCGGTTATAGTTATATAAATCTTAGAATAATACCAAAAGGTAAAAGCCGTCTTTAATATAATTTAAGAAAAGGATATTTTGAGGATAGGAGGTTTACGCATGGCAAGAGATATTAAAAAAATTATTTCGGAAATGACGCTGGAGGAAAAGGCCGGTTTATGCTCGGGGATGGATTTTTGGCATACCAAGGGAATAGACAGGCTTGATATACCGTCAATAATGATGTCCGACGGTCCCCACGGTTTAAGGAAACAAGACGAAAGCGGTGCAGATTTGGGGCTTCGAAAAAGCGTGCCCGCAACCTGCTTTCCTACGGCATCTGCTTTGGCATGTTCATGGGATAGAAAACTGATGCAAAAAGTGGGCGAAGCGTTAGGAGAAGAATGCAACGCTGAAAAAGTGGACATCCTTCTTGGNCCTGGTACAAATATTAAGCGTTCTCCGCTGTGCGGTAGAAATTTTGAGTATTATTCGGAAGATCCGTATCTTTCCACCGAATTAGCCGCATCTTTTATTCAAGGGGTACAAAGTCAGGGAGTAGGAACCTCTCTTAAGCATTTTGCGGCCAATAACCAAGAACATCTTAGAATGGTAATAGATACNATCGCGGATGAGAGAACACTGAGGGAGATTTATTTCGCAAGCTTTGAAGGAGCGGTTAAAAAATCGCAGCCGTGGACGGTTATGTGTTCCTATAACAGGCTAAATGGAGAATACTGTTCGGAAAAACGTTCTCTGCTTAATGATATATTGAAAGAGGAATGGGGTTTCGAAGGCTTTGTTGTGTCCGACTGGGGCGCTGTGAACGAGAGGGCAGAAGCGCTTAATGCCGGGCTCGAATTGGAAATGCCTTCAAGTAAAGGCGAAGGCGANAAAAAAATTGTGGCTGCGGTTAAAGCCGGTAAGCTNTCCGANAGTGTGCTTGATCAGGCTGTTGAAAGACTTTTAAAAATCATTTTCAAAGCAGTGGATAATAATAAAAAGGGTACACCCTATGATAAGGAAAAGCATCATCAATTAGCCAGGGAGGTTGCAGGTGAATGCATCGTGCTTCTGAAAAATGAAGACAGTATTCTCCCGCTCAAAAAGGAAGGTACATTCGCGGTAATTGGCGATTTTGCCAGGAACCCAAGGTATCAGGGCGGCGGCAGTTCCCATGTTAATCCCACAAAGATGGATAATGCTTATGAAGAAATAAATAAAGTCATCGGAGGAAGCGGAAAGATCTTATATGCGAAAGGCTATCGCGATGACATTAACGACGGTATTTTTAGCAAAAAAGAGTTTACATCCAACAGTGACCTGCCTGATGATAATTTAATCCGCGAGGCTCAGGAAATAGCGGCAAAAGCTGATACCGCAATTGTTTTTGCTGGGCTGCCGGAAAGTTATGAATCGGAAGGCTATGACAGAAGACATATCCGTATTCCAGAAGGGCAGAGAAAACTGATTGAAGCAGTTGCGGATGTTCAGAAAAATACGGTAGTCGTATTAAGCAATGGGTCACCTATAGAAATGCCGTGGCTTGATAAAGTAAAGGGAGTATTGGAGTGTTATTTGGGAGGCCAGGCCGGAGGCGGCGCAATTGCGGATATACTGTTTGGAATTAAAAACCCAAGCGGAAAGTTAGCTGAAACATTCCCAGTCCGCCTTAACGATAACCCGTCTTTCCTCAATTTTCCGGGAGACAATACTAAAGTGGAGTACAGGGAAGGTGTTTTTGTCGGTTATCGTTATTATGACGCCAAAGAAGTCGCACCGCTGTTTCCTTTTGGTTACGGCCTTAGCTATACAAGCTTTGAATATACGGATATTGCCGTAGACAAAGCTGAAATATCGGATAATGAAAACGTTCAAATCAGTGTAAAAGTAAAAAACACAGGAAATATGAAGGGGAAAGAGATAGTACAGGTTTATGTCCGCGACGTCGAAAGCACTGTAATAAGGCCTGTTAAAGAGTTGAAAGGCTTCGAAAAGGTTGAACTGGCGCCCGGTGAAGAAAAAACGGTTGTAATTACGCTTGANAAGAGNGCTTTTGCCTATTACAATACCGAGCTTGGGGATTGGCATGTTGAGAGCGGAGAATTTGAAATTCTTGTAGGAAGGTCTTCGGCAGATATTATTCTCAGGGAAAAAATCACTGTAAATTCCACAGTACAAATTAAAAAACTTTATACAAGAAATTCGACGTTGAGTGAAGTTATGTCGGATCCTAACAAGGCGGAAATGATTAAACAAGAGTTTATGGATACAACGGGGATACTAACTTCGGAAGAGGGAGAAGCGATGGCAATGACGAGCATGTTTAAGCAGATGCCGCTTCGCGCATTGGTTTCATTAAGATGGGCATTTACCGAAGAAAAGCTTGAAAGAATTCTTNAAAAATTAAACAGTGAATAATTTACAGGGTTGTTTTTCTGTATTGATTTGGAGTGATACCCGTAACCTTTTTAAATATTTTGGTAAAATAGCTTTGGTCGGTGAAATTCAGGCTGACACAGATATCTAAAATGGAATTATTAGTTGAAGAAAGCAATCTTTTTGCTTCTTCAACTTTTTCTTTTTGTATGAATTCACTGATCGTCATACCTACCTCTTTTTTAAATTTTTCAGACAGGTAATTACTGCTAACAGATAGCACCTTGCTTAGCTGTGAAAGAGTTATATTCTCATAAATATGATTGGTTATGTAATCCCTGCATTTTATTATTGTATTGGAATAGTTCATACTTTTTAGACGGTGTACTCTGCAGGTAAAATCAGTAAGCATTTTTAGATACAGGCTGGCTATCTGGCCGATTTCATTCAGTTCCTCCACGTGCTGTATGTATGAGTCACTTAGCGTAAATGCCAATTCCGAATCCAACCCGCCTTCGATGGCGGCACGGGCGGCGATCGTGACACTGCAGATGAAAAGATTCTTTTGGTTGCGCAGCGGATTTTTTGACAGCATGCCCGGTTCGCCGTCATGCGATTTGCGAAGATGGGCAAGCAGCTTTTCCCTGTTGCCTTCCCGGATGCATTGCGCCAGGCGTTTTTCATACATCGGAGTATGATGAAAGAGCTGATATTGTCGGATTTCGGACATGGTCGAACTGGTCTTATTCCAGATATCAATATCCAAAAGCGGAGCATTTTTTTCAATGACTGCTGCGGAATCCAGTTTTTTATTGTAAACAAGGTAATACAGAAGCATGCCGGCGCTAACCAATTTTTTGTATCCAACGACAGGCAGGCCGCGGTAATACTCAACCAAAGCCTTTTTTTGTTTGTGGTTAATTGAACCGTTAGCTGTAAATAATGAATAAACGCTGAATTCGTCTATGCTTTGTGTTAGTGAAGGTCCTGCCACAATATTCCCTGTATGGATCTGTTCATTAATAATTCGGATCAGAAAAAAATTTTCAAGAAACTGAGTTGTTTTTAATACAGGGTAATCAATTATTTTGTCTGTTTGGTCAAAAAGACGCACAAATAATTCGCTTGGACTGTCAAAGAGAGGATTGTATGCATAGCTGCCGGCAAAATCAAATAATATATTCCAATCGATATCGGTATAAAAAACTGGTATGCCGGTTGTTTCATGGAACAGTTCACATATGTACTGCAGGTTTTTGGATTTTACCATTCCGGTTAATTGAAAAAGGTACATACCGTTACCCCTTCATTGTGGAAATTTGGGGAGATTTAAACTCTCCGACAACAAAAGCATATCATATTTTTCATTGGAATAAAACCGATGCGTGATAAGCGTTTATCCAAGAGAATACCGTAATCAGAATAAGAAAGCATTAAGAGTGCTTCAATCATGGGCAACAGTATCCGGTTCGGTTCCAAGGATCAAATCAATCCCCTTCTGCATCATGTCCGGAGTAAGCATTCCGGGCTGGTACGCGATAATATAACCGTCCGCGTCAATAAAGACAGTGGTTGGCAGCGAATAGGCCTGGTATGTGTAAGACGCGTCTTCATCGGTATCAAAATACACAGGAAAGGTAAATCCGCTGTCTTCAATAAACTTTTCGCCTTTTTCCTTAGTTTCCCTGTTCCCATCGACAGCATCAACCATAAGGAAATTTATTTCTTCTCCGTATTCTTTGTATTTTTCTTCAAAAAGAGGCATCTCTTCAACACAATAGGGACACCAGGTTGCCCAGAAATTAATAATAATCGGCTTTCCGTAAAAATCAGACAAGTTTACTTTGTTTCCTTCTTTGTCATAAACGGTAAAGTCCAGTGCCTTCAGCTTTTCTTCCGACTGTTCGGTTTCGTCTTCGGTAACACCTTCCGCACCGCTGCCGTTATTTTCGTCAGGCTGTGCATCGCTGCCGTTATTTTCGTCAGGTTGTGCACCGCTGTTCTGCTGTACCGTATCCGGTGGTTGTGTACTGCCGGTGTCCGGCTGGCTTTTATTTATAAAACTGTTGTACACAAAATATGCGCCAGCTAAAAATAACACAAATATAATCAGGGATAAAATTGTTTTTGTTTTTGAATTCATTTTTTTCCTCCTTTTAGCCTGAAAGCATTGACAAATAACGTCCCATTAACCCTGTTGCCATCAATATTCCAATGATGACAAGAAATCCGCCTGATATCAAATTTATTATCCGGTAATTTTTCTTGATAAAATCGAAAGCCGATTTCAGCTTTCCGATTAAAACGGCACTTGCCAAAAAAGGGATTCCCAAACCCAGTGAAAAGCAAAGGAGCATAAGAACACCTTTCAGGCTTTCACCGCTGTGTGCCGCAAGCATAAGAGCCGATCCTAAAAAGACCCCG
>JGI24712J26585_10004975_pt1 | contig 9947 bp, 10 predicted proteins | sample BioPla3DNA2_FD_26585 | JGI IMG/M metagenome (IMG submission 26585)
AGGGGGTAAAGCANATGGATAAAAAACTGTTTATTCAGGCAATAGTTAAATACGTATCAGGTCTGATACTGGTTTCAATTCTGTTGTTTATTCCGGCGGGAACGCTTAATTATTGGAATGCATGGATGTTTATCGGGGCCCTTTGTGTTCCGATGCTTATTGTAGGAATAGTTTTGATGATCAGGAATCCGGAACTTTTGCGAAAGCGACTCAATGCAAAAGAGAAAGAAGCGGAACAGAAAAGCGTGATATTATTCGGAGGCCTGATGTTTGTCATCGGTTTTGTTGTTGCGGGACTGGATTATCGTTTTCAGTGGCTTGTTTTACCTGAATGGCTGGTGATAGCGGCAACCGTAGTCTTATTATTTGCTTACCTGCTTTACGCGGAGGTATTGCGCGAAAATGCGTACTTATCAAGGACAATAGAAGTTCAGGAAGGCCAGAAGGTTATAGATTCAGGTCTGTACGGAATTGTAAGACACCCAATGTATGTATCCACGATATTGCTTTTTTTGTCTATGCCATTAGTGCTAGGTTCGTTCTTTTCGTTTCTTGTTTTTTTGATTTACCCTGTTATTACGGTTAAGAGGATAAGAAATGAAGAAGAAGTGTTGGAAAAAAGCCTGGAAGGCTATTCGGAATATAAAAAACGCGTAAAGTACAGACTGATTCCGTTTATCTGGTAATGCCCATATAATAACACAATTGGCTGGAGGAAGATAAAGTTATGGAAAAAATAATGTTTGATGAACTGAATTAAATATTTTACAATGAAGCACAGTAAACCAGGTTTAAATAAGACCTGGTTTTTTGTTGCCGAATAATATTAATCTTACTAAATATAAGCATATTCCGGCTATTAACATAGCGAGACGACAAATAAAATATTATTGTCAGCATTTGACGTCCGGCATCTTTCGCTTTCTCACAATTGAAATCATATCTGCATACGACAGTTGTATTTTGTGTAAAAAAATAAATAAGTTTGAAAGGGATGTTGTGTCAATATGAAAAAAGTCGTGGTTTTGCTTATATCTTTTGTCATTCTGTTTTCTTCATGCGGGAAAAAAGATAAGCCTAACCGGAAACCGCACGATAACAATAAAAGTGAAGCAGTTGAAATTATTGAAAACGATAACAATAAAAATGAAGCAGTGAAAATTATTGAACCTGAAAAAACAAGCGCAGAGGCTGAAAAACCGTCGGAGTTTGAAACTGAAGAAAACAGCGAAGAGGATGAAAAACCAACGGCTCAGGATACTGCAAATCTGCCGGATAATCTGGGTTTACCGGCGTGCATATACCTTCCTTTGAACCGCAATCTTACTATAAATCCTGAAACAGGCAGTGAAGACTCGGTTAAATGGTCTTCGTCGAATCCTGATGCCGTATCTGTCGAAAATGGAGAAATTATACCGCTGGCTGCAGGTGAATCGGTAATAACCGCAAATATTAATAATGCGGAAGGAAAGTGCAGGGTAATTGTATCGGAAAATCCAAATACACTGGTGTACATAAACGATCCGGATTCTTCATATGAGGAGGGCACGGGAGACCCCACCGGTAACGGCGATTGGAATTTACCGCTGGCTGTACCTGAACATATAACGGAAATTAATAATTCCGACCTGAATGTTGCAACTTACATTTGGGAGTTTTTTATAGATGATTCATTTAACGCTGAACTCACCGTTCCGGGTTTCGGAGTGTCATATATGGTTCACTACGGCGCAAAACTGAAAGCTATGAGACAAGGCGGAAGCTTCGACCTTTTTGGGGATTATAAAGGCACTCTTGAGTTAGAAACTAAAATGGATGATGAATCTTACCTGAAGTCCTTGAAAGAATTAGCCCCGGATTTTGACATACATACCGTTAAGACATCTTTTGATTCTAAAACAATGGATGTCAGTTTTACTGTGGAAACCTATAACCTTGATGCATTTAAAGAGGCAAGATACGCATATTTACCTGAAAATACCGCTCGCATAGCTCCTCTTGTGCAAATAGCCGGAATGGCAATATCAGAAGCTGAAACACCAGTCTCCGCAGATATACAGATAATAGGCGATGAAGGGGGTGGACACGCCGCAGTCAGCAATCAGCCCGGAAATGTTCCTTTTGTAATTGAAATACATGGAGATGGAAAAGCAACATTATATCTTCCCAGGCTGCGTGCTGCACNCAACCGTGANTGGTTTAAAGGGTACCTTTCGAAAGTGCCTGTCCTGTGGCTGACGAAATAAGGGAAACCAGCTAAATGGAGAGTATAACTACATTTTGCATTTCGAAAAAGACCAACTGCCATCCGTAGAAGCTTTCTGAGCGGTAACAATTTTTATTTGAATAGCCATCCGCCATTCACATTTAATACTTCACCCGTGATATAATCTGCACCTGAAGAAGCCAAAAACAAAATTGCAGTAGCTATATCTTCAGGAGTTCCTGCCCTCCCGGAAGGAATTATTGTTTCAGGATTAAAACTCTCAGGTAGCCCGCCTTTGAAAAAATTAGTGTTGGCAATAACGCCAGGAGCTATTGCATTGACTGTGATTTTTTCCTTGCTTAATTCACGGGCTAACGCGTATGTAAGCCCAATAACCCCTGCTTTAGATGAAGCGTAAGCAATAGCGCCTTCACTACTTCCCCCTGAGAATGCAGCAATAGAGCTGATATTAATAATTCTTCCACCGGGTCTTCTCAGGTATGGAGAAACTGCAGCCGATACAAGGAATGCACCTTTCAAGTTGGTGTTTATTACTTGATCCCATAACAATTCCGACTCTTGTAAAGGCATTTTAGTTGTGACAGCAGCTGTTGTCCCTGCATTATTTACAAGTACATCAATAGTTCCAGTTCGAGCAACGATTTCCTGTATTGCTTTTTCAACACTTTGCCTGTTGCCAACATCGGTACTAATCCAATGGAGACTTCCGTATGATTGTGATGCTACACCGGCAAGTTCAGATTCTGTTCTACTCAATACAGTAACGTCATAGCTATTTTCTAAAAACTTTTTAACTGTTGATAGCCCGATCCCGCTGCTTCCTCCTGTAATAACAGCATATTTAATACTTAACATATAATAATGCCTCCCACTTTTTTCTTTACTGATTTTACCTGGTCGGATATAATAAGTAAAATATATATTTTATTGTTTTGTAATATAAAATACTTATTATTGGAGTGAGGGAAATGGAACTCCGACAGGTGCGATATTTCGTAGAAGTTGCTGAAAAATTAAATTTTACACGAGCTGCAGATAAAATTGGTATTGCTCAGCCTGCGTTAAGTCAGCAAATAAAACAACTGGAGATAGAGTTGGGTGGAAATNTATTTGTCAGAACAAAGCGAAAGGTTATGCTAACTAACGCAGGGACTTTATTTTTGGCTGAAGCAAAATTGTTGCTTGAACAAGCAGAACATGCAAAAGACATAGCAAGACAGGTATTTTCGGGATTATCCGGAAAACTTGTTATTGGGTTTGTAGAGTCTTCAACGTGGGAAATACTTCCTAAGATTTTAAGTATCTATAGTAAAAAATATCCTAACGTAAAAATCGTTCTTCGCCACCTGCATACCAATAATCAGGTAGAGGCATTAAAAAATAATACTATAGATATCGGAATCATAGGACTTCCTATAAATGATTCTGCCCTTCATATTCATACGATCAGAAAAGATCATTATTGGGTTGCGCTTCAAAAAGGACACCCTTTATCTTGTCAGAAAAAGATACATATTACGGATTTAAGTAATGAGCGCATCCGTGAGCTCGCGACGCTGAAAGTTTTAGGTTTTTATAGGAAGGAGATGAAAAGGCTGGTACTGCGCGAAAACATCTGGATTACGATATTTGGTCTGCCTTTTGGTTACATTTTTGGCACTCTGCTTCTTCGTGCCATACTTGATCAAGCAGCAACGCCAGATTTGGAAATTTTGCCGGTAGTTAACTTTTTCAATATTGCTGTGGGTTTTACTTTTATGCTTATGTTCACAATGTTTGTTAATTATANCATGGGACGAAAGTTTAAAAGCATAGATATGGTGGCATCACTAAAAAGTGTGGAATAAACGATATTGATATGTTCCCTTGAACGGCGATTTTCAAAAATTTCTGAAAACTGTTTGTATTTTTCCCACGAATCAGACGAACCTATATTTCAAAGCAGATACATTATGCCTTATACTAAAAAATGATGATGGATTATAAAAAGACAAAAAACAAATTATCAAGGTGTTATATCTGCCTTAATTGTGGGAAAACAACTTATGATAAAATAACCTCACCTGTTACTGAANTCATAGATTTGATATAATAAATCCAAGGAGGATGGATTATGAAGAAACTGGAAATCGCAGATGGAATATATATGCTTACTATGAATGTTGAGGACATTCTGTTTGAGGGAATCTGGGATATTGCGAATGGAGTAACTCTTAACTCCTATATTGTTCAGGGGGAAAAGACTGCAATAATTGATGGTGTAATTGGTTGGGATGGAATACCTGAAACCCTTTATGGGAATTTGGAAGAAACAGGTGTTGAGCNGAAAAATATTGATTATTTGATTGTTAATCATATGGAACCGGATCATTCCGGCTGGATTTCAAACTTCCGAAAAATTAAGGATGACTTTACAATAATATGTACTGATAAAGCTGCTAAGATGGTAACCTCCTTTTATGGCGAAGACAAAATAAGGATTGTGAAGGAAGGAGATACTTTAGATCTTGGAAAGGGTATGGTATTAAGCTTTCATCCGGTACCAAACGTTCACTGGCCGGACACGATGTACACCTATGAAAGAGGTACAAAAACCCTCTTCATGTGATATGTTCGGAGCATTTGGCAGGATGAGGGAGCATTGTTTTGATGATGAGCTTACGCCTGGAGAGGTAGAGTTTTTTGAAAATGAAGGAATAAGGTATTATTCCAATGTAATGGCGACTTTTACACCCAGTTTGAGAAAGGCAATTGAGAAAGCAAAAACGCTGGAAATAAATATTATAGCGCCTGGTCATGGCCCGGTTTATAGAAAAAATCCTCAAAAAATCATAGATGATTATTTCAGGTTTTCCCGGTATGCCGAAGGGGCGGGTAAGAATGAAATCACCATATTGTGGGGATCTATGTATGGAATGACCGCGAAAGCAATTGATTACGTTGAAGACATACTTCAAAGGGAAAATGTCAAATACAATAAGCTTCAAATGCCGCTGGAAAGTGAAAGTGAAATGGTCGCAACTATTTTTAGATCCGCAGGGATAATTATTGCAGCTTCCACATATGAATACAAGCTTTTTCCGCCTGTTGCGGCAGCTTTAAATGAGCTTGGCAGAAAAAGGATTACAGGCAAGACTGCATTCAGATTTGGATCATACGGCTGGTCCGGCGGTGCGGAAAAGGAATTGAATGAAATTATCGAAAGAAATAAGATGAACTGGGAATTCGTTGAATCCGTGGAGTTTGAAGGAGCGCCAAAGAAAGAAGACCTTATTAAGGTGGAAGCCGGAGTATTAGCGCTGATAGAAAAGATGAGGGATAAGGCAGTAGAATAATTTAACGGAACCGCCATCTGATATTCTGCAATTCTCATTTTATATTAATTACCAAATTTATGGTATCATTATAAGAGAGCATATTTTACATTATTGTCTCTTATTAAGGGAGGTTAGGTATATATGTCAGATACCGTAAATCAGGTTGTGGATAAATTTTTAGAAAATAAAAGCTTAAGATATCGGTACAGAATTGATATGGTTGAAAGATTATTTAAGGGTTATTCGGAAGAAGATGTCAAGGCAAGCAAGGATAAAAAACTATTTGTCTTTTTATCTCAAGATAGTATTAAAAACTTCACTAATAAAACGATCAACAATTCGGAAGTACAGGAGGCAATTGGCGCCGCAATAAAGGAATCCGTGATGTCATATACCAGAGACAAAAATACGGTAATAAACATATATAAGGAGTTTGTCAGTTTTATCAAAGAAAAATACCAAATACATATCCCGATTATATTTCCGCCTTTTTTCTCATCAGACTTTGACAGGCAGATGTACATAGTCAAGGAATTACATGAAAAAGGACGAACTACTGCTTATTTAGGGAATAAGCTTTGGATAAGCGATAGAACTATTGATGAAGACTTAGCCAAATTAAGAAGTTACACCGGCGTATCTATTATGGGGCAGAAGATAAGAGTGCGTGGGATAGAGAGACAAAAAGGCAATATAGAATTCCAGTCAACTGTTCATCCAATTTTTCTTGCTTTGAACTTAACACAGGTTGTTGTGTTGCTGCAGGGTTTGCAGCATATGATTAAGGATGAGGCTTATAAAGAATATGCTTTAAAGCTTTCAGCAAACATCTGGAATGAGTTGTCCGATTATGCCAGAAGGAGGATTAAACAAGTGACCGGTATGCTGTCCATGGATCTTTCATGGTATGAGGAGTTGGATAGTTATAGCAGCGAAGAACTGTTTTATACTGAACGTGAGTGTTCATATGATGAAAGAGCAGGCAACGTACTGGATTTTCTTAAAAATGGAAAGAAATGCGCAATTGAATTTATAGGCAGCAATGGAGAAAGCAATATCCTGACTAATTGCATTATCGATAGATATAATCCCAATAGAGAAGAAATAGAAGTAACTTCAAATGATGAAAAACACGCAATAAGCATGAATGCTATTGTAAAAACAAAGCATGAAGCCAAACATCTATATTGATTATAAAGATGAAGCCCAGCTTCATAGCTCTTTTCTTATTCTGGTGATAGAATTGCCATAAAAGGTTTCGTGGAATACAGCCAAAAGAAAAGAGCTTTTTTTTTTTTGAACAACGCAAATTTTATTTTAGAGAAAGGGCGGGATGATATAAGTGAATGATGAATTAATAAGCAGCGAGACTTATATAAACAAGGTATTCGTATATGGAACATTAATGCAGGGGCTTTGGAATCATAAAAGGTATCTTGGAGGGCAGATAAACCGCATAACAGCAGGCAGAACTTATGGATTGCTTTACCATCTGCCTGAAGGATATCCGGCTTTAATAGCAGGAAAAGAGGCAATTGAAGGGGAAGTTATTCAGCCTGTTGATGAGAACCTTATGGAATCTCTGGACAGCTTAGAGGGCTATGATGAAAGAAGCAGCAATAATTTATATGTCAGACAAGTAAGGAGCATATCGACCGAAGACGGAGAAGAAGCGATCTGTTGGGTATATGTCTACACGGATGAGAAATATGCAAAAGAAAACGGGATTTTAGTATCGCATGGAAACTGGAAAAAGTTCATAGAAAAGAAAGGAGAATTTGTATGAGAGAAAAGTATTTTGCTTACGGGAGTTGTACAAATGTTGATTCATTCAAGGACACTATGAGAAAGGCAAATTGTGAAGACAAATTTCATATTTGCGGGGTTGGCATACTAGACGGCTACAGACTTGCGTTTACAAGATATTCTAAAAATTGGGAAGGAGGTGTACTAGATATAATAGAATCGCCCGGGGATTATGTTTTAGGCGTTGTTTATGATATTCCGGAAGAGGCGATACCAGCATTAAATTCAAGAGAGGGTGCCCCAAAATATTACGAGAAAATAGATAATGTTAAGGTTGAACTAGGACATGAACAGGTAGAGGTATTTACATACACTGTAGTTGAAAAGCACATGGATGAGTATAATCCGTCAAAAGAATATTTTGATGTGGTATATAAAGGCATGGAGCATCGTTTTCCTTTGGAATATATAAATAAATACCTAATCGAGCACTGTAAAAACAAAGTTGGCGAATATTGCATGAGACCTCGGCAAAACAGGCTGTATCATGACTGCGAAAGGCCGAAAACCGAGTTTATGAGACAAAATCCCGAAATGTATGAGCTTTTGAAGCAGATGACATTATTTTTCGGAGATGATAATGAAAGGGTTGAAACAGTGCAGCCAACTCCAGAGATGTTCCGATTACTGGCAAAGTGTGCAGAAATAGCAGCAAGGGGCGAATTGGATTTTGGTCATTTAATCCCGAGAGGAATTTATAACCGTCTAGCCGGCGAGTTTCAGAGGATTAGTGGTGTAAGAGTAAAACGTTTAGTGGATTAATAAACATCATATATTTGTATGTCATTTTCAAAATGGAGCACTGGAATAAATATAAAGGGCCGGGTGAAATGAGAGGAATTAAATCAGAACTGTGACTCATTCGTCAAGTAATAGCACCTACAGATTGTGTAATTATGAAGGAGACGATTATAATATGAAGAATATCGCTGCATGCTTCCTGGCACTGTTTCTTTCGATGGCTTTGGTTTCCTGTGTTGGTTACGAAAATAACATAATTGATACGGAAGAGTTTGACAGTGACCATACAAACCAGAATGCATCAGGGGAAAAGAGTGAAACCTCCGGGAGTGAAGACGCGGAAAAGGATGAACCCTCATACCTGCTTCCTTGCCTTTGTGATGAAGGCTGGGGTTACATGGACAGTAAAGGCAATGTTATTATAGAAGGAGCATACAGGGGCGCAAAGGAGTTTCAGGGGGATTATGCCGTAGTGCAGACTGGTATGAAGTCTGTCAGTCTGATTGACAGAACGGGAAAACGGTTATTGGCGGAATTAGAAGAAAAAATAGGCGGTTTGAATCATATTGAAGTTATGGATGATTTCGCACTGATAAGAAAGGACGCATATGCGGCAATCGTAGAACTTCCGGCGGGAAAAGTAATAGTCGATAACAATGAGGTATTTTTCATTCCGGGACCGGTTGAAGGGTTTTATAAGGTACGCAAAGACGGTCTGTCCGGATATATGAATTCGCATGGTCAAGTGGTTATTGAGCCGGTTTATATAAGGGTTGGCGAATTCAGAAATAATGTTGCCCTGGTGGAAACAACAGAGGGAAAAATCAGGCTGATTGATACCGAAGGCAAAGCGGTGCTCGACGATATCATGCTGGACGCGGATAAATACGAATATGCTATAGAGCTATGCAGAGGAGATTATATTATTGTCCGCGACAAAACCACTTTATACTATGGGATTTATCAGGCAGGAAAAGGAATGATTCTGCCCGCCGAATACATAAACATGGCCTTTCAGTCCAACGGCCAGTTTGTGGCGGGAAACAAACAGTATGAATATTCGCTTTTTACTCCGGAAGGTAAGGAAGTGGAATCAGGATATTCCAATACCAAAGAATGTGGTGACGGATTTTATGTCGTCATAGATAAATCTGAAAAAGTAAAGCTGATGAATCAGTTCGGTGAGGAGATCTATGAGTTTCGAAGTTTCCGCTACCCGAACAATGTTTATTGGGATGGTAAGGATACATTTTTTTACCTTAACAGTGATAAAACTATTATTGTCGTCGATTCAGGCGGAAAGGAACTGGCGTGGATAACTTCACATTACAATAGTGAATATTCCGCAGAATTTACGTTTGTAAACGGTTCGATTCGGATGGTAGATTCGGAACTGATTTATGACTCGGATGGAAACATCAGCGAGAGAAAGTACCATTGTGAATACTTCAGATACACCGGGGAAAAGATTGAATTTAACACGGAAAATTAACATTCTCAGTGAAATAATCCTGCGTGTACAGAACAAAAATCATTTGCGCAATAACGGAAGCATCCGGTATTATTATATAGAAGGCAGCAACCATTATACATTGACAGACTTGGTTAGAACGTCTCCATTTTTTTGTGCGCTGCTTGGCGGATCGTATAAAAAATCCGGATATGATACCCTTAAGTTCATAAACCAAAAGAGCCTTNCCTTTTTTGATGANTATTTAAAATAATATATGAACGCGAAGAAGGTGCNAAAACGANATGAATATTCTTATTGCGGACGACGAGGAAGACATCCGGAACTTAATAAAAATCAGNCTTGAAGAAAACGGATNTNCCGTANTTACGGCNCAAAACGGCAG